>Ga0164315_10002405_pt1 | contig 14324 bp, 11 predicted proteins | sample GuaBasSedimGuay6_FD_113737 | JGI IMG/M metagenome (GOLD analysis project Ga0164315, IMG submission 113737) | Subseafloor sediment microbial communities from Guaymas Basin, Gulf of California, Mexico - Guay6, Core 4569-2, 0-3 cm | ecosystem: Environmental > Aquatic > Marine > Hydrothermal vents... | reverse complement strand
GGTTCGCAGACATCCCATGATTTGGGTCGGAAGTTTGCGTCCCTTTAGCAACCGAGAGAGAAGACTTTCAATTGTTTGTGATGTGAACATTTACCAGAAATTGGTCTGATAAATGGTGGAAATTCAGCATCCCCGGAACATCACCAGGGGCTGAAACACCAGGTTTTAAAATTGATCAGGAGCTATAAATGGAAAACAATCATTATTGTCTTGTTCTCAGTGGAGGAGGGGCGAAAGGTGTCTATCATATCGGCGTTTGGAAAGCCCTGAAGGAACTGGGTATTCAAGTTGATGCTTTCATCGGCAATTCTATTGGTGCCGTCATTTCGGCGTTCCTTGCCCAAGGGCTGGATGAAGTCCTCGAAGTCATCGGAGGTTCAATCGGTTTGGACTATGTCTTGAATATTCCGAAAGATTTGATTGTCAATGGTGAATTGAATATCCGCCTTAACAAAAAGGATGCATTCAAGGAGTTTTACAGATCTGTGCTGGCTAAGAGAGGACTGGATACCAGCCCTTTTAGAACTCTTCTTGAAACACATATAAACGAGGATTGTATTCGCCGTGATGGGAAAGATTTCGGTGTCGTGTCTTTTAATCTTTCGGAGATGAAGCCAAGGGAAGTCTATATCGAAGAGATGGAAGAGGGAGAATTGATTAATTATGTACTCGCCAGTTCGGCATTTCCGGGTTTTGAAAGGCCGGAAATCGGTGGAAAGAAGTACATCGATGGAGGCGTTTACGACAATATTCCTTACGCCATGGCCAGGAGTCGGGGTTATAAGAACATTATAGTTGTGGATATTTCCGGTATTGGTGTGAAGAAAAAAATGAATATCGAGGGTGTCCGGATGGTTTATATCAAGAATTCGATCAATATGGGTAGGGTGCTCGATTTCGACCGGAAATTTCTGGATGAATTTACCCAGCTCGGATATCTCGATACAATGCGAACCTTCGGACAGCTCACCGGCTTTTATTACTTCATTATACCAAATACCGAGTTGGAAGAGAGCTTTAAAGAATACCTCAAATCTGTACCGGCTCAAAGCCGTATAATTTCCCGGGCGATGACTCTCAATAAGAATTATCATCCCAGTACCGCAGCGGAGGCAGTCAGACTTCTTTTCCCCAAACGATCCCGTTTTGATCGTCAATGGTTACCGGTTTTTGTGGATTGTGCTGCAAAATCCCTGTCCCTGAAGAGGATCCGTAAGTGGAAATATGACGAAATTTTCGAAGAAATGCTGAAACAGGAGGAATCGGTAAGAGTACAGTTCCATTCTATGATTGCGAGAGATCGCAAAAAGATTGAAGCCTCTATTCGCAAGGAGATAAGGAAAAAAAGCTTAATTAAAACTCCGTATATCTACCATTTACTCGTCGAGCATTATTTACACGAAAGGTTAAAGAAGCCATTAAACAGACTTCTTAGTGAAAGGTTCCCTGAATTGGCTACCGGAGTCTGTTTCCTTGAAATGATGCAAGATTTCATAACATATGAATCTACACAGAAGGATAATGCGGCTACAGCTTTCAGTTGGAAAAGAGACCAATAAGAAACTATACATGTCTGACATCTGAGAATAATAAAATAACTCCCCGGATCTTTTTCGAATTCCGGTTTATGGTTTCATTTCCGAAAAAAACTTTTTCCTGCTATAATATTCCATCTTTTTTCGACTTTTACGGAGAACGATTATGCAATTAGGTGTTCATGCTTATGCCTGGTGTTCACAGTGGTCAAATGATACTCTTGATATCATTGATAAAGTGAAAGAAAGCGGTATTGACTTTCTTGAAATACCGTTAATGTGCCTTGAGACTTTTGATCCTGAGGCTGTGAGGATAAGGGCCAAATCCCTGGATGTGGATATCGTAACATCAACGGTATTATTAGGTGAGACTGATATTACGAGTGATGATTCAGGTATCAGAAAGAAAGGTGTGGACTACCTGAAAAAATGTGTGGATGCCACCTCGGCAATTGAATCTGACTCTTTTTCCGGTGTTATTTATTCTCAGTACCTGAAGCCGGCGGTAACACCACCAAGCGATGATACCTGGAAATATTCTGCAGACAGTCTTCGTGAAGTGGCTTTATACGCAAAGAAGTCAAACATGGATTTAGGACTTGAACCTGTTACCCGGTATGAATCGTATCTTCTGAATACCTGTGAGCAGGCTTTAAAGCTCATAGATATGATTGGCGAAAATAATGTAAAAGTACATCTTGATACCTACCATATGAACGTTGAAGAAAAAAACTTCTACAAAGCAACAAAAGCTGCTGGAAATAAACTCATGCATTATCATCTATGTGAAAACGACCGGGGCATTCCCGGAACAGGGCTGGTTGATTGGGATGATGTATTCAGAGCCCTGTCGGAAATTGGGTATAAGGGTAGAGTCGGGATGGAAGGTTTCTCTGATATCACTGAAAATATGTCAACCTGGGTTTGGAGAAAGCTTGCCCCCGACGGTGATACGTTCCTGAGAGAAGGGATAAAGTTCATTCGTTCAATGATGAAGAAATATAATTTAGAATGAATGGCAGAAGAATGCCACAGTCGTGCGTCAGAGGTCAATTTTAATGAATTAAAAGCCTCATATATAGCTAAATACTGGTTATATTGCCGGAAAGTCTTTTGTAAGAGTCATGCAATCATGTATATAATACGTCAAAGACCTGAATAACAGGTTGATATCCAAAAAGGAGTTAAGCAATGAAAAAGAGCTTACTTGCAATTCTGGCCGTACTGGCCATCATTGCCGTACCCGCTTTCGCTAACGGCGGAGCTGACGACGGTGCTAAGGTTTATGTATTCGCATCCGATGCCACATGGCCCCCGATGGAATTCGTTGATGATAATGGCGACATAGTCGGATTTGACATGGACCTTCTTGACGCAGTAGCCGATGCTGCCGGTTTTGAGTACGAAGTTCAGAATACCGGATGGGATGGCATTTTCGCCGGTCTGGCCAACGGTGCCTACGATGCCATTATCAGCTCGGTAACCATCACTGATGAACGCAAAGCTACCATGAACTTTTCCGACCCCTATATCAATGCAGGACAGATCCTGATTGTTCCCGCCGGCTATTCCGGTGGAGAGACGCTGGCTGATTTTGCCGGTAAGAAAGTCGGTGTTCAGCAGGGAACCACCGGCGACTTCGCCGTTGAAGATGTCCCCTCTGTAGACCGCAGAGCTTATGATGATGTGGGCCTGGCTGTTGAAGACCTGGTAAACGGCAATCTGGCCGCTGTGGTCTGTGACTCTGTTACCGCCATTGACTATGTGGCTGCCAATGAAAACTTCAAAGGCAAACTCGAAGTTCTCGGTGAACCCTTTACCGAAGAAGAATTCGGTGTTGCTGTTCAGAAAGACAACGCTGAACTCCTGGCTCTCCTGAACAAGGGATTAGCCAAGGTATTCGCAAACGGTACCCAGGCCAAACTGGTTGATAAGTGGCTCCGCTAGAAAAACAGGGAGGAACCCGGATCGAAGTAACCGACGGGGCCCTCCTCCCCACCCGGGGAGATGGACGGATTATAGACTCCTGGAGAATCACAATAGCCTTTGCCATACTGGCATTGCTGACGCTGTTGTTTTTCGCAAAGGATCCCTACGATCAGATATTCCGAGTTGTTATCAAAGGTGCCCCCTTAACGTTCGGTGTAACTGCCGGTGCCATACTCGGCTCCATCATCCTGGGCTTGTTCACAGGTCTCGGGCAGATTGCCCGGGGCCGGGTTTTGAACCTGATTGCCGGTGTGTATGTGGAGTTAATTCGCGGTATACCTCTGCTGGTTCAGCTCATTTTCATCTACTTCGCACTGGGGAAGTTTTTTCATCTCAATGGACTGCCTGCAGCGATTATCGCATTGTCCATCTGTTACGGTGCCTACATGGGAGAGATTTTCAGAGCCGGTATTCAAGCCGTTCCAAAAGGACAGATGGAAGCAGCTCTGGCTCTGGGTATGACCCGGGGGCAGGCCATGCGCCTGATTATTCTCCCTCAGACCATGAAAATCATTATTCCGGCCATCGGGAATGAGTTTATCGCCATGCTCAAGGATTCTTCTCTGGTTTCAGTTATCGCATTACGGGATATTCTCCGCCGGGGCAGAGAACATGTATCACGGACATTTCTATCCCTGGAAACCTATGCAGTTGTGGCCCTTGTATATCTGGTTATCACATTGGTTCTATCCAAGCTGGTGGCCACCATGGAAGACAGGATGAATAAACATGAGTGATAAAAGAATAATGGTGGATATCCGGGGTGCTGAAAAAGATTTCGGTATCGTTATGGCTCTCAAGGGAGTTGATCTTACAGTTTATGAAGGTGAAGTGGTTCTGATTATCGGACCGTCAGGTTCCGGTAAAAGCACACTTTTACGCAGTATCAACCGCCTTGAGGCCCTTACAGGAGGGCAGATTTTTGTCGACGGTGATCCTCTGGTGGGACCTGAAGCTGATATCAGAAAAATCCGTGAAGAAACTGGAATGGTGTTCCAGGATTTCAATCTTTTCCCTCATAAAACAGCCTTGGAGAATATTTCCATGGCACCGATGAAAGTGAAGGGTAAAACTCCGGAAGAAGCCCAGGCCAAGGCAAGGGAGCTTCTTAAGCGCGTCGGTCTGGAAGACCGTGAGAAATCCTATCCCGGTCAGCTCTCAGGCGGTCAGAAGCAGCGCGTGGCCATCGCCCGAGCCCTTGCGATGGAACCCAAGGTGATGCTCTTTGATGAACCAACCAGTGCTCTGGATCCTGAAATGGTGAAGGAAGTTCTGGATGTTATGCTGGATCTGGCTCAGGAAGGCATGACCATGATGGTTGTTTCACATGAAATGGGCTTTGCCCGGGCGGCAGCCGATAGAGTGGTATTCATGGATGAAGGGGAAATTGTTGAAATTGCTCCCCCGGATGTAATCTTCGATCATGCAGAAGAAGAACGAACGAAGAAATTTCTGAAGCACATTCTGTAGTTTTTTTACTGCTGAATCATGAAAAGGCCGGCCTTGTTGCCGGTTTTTTTTATGCTGGCAGATTGTTTTTTTACTTTACCCTTGTAATGAAAAGTCCCTATTCTTAGCTCAATGGCAAAAAAGAAGGTTTCCGTTATCAGAGAGTTTAAAACTCTCAAACCTCATATTAAAAAATACAAATGGGCCTATACCGCAGGGATGGGATTTCTGGTGCTCACCGACGCCGGTCTGATTGTTATTCCCCGGCTGATGGGATCTGCTGTGGATCTGATTGCCGGAGGATCGGGCAATGCCTCTGCTGTGGGCAGGCTGATGCTGATGATTGCCGGCCTGGCTGTGCTGATTGCCCTGGGACGCTATGGATGGCGTAACTTCATTATCGGTACCGCCCGGCGGATTGAGGCCGACCTGCGAGTCGAGCTTTATAGCAAACTTCTCTCACTGACGGAATCTTTTTACATCCGCTCCAAGGTTGGCGATTTGATGGCCCGGGCTACCAACGATCTCCATGCGGTACGAATGGCCGCCGGTATGGCCCTGATTGCGTTTATAGACGGCGTATTCATGCTGATTGTGATTTTAATTACTCTATTTATCAGTTACGGGAAACTGGGTCTTATAATTGTAATTCCCCTTCCCCTGGTAACATCGATGGCTCTGATTCTCGGCAGACTGATCGGTCCGCTGTTTCGCAGGGTTCAGGAAAATTTCGCCCGCATCAGTGAGCACGTGCAGGAAACTCTGGCTGGCATCCGTGTGATTAAATCCTTCGCCAGGGAAAAACGGGCTCTGGATGCTTTTGACAGAATCAACGCCGATTACGGAAGTGCCAATATGTCACTGGTGCGGTTCTGGGGAATGCTGTTCCCCGCAATGAGCTTTGTTGCAGGTTTAACGGTGCTTCTGCTGCTCTATTTCGGAGGTTTAGAAGTTATCGGAGGAGAGTTAAGCCCCGGTGACTTTGTAACGGCCCTATCCTACCTGGGTATGCTGCTATGGCCGGCAATGGGGGCCGGCTGGGTGATTAATATCATGCAGAGGGGCGCAGCTTCTATGAAGCGAATTAATACCGTGCTCCGTGAAGTCCCTGATATTGCCGATCTTCCAGATGCCCTTTCAGAAGAGCCATCCGGCAGCCTGGAGTTTCGCTCCCTTTGTTATTCCTATCCTGAAACTGAACCTGTTCTCAGGAATATCAGTTTTACCGCAGCCCGGGGAGGATCGACAGGGATACTTGGAAAAACCGGCTCCGGAAAAACCACCCTGGTAAAACTGATTCCCCGGCTGCTGGATCCGCCTGATGGGTCTGTTTTTATCGGCGGTACCGATATCCGTAAATACAGTCGTGCAGCCCTCAGGGAAGCTCTCGGTGTGGTGCCCCAGGATGTATTTCTGTTTTCTGAAACCATCAGGGAAAATATACTTTTTGCCAAACCTGATGCGTCGGATAAGGAGATTGAAGAAGTCGTAAATGCCGCAGGACTGCGTTCCGACCTCCCTTTCTTTCCTGAAGGTCTTGAAACCAGAGTCGGCGAAAAAGGTGTTACTCTTTCCGGAGGTCAGAAACAACGCATCGCCATTGCCAGAGCCCTGATTACCAACCCGGAGATACTGATTCTGGATGATGCCCTTTCTGCAGTTGATGCCGAGACTGAAGAAAAAATACTGGAACATTTATTCAGAATCCGCCGTGGTAAAACAACGATTATGATTTCCCACAGGGTTTCTGCACTTTCCAGATGCGATGTCTGTATCGTATTGGAAGATGGCGTGATAAGTGCCGAAGGAAGTCATGAGGCACTTCTCTCCACAGGAGGATTTTACAGAGAAATTTCCGACTTACAGAACCTGGAACGTATCGAGGAGAAAAGAATATGAGTTCTCCTTCTGATGAAATTATCCGGGGTAATTCTTCCGAAGTGTTCAAGAGACTTCTCTCTTTTATTAAACCGTACAAAACAGCCTCGGTACTGACACTCATCGCACTTGTTCTGGCAACAGCTGCTGAACTTTTAATGCCCATTGTGATGAAGAGGACGCTGGATGATCATCTGCTCCGTAGTGAGAGGCGTTTATCGTTACAGTTTGTTAAGGATACTGCAGAAGGCAGAGTAGAAGGGATATTGGGAAAAGAACTTGCCGATAGATTACTGAACGAAGGTGTCACTATCGGAGATAGTCTCTTTGTTTCTCCCAGGATGTTATACGATCTTGATAAAAAGGATATTTCTGCAGGGAAAGATGATGGCTGGCTCGACAAAAAGGACTGGTACACCCTGAATAATCCGGATAGTACTATTCGCTCAGTAATTAACCTGCATCCGGATCTTTTTATAAAAAACCAGACAACAGAAAGCTTTGCCATCAGTATTTCAGACCGGGAAAGCCTTTCTCCAGGTGAAGTAAAAACCCTCAGATCGATCGATATTTCCGGACTGAAGCAACGCTCCCTCCAGTACTTTCTCCTCCTGCTGGTTGTTCTGATTTTCACCTTTGTACAAGTTTATCAGGCCTCATGGATCGGTCAGAAAATCATGGCTGATATACGGGGAAAACTTCTGAGCCATATCATGAGACAATCCCTCAGATACCTCGGCCGGACACCTGTGGGCAGCCTGGTATCCAGAACGGCAAATGATGTGGAAACTATTTATGAATTTTTTACCAATGTCACGATTTCATTTCTCAAAGACGGGGCCATCATGGCCGGTGTCGTTATTGTAATATTTGCCCTGGACAAACATCTGGCCCTTGTCGCTATGGCAGCCCTGGTACCGACGGTCCTGCTGATTGTTCTTTTTCAAAAAAGAGTCCGTGAATCCTTCAGGAAGGTAAGAGCCGGATTGAGTGCGGTAAATGCCTATCTTTCCGAGCGATTGGGAGGAATGTCAACTGTGCAGCTTTTCGCCGCCGAAAAACGCAGCCGGCGGGAGTTCAAAGATAAAAACAGTACCTTACTCGAGGCTCAACTGCATCAAATGAAAATCATGGCGGTGTTCCGCCCGCTTATCGATACCATTTCTTCTCTGGCTGTGGCACTTGTTATCTGGTATTCAACCAGCCTCCACGACCAGGGACTGTTAACCCTTGGAATTCTGATTGCCTTTATTGAACTTATTCAGAAATTTTTCCATCCAGTAAGGGACATTGCTGAAAAATTCAACATCCTTCAGTCTGCCATGGCCGGTGGAGAGCGGATATTTGACATGCTGGACACCATCGACCGCATACCCGATGAAGGCCGGGAAGCAAAGGACTGCATTAATGAGGATCTCTGCGGTGAAATCAGATTTGAGAATGTATCCTTTTCCTATGTTCCCGGCGAACCGGTACTGAACGGTCTGGATTTCCGGATCAAGCCCGGAGAAACCATCGCCGTAGTCGGAGCTACCGGTGCCGGAAAAACCACCATAGCCAACCTTCTCACCCGGCTCTGGGATCCTGATGCCGGAAGTATACTGCTGGATGGTAAAGATGTCAGGGAAAGGCCTCTGGAGGAATTACGCCGTACTGTACAGCCGGTACAACAGGATGTCTTTCTTTTTGCCGGAACAGTAGCTGAGAATATCGACCTCGGTATCGGACTCACTGAAGAAAAAATTATTAATGCGGCCGAAATATCAAGGGCCGATTCCTTTATCAGCAAAATGCCCGAAGCTTATTTGACTCAGATTTCAGAAGGTGCGGGGAATCTCTCGGCGGGGCAGCGGCAGCTGATTGCATTTGCCCGGATTATTGCCCACAATCCCCGGGTAATCATACTGGATGAAGCCACAGCCAATGTGGATACACAAACCGAGACTCTGCTCCAGGAAGGTTTGGAAAAACTGCTGGATAACAGAACCGCCATTGTGATTGCCCACCGGCTTTCAACCATCAGAAGAGCCGATAGGATACTGGTTATCGGACATGGCAGAGTGATAGAAGAAGGCAGGCACTCTGAACTTATAGCTAGGGATGGGGTATACAGCAGGCTTTACAAACTGCAATCCGATAACGGGTTTCTGAATAATGATTCATAAAAGAAAAGGGACTGCCCGTCCGGACAATCCCTCTATCATCACTTAAAAAAGTTTAAGAAGCTAGAAATGCAGTCTTACCATCAGATCGCCGCCGATGGGTACATCGTTGATATCTGAGTTGTAAAACACCTCTTCATTAACCTTAACCTCACCGTAAAGCTCAAAGAACAGCAGATCCAGACCGGCACCGACACTCAGGTAGTGATCGTAGTACTGGCTGCCGATTTTAAGGAATTCAAAGAAGGTGAAGTTGGCACCGAAACGCATATGGGACAGGGTCCTGTTCATGGCTTCTTCAAAGTCATCCCCGTTATCGGCAACATCCCGGGCGTAACCGATGACGTTGTACATGTCAAAACTCAGTTTGGGCCGGACAAAACGCCAGTCCGGCTGCCAGGTGATACCGGCGTCCATATCCATGGTGAACTCATATTGAACATCGTCCATCAGATAAGCTCCGGAATCGACAATCCCCATAATTCCATCAGCCGTATATGGAGTATCCACCTGGGTGTATCCGATCACATCATTGAACACAACACCGATACCCAGCGCCGGTGTCGGACGCCAGATGGCACCGAGATCCACACCCCAGGTATAACCGTAATTGATTGTATCAGGATCACTGAGCAGCGTATCAAAATCTTCAAAACCCACCGGAGAACTGTTTTTCATCAGCATTCCGTAATTACCGGAAAAACCGATTGCCAGTTTACCCTCAAAAAGATTGAAACCGCCGCCGATGATGACACCGAGTTCATTGTAGATGGTTTTCATGCCGTATTCTTCTTCGGCCGCATCCATGTAAGCTACGGCTGTAGCCTGGTCGTAAATCCCCAGACCGACACCTTTGATCAGAAAACCGGTTTTGAAACTGGCTACGGCATCGACAGTGACTTCCTCGGGTAAACCGGCATAAAAATCTGCATGCTGGGCGGATGCAGGATTATTCATAACCTCATCCAGGTTGGCCTCGATATCATCGGGATCAATTGTCCCGCCGTCTATAACAGCCTGAATAGCTTCCGGATCATCCCATGCGGTGAAAGAATCCGGATCCAGGTCGGTTCCTTCAAAAATTGCATCAAGAAAATCATCTGTGATAATTCCATCAGAATATAAATTAGACAAGGTCTGACTGGCATCGGCAATAGTCATCTCCTGATCAACCGATGAGTCTGACAAGCCCATTGCCAGTTCGGAAAAACCCATAAGCAGCTTTACATCATTCACCTTCGATCGGGCTCCCACGTTCACCGACAATTCAAAACCGCTCTGCCCGGCTGCTCCTGCAGGGTTCACAAAGAGAGAGTTGAATCCCCCGCGTTCTCCGACATAGGGGTCAGAGGTTTTTTTCTCATCTTCAAAAAGGGTACCGGCAAACAGGGTTGCCGGCAGAATCAGTAAAGCAAATAAAATAATAATTGTTCGATCTCTCACGAGAGTACCTCCAGGCCGGAATGAAAACCGGCCTGCTCCGAACCACCGGAGCTGTAAATAGAATTAAGCTTAGAGTCTTTGGTACTTTTCGTAATAAATGAATTTTTAAATATCATGACTAAACTCTATCACGACCTTTTTATCTCATCCAAGCATATTTCTTATTCATTTATTTCCTTGATGATGCTCCTACGAGAGCGATAGTTAATATATTTATTTACATAATAATGATTTACATGGTGATCGTTATTATTGAACATCTTGTTTGGGTTGTAGTTTTTATATGTAGAAAATATGAAGTTGGCTCTTTTGTAAAAAATCACTAAAAAAGACCATCTTGATTGGTATTTTACCTCCTTCAGGAATTACAGTTACAGTATGGAAAGAATTCCCCTGGATATGACAGAAGAAGTTGCTGACGCACGAAGTGAAAACCTGCCGGTACTGGCCTTGGAATCTACAATAATATCTCATGGGATGCCTTATCCCGAGAATGTTGAAACAGCACTGAGAGTTGAAGAGATTGCCCGGCAGGAGGAAGCTGTCCCTGCCACAATTGCTATTATTGAAGGACGGTTGAAAGTAGGTCTTACTCATGATGATGTTGACAGAATCGGGCGTAAAGGACTTGAGGTTGCCAAAGCCAGCAGAAGGGATATACCGTTACTTGTAGCTTCAAATGCGGATGGTGCCACTACCGTCGCTGCAACCATGATTATTGCGGCCTTGGCCGGTATCCGTGTTTTCGCCACGGGAGGTATCGGCGGTGTTCACCGTGGTGCATCCACGTCTTTTGATATCTCCGCCGACCTTGAAGAGCTTGCAAGAACCGAAGTCGCCGTAATTTGTGCCGGGGTTAAATCTATACTTGATATCGGGTTAACTCTTGAATACCTGGAAACAAGAGGCGTACCTGTAATCGGATACAAAACTGATGAAATGCCGGCATTCTACATTCCGAAAAGCGGCTTTAAACTGGACCTCAGAGTTGATAGTCCGGATGATATTGCTGAAATACTTCATGCTCAATGGTCTTTGGGGCTCGGCGGGGGCATTGTTATTGCACAGCCGGTACAAAGCGAGCTGGCCATGGATGAAGCTATAATTAGTAAAGCAATTGATTCCGCCCTGTCGGAAGCAGATCGGCAGTCGATAAAAGGAAAAGATATTACACCGTTCCTTCTGGCGAAAATATCCGGTATCACCGGTGGGATGAGTTTGAAATCAAATATTGCCCTGGTAGAGAATAACGTTCGTCTCGGCGCAAAAACAGTTACAGCCTATACAGCTCTGGGGCGCTGAGAGCACAACAAAAGAGGACCGCTTAGGCGGTCCTCTTCATACCTGATGACAAGAAGCGTCAGGCAACGCGATTTGCAATATCAACCATCATATAGTTTAAAAAGTCATCGGCCAGATCGCCCGACTTATCCTTTTCAGATTTTAAAATTGTGTTAAGACCGTAGATTATTGCTGAAGCAACAGGTACAGCAATTTCAGGTCGGCGATCGTTCTTTTTTAGGACGTCCATCAGCGTATCCCGAAGGACCCCGTGAAGATCGTCAGCCACTTTCTGGAACTTTGTACCGGTACTACCGCCGAACAAAGTGAGCCACTCCGAGCGGTGATCTTTCTGTAACTCTTTGAAGCCGTCAAGAAGATAGTTCAGCCTGGATTCAGGCTCTTCCGGCATATTTGATTTCAAGCTTTTTATCTCATCAAAAAGACTTCCGATAATCGCTCCGTAGAGATCTTCCTTGTTTTTATAGTAGCGGTATAGATTCCCAACAGTCATATTCGCACTTGATGCGATCGACCTCATTGAAGCTTTCTCAAAACCGTGTTTTTTAAACTCACGCCTGGCAGACTTGATTATCCGCTGCCTTACTTCCTCTTTAAGAACCTGCATATTAATGCCTCCAATCTTGATTTCCTGCAACGCTGATAAATTACACGATCAGAAAGCGAACGTCCAATATTGAGATGTATTTGTATTTCGAAGAAGAACACATGTTCTCATTAAAACCTTCACACGAAACACAAGAAAACCACCTCCCGGGATTCTCTGATCAATAATAAGACGTTCTAAAGCGGCACAGAGACTTTTCACTACCAAGTTGCATAAGTTTCACGCAAATTAGTCAAGAAAATCAACTGAATTATATATTAGCTTAATCAAGGGATCAAGAAAAAATCATAAAAAACACACAATATAATTCACAGGGCTTTATTTTTACACACTCCAAAAAGTCACAAAGACCTTTTTTCAAGACATACTTACCTCTGTTCGCATCAGGAATGTTATCTTATGATGCGGAGACGGAATATTTTAAACATGAAAACAGTCCTGGTATTCGGTACATTTGACATAATACATCCCGGCCATAAATGGTTTCTCAGTAAAGCTTCCAATTTCGGAGACCACCTTGTAGCCGTTGTTTCCAGAGATAGCTTTGTTCAGGAATGGAAGGGCAAAGCCACTGTTAAAGATGAAAAAGAACGAATCCGGGCCCTGGAAGAATCCGGTATGGTAAGTCAGGCGGTTCTCTCTGATACTGAAATCAGGACTTACAAAATCGTTCAGGAAGTACAGCCGGATATCATCTGTCTGGGTCATGATCAGAAAGCCCTGCTGGAAGACCTTGAAGACTGGCTTCGCAGAACCGGGGATAATCACATAAAGATAGAAATACTGCCTCCCTGGAAACGGAATCGGTACAGTTCCTCACGGATCAACGGTCAGAACTGGTAATTACTGCAATTATTCTATTCAGAATTGTTCCCCTCTCCTGAGAGATCCTCCCCCTTGACAATTCGGGTAAACAACGGAGGCTTTTTCCCTTTTAACTCTCCAGTCTTACCGGCATTCCCCATCACCCGGGCAAAAATAGATAAATCTTCAGAACGCTCCAGCAGCAGCCGGATCATCACCATCAGTGGTACGGAAAGCAGCATACCGGGAATGCCCCAGATATACCCCCAGAACAACAGCCCGAAAATAACGGTAACAGTGTTCAGCCTCAACCGGTTACCCATCACCATAGGGTCTATCACACTGCCGATTACAAACTGGAAAATACCCAGAAGTATAGCCAATGCGATTATTAAACCGAAATTATCAAACTGTATAATCGCCATAGACACCGGAAGTGCGGTTGCCAGAAGGCTGCCGATTGAAGGAATATAATTCAGAATAAAAGCCATAAAACCCCAGAATAAGGCATACTGCAGACCGAAAGCCCAGCAGATGAGTCCCGCAGATATTCCCGTTGCCAGGCTGATAACGGTTTTTATGCTCATGTATGCGGAAATGCTCTCTTGAGTAAGATCCCACACCTGCCGGGCACTTCCGGTATTATCAGTGCCGGTAACATATTCAACATAAGCCTTATATCCGGTTGATCCGGAGAGAAGAATCAGATAATAAACCAGAAAGAGAACAGATGAAGAACCGACACTTCCCAGAGTACCGAGAACAGTACCGATTAAACCGGCAATATTCTTCGGGGAAGCCACGTTGTTCAGCTGAGTGGACAGTATTTCAACATTTACCCCGGGAATCACGGCTCCAATCCATTGAACCGAGGCATTAATTCTTTTTGAAAACTGACGTGCAAGAAACTCCTTGTCATCAATAATCTGCTGAACCGTTCCGCTTATCATAGAAAAGATTAGCCAGAGTATCACCAGTGAAAGAACAGCAACCAATAGGGTAATAAGAAATCCGGGGACCCGTTTCTTTTCAAGATAACTCACCAGAGGAAGGTTTAATATGGTTAATAACGCAGCCAGCACCAGCGGTATCAATAGCCCTGAAAGCTCTTTTAATACCATGAAAACAAGGACAATCAGCATAACCAGCAGAATG
>Ga0164315_10002404_pt1 | contig 14324 bp, 10 predicted proteins | sample GuaBasSedimGuay6_FD_113737 | JGI IMG/M metagenome (GOLD analysis project Ga0164315, IMG submission 113737) | Subseafloor sediment microbial communities from Guaymas Basin, Gulf of California, Mexico - Guay6, Core 4569-2, 0-3 cm | ecosystem: Environmental > Aquatic > Marine > Hydrothermal vents... | reverse complement strand
TCGCCGGCGACGATCGGGCGGGAAAAACGGATATCCATATCGGTTTCCTTGAACAGCAGGTTACCCTCGATAATCAGTTCCTCGGCAAAGCGCTTGTCGATATTGCGGTTAAACAGGCGGGCCGCCTGGTGCAGGATATTGTCGCTGACGCGAATCGGGTAAAAGGTGATGTGACTTGGCACGATGACGGTTGGTTTGATGGCTTTTCTCATCAGGTGCTCGACGTCATCGAACTCGAGTTGTTCGGCCCAGCGCTCGATGCGAGCGTACTTGCCGGTTGAATAGTCGTGCAACAGCGCGGATTTGAACGCGTCGAGCGCGAGCGCGATGACCGCGGGTCCGCGATGATGCTTGCGGCGCTCGTTGGCGCTGCGTGAAAAGATGCTGTATTGGCCTTTATGATCGACGACGCGCTTGTCCTTGACCATGCCGCCTTCCGGAAACACGACCAGCTTGCGGTCGTGCAGGATTTCCCGGGCCAGAAACGGGAACAGGTTCGGCATGTTGTTCGGCACCACGCCAATCGAGTAGAGAAACTGGCTGAAGCGTTCGTCGCCTTCAAAAAACTCGGCCGAGGCTACTGATCGGCAATAAGCGCCGCAGGCATCGTGGATCAGGTACTGGGGTATAAAGGTTTCAAAGCGGGCGAAGTGGTTGAACAGGAAGATATCGCCTTGTTGTACCGTGTCGCTTTCAGCATCGGCGTCCTGGTGCAGCTTGATATTGAGCTTGAGTAATTTTTTGGTCGTGCCGAAAGCCCTGACACAGAAGTTGTAAATCCGATCGTTGATTTCCGGGTGTTCGGGCGCCGTGGGCATTTACCAATTTCCTGTGCAGGCTGGCATTAAGAATTCCATATACCTGAGGCCTCCCCTGCGCCTGGAAGTTCCACCGCGTGCGCGATCGTGTGGCTGGGATGCGGGCTCAGAAATAATCAGGTTCGTTGCCTTCGCGCCATTTGATGTTGCAACCGACACTGGGAACCTGGGCAGCGTTGACTTCGTTGTCGCTGAGCACGGCTTCGACGGCGGCCCTCAAATCCTCACCGCTTACCGCCGCGCTGTTGCCCGGCCTCGAACCATCGTATTGGCCACGGTAGACGAGTTGTCGGGCCGCGTCGAAGAGGAAGAAATCGGGAGTACAGGCAGCCTGGTAGGCTTGCGCAACCTGCTGAGACTCGTCGTACAGATAGGGAAATTCAAAGCCGTGCTGTTGTGCGAACTCGGCCATCTTCGGTGGGCTGTCAGCCGGGTAGCCGGTGGCGTCATTCGAGCTGATCATGACCACGCCCAGGCCGCGTTGTTGAGCCGCGTTGGCAAACCCGGTAAAGGAATCGATGATGTGCAATACGTAGGGGCAGTGATTGCAGGAAAACACAACCAGCAGCGGCTTGCCGTGGTAATCGGACAGCGCAACCTGGCGATCGTCGGCGGCGGGGTCGGGTAGCGAAAAATCTGCTGCGCGGCTGCCGATGCTCAGCATTGTTGAAGGGGTTTCTGCCATTACGGTTATCGCTCTGCTCGATCGAACACTGATTATAACCCGAATCCGAGGCTTCGGTTAGCCCGCATATACTGGCGATTTACGGCGCTCCCCGCGCCTCTGCGAGAACCCTTTTGCGGGTTCTGCAAACAATGGTGAGATGGCGTGTTACAGGCTATCGAAGCTCCTGTTGATGGCTTCTTCGAAAAAGGCGACGTCCTCCATCTGCAGGCACAGCGGCGGACAGATTCGCAGCACGTTGCGATAAGCGCCCGACTTGCTCGCGACCAGGCCGTTTTCACGCGTGTTCTCGAACAGGCGGACCATGGTTTCGGGGTCGGGTTCGCGGCTGTCGCGGTCCTTGACCAGTTCAAGCGCCATCATCATGCCGCGCCCGCGTACCGCACCGATGACTTGATGCCTTGTTTGCAGGTCTTCGAGGACTGCAAGCAGGGCCGAACCAACCTGTTGCGCGCGTTGTTGTAGTTGATGTTGTTCGATGACATGCAGCACGGCGCGACCGGCCGCGCAGCAGACCGGGTTGGCGCCATAGGTGTGAAAGTAGAACTTGTTCGCCATGGCTTCGGCAATTTCACGTTTGACGATGACGGCGGCGAGTGGATAACCGTTTCCGATTCCCTTCGCGGCGACGACGATATCGGGCACGATGCCGTGTCGCTCGAAGGACCAGAAGTGATCGCCGGTGCGCGCCATGCCCGCCTGCACTTCGTCGATAATCACCAGGCCACCGGCAGCCTTGACCCGTTCCTGGGCGCCGCTGATGTAACCGTCGGGCAGGGGCACGATTCCACCATAACCCTGGATGGGTTCGATAATCATGCCGGCGAGGCTACCCGAGGTAGTGTAGTGAATAGTCGCCTCGAGGTCGGTGAGGTAGGGTTCCACGCCTTCGCCGTGAATGCCTCGATATTGATCCGGCACCGGTGCGAACGACACGCCGCCAAGCTGCGGTACGTTGTGACGAAAGCCACTGATACCGGTCACCGACTGCGCGCCGAAGGTGGCGCCGTGATAAGAGTTGGTGAGTGAAACGATGTCGATATTGCCGGTGTAACTGCGCGCCAGCAGGATAGCCATGTCGATGGCTTCGGCGCCGCTGTTCATCAGGTGCACCGTCCATTCTTCACCGGCGGGCATGGTGCGTGTCAGTTCCTCGGCAAAATGTGCCGGCATCGGGTGAAAGAACATGGTGGTGCAATGTTGCAGCGTCTGCGCCTGCTCGGTTACCGCGCGGGTCACGACCGGGTTGTTATAGCCAATGCTGATGGTCAGGTTCTGACTCAGGCAGTCGAGGTAGCGGTTACCTTTTTCATCCCACAGGTACTGATCCTGACCCTTGCTGAAAATCAGCGGTTTCTGGTAGGGCACGAAGGCGCGTTGCGATGCGGCGAAGTAGCGATTGCGCCGCTCGACGATGGCGTCGGTACTCCAGTCCAGCGGCAGTTGGTGGTCGTCGTGGTCAAACTGGGATGTCATTGCGTTCTCCATGCAAGCCCGATCGAACGAACATATCGGAAGCAACCGGATTAGACAATGCGATGAACGCGAAATAAGCAATTCTTATGAGCCATATCGATTTTTCTTAAGCGACTCCAAGTTGGTTGTCAGCAGCGAAATCTCTGTCAGAATGATGGTTCGGTCAAACGAGCGAGATCAACCTTGGTTGAAAAAGTAAGCTCCGCACGCAGGCGCCGGGTGCGCGCTCAGAAACGCGTCGATCCATCGCCACGCCTGCCTTATATTCACCGCGGGATCACGACCTTCGATATCCTCAGTGAAGAAGGCTTGTGCCTGATCGAACGCAATGCCGATGAAATCCTGCGCGATACCGGCATGGAGTTTCACGGCGATGCTGAGATTCTGGATTTATTCCGTCATGCGGGCGCCGATGTCGTCGCCGAACGCGTACGTTTCGAGCCCGGTATGTGCCGCCAGATTATTCAGGCCACGGCGCCGCGGCAGTATACCCAGCATGCCCGCAACCCGGCTAACAATGTCGAAATCGGCGGCGATAATACGGTTTTGAGCCCGGTCTACGGGCCTCCTTTCGTTCACGATCTCGACAACGGGCGGCGTTACGCGACGCTCGAGGATTTCCAGAATCTGAACAGGATTCACCAGATGATTCCGCATCTCCACCATTGCGGAGGCATCGTCTGCGAACCGGTCGACGTACCGGTCAACAAGCGCCACCTCGATATGATGCTGTCGCATATTACCTACGGCGACCGCGCCCTGTTCGGCGCCCTCATCGGCGGCGAGCGCGCCGAGGATTCGGTCGCGATGGTCAAGATCCTGTTTGGCGATGAATTCGTCGACCAGAATACGGTGCTGTATGGCGTTTCCAACACCAATGCACCGCTGGTCATGGATGACGCGATGTCGGGCTCGCTCAAGGTGTACGCGCGCAACAACCAGGCGGTTGCCTGCACCCCGTGGATGATCACCGGCGCGATGAGTCCCTGCACCGAGGCGGGGACACTGGCGCAGCTGCTTGCCGAGGCGCTCGCGACCTGTGCATTGACCCAGCTTATACGTCCCGGAACACCTTGCCTGATGGGCAGTTTCGCGACCGCGATGTCGATGCAATCGGGTGCGCCCACCTTCGGTATGCCGGAAGCGGCGAAGACGGTGCTGGCCGCCGGTCAGCTGGCGCGCCGTCTCGGCGTTCCCTTTCATACCGTCGGCAGTCTGACGTCATCGAAGATACCCGACAGCCAGGCACAGCAGGAAGGGACCATGGGTCTGATCATGGCGGTGCTGGCCGGCGCCAATTTCATCAACCACGCCACCGGCTGGCTGGAAGGCGGCCTGTGCACCGGTTTCGAGAAAACCATTCTCGATGCCGACCTGTGCGGCAAGTTGATCGATTTCTGTAAAGGCATCGATCTGTCGGACAACGCCCAGGCGATGGACGCGATTGCCGAGGTCGGGCCCGGCAGCCATTTCCTGTCGAGTGCGCATACCCTGGATAACTATGAAACCGCTTTTTACCGTTCCACCACCGGTGACGCCAATTCATTCGAGCAGTGGCAGGACGAGGGCAGTCTCGGCGCCGCGCAACGCGCCAACCGCATCTGGAAACAGCTGCTCGCCGACTACCAGCAACCCGCGATCGATGCGGCCACCCTCGAAGCGCTGCAGGACTACGTCGAGCGGCGTAAAGCCTCGATGCCGGATCGTAGCTACTGATGTCAATGAGATATTACAAGGCCTGGTTCTCGCAGAGGCGCAGAGGGGCGGAGCGCGCAGAGGAAAAAGATAGGAGGCGGGAGCAGGTCGGGGCGATAAAACCATATTTTATCTCCGCGAGCTCTGCCCCTCCGCGCCTCTGCGAGAACCTTCCCTTCAGGTGTCAGGAACACTTGAATGGCTGACGAGCAGGCACAGGTCGTCATCATCGGCGGTGGCGCGATCGGGCTCAGCCTGGCTTACCACCTGGGTCATCTCGGGGTCAGCGATGTGTTGCTGCTGGAGCGCGATCGTGTCACCAGCGGCAGCAGTTGGCATGCGGCCGGCATCGTCGGGCCACTCAGAGCCAGCATGAATCTGACCCGCCTGGCCAGGTACGCGCTCGAACTGTTTGTCGATCTCGAAGCCGAAACCGGCCAGGCGACCGGTTACCGGCAGACCGGCGGGGTGTGGCTGGCGCAGCAACCGGCGCGCATGCTGGAGTTGCGGCGCATCAAGGCGATGGGCGACCGTGCCGGGCTCACTACCGAGATGGTGTCGGCCGGCGAAATTCGGCGGCGCTTGCCGTTTGTGCACAGCGATGATCTGGCCGGTGGCCTGTGGGTCGAGCAGGATGGCCAGGTCAACCCGGTCGACCTGTGCATGGCCTATGCCAGGGGAGCGAAGGCGTTAGGTGTCGAGATACGTGAACACAGCCGCGTCGCCGACATCCAGACTCGCGATGGCAGGGCGACTGCTGTCGTGCTCGCCGATGGCAGCCGTATCGATTGCGACAAGCTGGTGATTTGCGCCGGCGCCTGGTCGCGCCAGCTGGCGGCGATGGCGGGTGTCGCGATTCCGCTGGCGGCCTGCGAACATATGTATCTCGTCACCGATGTGGTCGACGGTCTGCCCGATCCCTGTCCGATCATTCGCGATCTGGACAGCGGTATCTACCTTAAGGGTGACAATGGCAAGCTGGTGTTGGGGGCTTTTGAAGCAAATCCGAAGCCCTGGTCTCCGCGCCAGCAGGATGCCGGTTTCCTGATGTTCGATGAAGACTGGGAACACGCGCAACCGATGCTTGAGGCTGGTATGCGGCGCGCCCCGGTCGTTGCCGATCACGGCGTAACCCATTTTATGAACGGTCCCGAGAGCTTCACCCCGGATACCCGGCAGCTCATGGGGAAGACGCCAGCCTGCGGCAACCTGTTTATCGCAGCCGGGTTCAACTCGATCGGCATCATGTCATCGGCCGGGGTCGGCAAGGTAATGGCCGAGTGGGTTCAACAGGACCAGGCCCCCTGTGACCTGTGGGAGGTCGATATCGCGCGTTGCGATCCCTTGCAGTGTGACGATGACTTCCTGGCAAGCCGGATTCCCGAGGCCGTACACAACCAGTTTGCGATGCACTGGCCGTTCCAGCAGTATCGTAGCGGACGTAATCTGCGGCGTTCGCCGTGGCACGATTTACTGGCGCAAAAGGGCGCGGTGTTTGGTGCACCCACGGGCTGGGAGCGACCTCTCTGGTTTGCGCGAGACAGTGCTGAAGCGCAGTTCGAATACAGCTATACGACCCAATGCTGGTGGCCTGCCGCACGGCGCGAGGCGCTGCATTGCCAGCAGCGGGTAAGCCTGTTCGAATTAAGTCCTTTCGGCAAGTTTGACATCAGCGGCGAGGACGCACTGGCGTATTTGCAAAACCTGTGCTGCGGCGATATTGATGTCGAAACAGGTCGCGTGGTTTACAGCCTGATGCTGAACCTCCGCGGCGGTATCGAAGCGGAAGTCACCGTGACCCGGTTGGCGTCGAATCGATTTCGTATCGTTGGCGGGGCGGCAACACGCTTCAAGGATGGCCAGTGGCTGCAACAGAATGTTGACGCCGGTATGGATGTGAATATTAACGATGTCACCGAAGACTACGCGGTCCTCGGTGTCATGGGTCCCGCTTCTCGAGCCTTGCTTGAAGACCTCTTCGATAGAGATTTCAGTAACGCCGGCTTCCCTTTTGCGAGCGCCCGCAGCCTGCAATCTGGCGATGGTGAATTGCTGGCGCTACGACTCAGCTTTGTCGGCGAGCTGGGCTGGGAACTCTATATCCCGGTGGCGCAGGCACGGGCGGTGCTGCAAGAAGTCCTACGCGTTGGCGAGGACCACGAACTGGGTTTCGCCGGGCATTTCGCGCTCGATGCCTGCCGCCTGGAAAAAGGATATCTACACTGGGGTCACGACATGGGCGGCGACGACAGTCCATTCGAAGTGGGCCTCGGTTTTGCGGTTGATCTTGACAAAACCGTCGACTTCAACGGGCGCGGGGCCTTGCTCGCGCAAGCCCGGGATGGTTGCAACAGGCAGTTGCGCCTGTGCGAAGTGGCGGGCGATGACGTCCTGGTGTTGCACGATGAACCGGTCTATCGCAATGCCGATATCGTTGGCCATTGCACCTCGGGCGGGCGCGGCTTCCGCACCGCAAAGACGCTGTGTTTCGTGATGTTCTACGAGCGCGAGGTAGATCGCAGCGCGCCTTGTTACATCGAAATTGCCGGCGATCGCATCGCGCTCGACATTCTCGACAGGGCTCCATACCAGGTAAACATCAAATGAAATCGCATGCACGGGTTGTCGTCATCGGTGGTGGCGTCATGGGCGCGTCGCTGATATATCACCTGACCCAGCTTGGCTGGCGCGACGTGGTGTTGCTCGAACAGAACGAGCTGACCGCGGGTTCGACCTGGCACGCCGCAGGCCTTTGCACCCATTACGCGCACAACATTACCATCATGAACCTGCGCGCCCACAGCGTGAAGCTGTATCGTTCGATCCTGGCGCAGGAGACCGGGCAACCCGTCAGTTTCCACGCCTGCGGCGCGTTGCGGGTGACGCGCTTCGAGGACAGGCTCGACGAATTTCGCCAGGTGCAGGGAATCGGTAAGTTCGCCGGATTCGACTTTGATATCCTGACGCCCGGTGAACTTAAGGCGATCTATCCGCTGGCGCGCGTCGATGACCTGATCGGCGCCATTTACGAACCCCTCGACGGGCATGTCGACCCGAGCCAGGCGACGCATGCGATGGCGAAAGGGGCGCGCAATCGTGGCGCCGAAATCTACCGGCAGACGCGGGTCACGGCGGTTGCCCGGAAAGCGAATGGCGACTGGCTGGTCACGACCGACAAGGGCGCCATAACCGCCGAACATATCGTCAATGCGGCCGGCACCTGGTGCCGTGAAATTGGAGACATGATGGGTGTGGACTTGCCGGTCGTGCCGATGTTGCACCAGTATATCGTCAGCGATCGCATCCAGGCCTTTGCCGAGCTCGACAGTGAACTGCCGATGATTCGCGACCCGGATGAAAGCTGGTACCTGCGCATGGAGCGCGATGGCGTCATCATCGGACCTTACGAAAAGCAGGGCAAGCCGTGGTCGATCGACGGAGTGCCGCCCGATTTCGGCATGGAATTGCTGGAACCCGATATCGATGCCATCGCCGATATTGCCGGGCAAGCCATGGAGCGCGTGCCGGCGGCGGCCGACGGTGGCATCAAAAGCATTGTCAACGGTCCGATAACCTTTACCCCGGACGCCAACCCGCTGATCGGTCCAGCCTTCAACCTGCGCAACGCCTGGTTGCTGACCGGGTCGTCGATGGGCGTCATGGAAGGCGGCGGCGCCGGCAAGTTCCTCGCCGAATGGATGGATGGCGGCGAGCCGCCGATGGATGCGCTAGCGGTCGATGCGCGGCGATTTGGTGGCTATGCCGACCGCGATTACCGGGTCGCCAAGGCGGTCGAATGCTTCGCCGCCCAGTTCGGGATTCACTACCCTTACGAGGAACGCCCGGCGGCGCGCAACAGGAAACTGACCCCGGCCTACCAGGCGTTAAAGCGCAGGGGCGCGGTGTTCGGCAGCGCCTATGGATTCGAGCGCCCCAACTGGTACTCGCCTGATCCCCAGGTCGATGTTTCTACCTTAAGCTTTCGCCGCGCCAACTGGTTCGAGTCGGTCGCCGCGGAGTGTCTCAACCTGCAGCAGAATGTTGGCCTCGCGGACCTGTCGGTATTTTCCAAGTTCCGTGTGAGCGGCAAGGATGCGTTTCGCTTTATCGATCAACTGGGCGCCAATCGGTCGCCCCGGGTCGGCCGGGTCGGACTGACCCACGCGTTGACGCCGGGCGGCGGCGTGGCTTCCGAGTTTTCGGTGACGCGCCTCGCCGAGCAGGAGTTTTATCTCCTCAGCGCCGCGGCGGCGGGGCGTCACGACGAGGATTTGCTGCGCGTTCGCGCGCGCGCATACGATCTCGGGATCGACAATATTACCGACGACAGGGGCGTGCTCGGCATCATGGGCCCGAATGCGCAAGCCCTGCTGCAGAGCCTCAGCGACCAGGGTCTGTCGCTAGACGAGTTTCCGTGGTTGAGTGCGCGGCCTGTCGATATCGCGGGTATCCGCGTCGACGCATTGCGTGTTTCCTATGTCGGCGAACCCGGTTTCGAACTTCACCACGACATTGCACAGCAGCAGGCGCTGCTGGAGCATTTATTACAGGCTGGAGAAGTGTTCGAATTGGGCTTTTACGGAGCCTTCGCGATGAACGCGATGCGCCTGGAAAAGGGATATCGCGCCTGGGGTGCCGACCTGACGACGGAGCGAACCCCGCTCGAAGCCGGGCTCGGCTACCTGGTCAGGACCGAGGAACGGGAATTCATCGGTCGTCAGGCGATGCTTGAGCGAGCGCAGGCCGAAGATCACTGGAGCATGGAACTGATCGAACTCGATGCGCCCGAGTTTGACCCTTTTTATATGCACACGGTGTTTCGGCAGGGGCAGGCGGTCGGCATGGTGACCTCGGGAAGTTACGGGCATCGCCTGCAAAAGGCGATCGCGCTCGCTTATTTCCGTACTCCGATAGCGAACGAAGACGAACTCGAGGTGGAGATTCTGGGACGGCGTGTGGGCGCGCGTATCACTTCACCGCTGTAGCCGAATGGCACCGCGCTGCTTAAATGGCTACAGGACCCGGGAAACATCAGAAATTTCAGGTCCCCTCTTGAAATCATTGCGTTAATTCCCAATTAGGCACTACGACCGTCATGTCTCCACGAGAATGGCGGCGTTTACATCAATTGCTTCATTAGGAGAATTAGTTATGAACACCATCGATTTAACCCCTTTATATCGCAGCAGCATCGGCTTTGACCGCATGGGATCGTTGCTGGATAACGCACTACGCAGCCAGAAAGCCGGTGTCGGCTTTCCGCCTTACGACATCGAGACGACCGGAGAAGATCGCTATGCGATCACGCTGGCGGTTGCCGGATTCGAAGAAAGTGAACTCGATATCCAGGTAGAAAATGGCGTGCTTTGCGTAAGCGGCAAGAAAGCGGACGAGGGCGAGGAAAAGTCCTACCTGTACCGCGGCATTGCCAATCGCAGCTTCGAGCGCAAGTTCAACCTGGCCGATCATATCGAAGTGCGCGGCGCTGATTTGAAAAACGGGCTGCTGACCATCAGCCTGGTCAAGGAAATACCCGAGGCGATGAAGCCCCGGACGATTGCCATCAAGGCGGCGGACGCCACCCTCGAGCACAAGGAACAGGCCGAACAAGCGGCCTGATGCAGTAGTCACCGGGGCCGTGAATGCGGCCCCGGTGTTTTTGATTCACCCCTCCTTTCCCCAGATTTAAAACATCGTAGGCCGTGGTTTGGCAGTTGTTGCGCTATACAGTAACAGGTCATTTTGCCAATAAATTTCGAACTGTGCTAAGTTGACAGTGTCTGAGTTATCGTCAATATTCGAAAAGAACTGCTACCGCACCTAAGGTTATGACTATAAGAAAAACCGTGCTCCCGTTTCTGCTGATGCTCTGCATTGGAATGCTGCCGTTGCAGAATCTCAATGCGGACAATGCAGATCACATGGAAGCAATGTTGAGCGATTGCGCTAACTGCGAGAGTGAAGGTGATGTTGCTCATGGATCCTGCGATGATGTCCGCTGCCTGTTGTCGACGGGTTTTTGCGGGACGCAAAACATCACCAGTACTTTCTCCAGATTGCTGTCGACAGCAATGCCGAAACAGTCTTTAGTCACCTGGCAAGCATTCAAATCTCGATACCGATCCCACCTGGATTTTGCTATATACCGCCCTCCGATGGCCTGAAGGTTAAGTCGCCGCGCGTTGCACGCGCTCTGTTACTCTAAACTTCAGGAAATCAAATGAAAAACAAATTCAAGTTCGCAATGGGCGTATTTTTGCTGGTGCCCGCGATGACAGGCATGCTAAAGGCTGCCGAAGAAGTCGAAATCCCGTTTCACCTGGGCAAGGGGCAGCTGCTTTATGAAAAATACTGCAGCAGCTGTCACGGCGCGCAACTTACCGGAACGGACAAGGGTCCGCCACTGTTACATCCCTATTACAAACCCTCGCATCATGGTGACCAGTCTTTTTATCGCGCCGCCTTGCAAGGCGTTCAGCAGCATCACTGGGAATTCGGCAACATGGTGCCCGTGGAAGGTATGACGGCGAAAAAAATGGATAGCCTGGTGCCGTATGTGCGCTATTACCAGAAACAGAAAAAACTCTACTAGCGGGGTGACTAGCGATGAAAACTCAAATCTTTTTATTTGCAGCGCTACTGTTGGTCGCCGGGCATTCCTTCGCGGCTGAAAAAGAGCGTTGGTATAGTGACGAACAGCTCTTGCGGGGTGAACAACTGTTTCGTCAGAACTGCGCTGCCTGCCACGGGCAAAACGCCGAGGCGACACCCGACTGGAAAAAAACTGATGCCAACGGTAATTACCCGCCGCCACCGCTGAACGGTACGGCCCATGCCTGGCATCACGACATGGATCTGTTGCGCCGTACCGTTCGCGAGGGTGGAGCAAAACTTGGCGGGCAGATGCCTGCGTTCGAGGGAATTCTGGGCGCCGAGGATATCGACAGTGTCATCGCTTTTTTCCAGTCGAAATGGCCCGATGATCTTTACCAGCGCTGGTCGGGCCGATTCGAAGCTTCGGACCTGCCGTCGCTGAATGATATCGTGGTTGCCGCTAAGAAGCCGTTAACCCGGTTACTGCGCCAACGCATCGGTAATGTAAAAATTGACGACGTACAGGAGACCTCGCTTGAGAACGTCTGGCAGGTTCAAATCGGCAATCGCTATGTATACCTGCTCGATGACGGCAACTATGCAATGATGGGTGATCTCATAAATCTGGAGACTGGACGAAATCTGACCGAACAGTCGCGCAGGGCAGGGGTCGTCGAGACGATTTCCCAATTTAGCGATGAAGACCTCGTAGTGTTTGCCGCCAAAGGTGAAACCCGGGCGATTCTTACCGTGTTTACCGATACCTCGTGTCCGTATTGTCAAAAGCTACATAGCGAAGTAAAGCAACTGCAGCAGGCGGGAATTACCGTACGCTACCTGCCCTATGCCAGGGGCGGTGCGAAAGGGCCGGGATACCAGACCCTGAAATCGGTGTGGTGCGCCGGGGACAGGAACAAGGCCATGACGGATGCCAAGAACCAGCGCGCCGAGGGGTTACCGCCGGGAGATTGCGCGCAATCGGCAATGATCGATCGCGGCTACCGTGCCGGCAATCAAATCGGTATCCGCGGCACCCCGGCACTGATCAAAAGCAACGGTGAAAAAATCGAAGGTTACGTGCCTTACCGCGAATTGATACCGCAATTGCTACGGGTGGCGGAATAAATATCCGGGTAAGGGAGAAGCCGACAGGTGTCATTCCTCGAACCTCAGCAATCAGTCGATCGATACCGACTTGAACCAGCAACAATGCCAAACACTTTGGCGCAGATATGCGCCATAAAAATCACGGGGCTAAGGGTTGGCGTTTGCGCCGGTGGGTGGTTGTGCCGAGTTCGGCAGGCTGGTTATTTCTCGGTAAACTTGAGGCCGAAAATATCGGAAATCACCGCCAGCAGAATAACAAAAGGCAGCAGCAGTAACACGAGTAGTTTCGATAATATTGCCTTCACTTTTACCATCTGGTTTCCATCCTCCTACAGCCCCTGACATGTTCATCGAAAGCGGATTTGTTTATCGAGGACTGGGTCACAATCCAGGATTGATTCCGTTCAAGCTGATTAGAGCGCCCGTTTGCGTGAAAGTTTCACGGACATCATTAAAGGGAAAGGTTTGAATCGAGCGCCCAGTACTTTCCTGGTTCCGTTAAAAGCGCCGCATAGTCGTATATGTCGATACCTGTCGGGGCCTTGCGTGTATCCTGATTCGACAAACGGGTGTCAGGCCGCGATTTATGGAGGATTGGCCTTACTCGATAAATGTCACCCTGGCCGGGTTCCGGCCAGGGTGATGTTTACTGGCGTTTTACTGGGCGCCGATTTCCCACATGCCGGTTTCCTTCAGCGCGGTAACGCATTGTTCGGCAAGGTTGGCTTCATTCTTTACGAGGCATTGCACGATTCTGCCGTTGCCCGGTTGAACTTCCAGGCAGAACTTGTCGGCATCCGCTTCGCAGGCCTTGATCGAATGGTCGATTGCCATCATGCCGGCTTCCAGCGTCATCGCCGCTTCCACTATGCCGAGTGCGCACGAGTTTGAAAGGTTGGCTTCATAGGCCATCAAGCACATGAAGGACTTGCGGCTATTGTGTTGCAGACCGGGGCAGAGCAGCTTCTCATCGGCTTCGCATCCGCTGATTTCAATATTGACGATGAGGGTGCTGTTGGACAGCTTGTCCGCCAGCTTCTCGCCCGCGACGGCGGCGCCAGAGATAAACATGGCGACCACAATGACGGTCGAAACAAAATTAGCTTTGTTCATTATTTGGATTTCCTGGTTGGTTGATATTAAAGTTGAATTTGCCCTGCGCGCTGGCGACAAGCTGGTACAGGGGGAGGACTCGAATCCCCAGGGTGTTACCACCAGCGGATTTTGAATCAGACCACCTCAATACCGTACGACGCGGCATTATCTATGAATCAATGACCTGGATGCAATAGAAACCGGCACGCATGTTGTCATTTGTTGGGGTTTACTGCCCCTTGGTGGACTAAATTTGGTGCTCGTCTCAGACTTAAAAGATGTAGTTTGAACTACATCGTATCCTGATAAATTACGAGTCCAGCGTCAGGCCTGAAACGCCCAGGTCAACCCTAATAACCAGCCTTCCTGTTTGACATCATAAAGAAACGAACCATCGCCTGAGATCGAAATACACTTAATCCTTCTTGCTTCGATCGGTACCATGAAACAGTTCTTTAATTAGAAATTGATTATGTTGAGCTACCTCAGTTTCGATCTCGCGCACATGCTGCATGAAGGCCTCTGCTGCGGGCGCGAGCATACGATCCCGCCGGTAGATAAAACCGTAGTCAATTTTCATCCATGGTTCCCTGAAATCAAGAACTTTAAATTCACCACTTAGCAGCCAGGGTTCGATTTGCGTCGGTGCTGCTACCGAAAAAGCATTACTTCCGGCAACGATCACCCTCGCTGCGGCTGGATCGCCTGCATAAATCGAGGGAGTAAGATCGCCGCCGTTCGGGGCTAAATAACTCTTTCCTGGAAACACGCTCGCCATTTGAGGTGGCACCCGAACCGTTACTACAGGATAGGCATCGAGATCAGATTTTGACAGGTTCTCAAGTTCGAGCAGG
>Ga0164315_10002403_pt1 | contig 14328 bp, 13 predicted proteins | sample GuaBasSedimGuay6_FD_113737 | JGI IMG/M metagenome (GOLD analysis project Ga0164315, IMG submission 113737) | Subseafloor sediment microbial communities from Guaymas Basin, Gulf of California, Mexico - Guay6, Core 4569-2, 0-3 cm | ecosystem: Environmental > Aquatic > Marine > Hydrothermal vents... | reverse complement strand
GACATAGAAAGGCTGTTCGGCGCTGATATCGCACAACTGGTTGCAGACCTGACCGATGTAAGCCTGCCCAGCGATGGCAACAGGGCGCGGCGCAAAGCCATCGATCGTGAGCATCTCGCCCAGGCATCACCTAAGGCCAAAACGGTAAAACTCGCTGATCTTATCGATAATTGCCGGGATATATGTCGGCACGACCCCCGCTTCGGACTAGTTTTCACCGCAGAGATGGAAGCCCTGCTCAGAGTTCTGGAAACGGGGAACAGGACGTTGCTCAAACGGGCCCACAAGGCGCTGACCCAGGGTCGAGAGAAGATCAAATCTCACCCCGATGCAAATGACGACACCGACCTGGCACCTGGACTCTATAGCAAAGTTGAAAACGAACGCGCCTTACGTCTGTTTACAGAAGCGTTTTCAGCCCAGGACATTGCCTCGCTGCTGGTATCTTTCGACAACGACACCTCGGCGATTAAGGCCCAGGAGATCATGTTTTCAAAGGACTATATTGTTGCCGGCCTGCGTCAGAATGGCATGGTGACCGGGTACGTATTGCGGGATGACCTACAACACGGCTACTGCGGCGACTACCTGCGTGAGTTTGGGCGTGGCCAACTGGTCACCGGTGATGCACCCCTGTCAGACGTGATCCACGTGCTGACCCACCACGACTTCTGTTTTGTCGATGTATTTGGCGGCGGCCCTTCGGGGATTATCCGACGGCAACACGCCCAGACACCGATCATGCGCATGTGGTTATTCGGCGTGATAACCATCGTTGAGATGAATATTACTAAACGGGTCAAGGAGGTTTACACCGATGATTCCTGGACCCGATATTTAAGTGATCAGCGAGTCAACAAGGCTAAAGAAATGCAGTCCGAACGAGCTCGTCGAGGCCAACACAGTGATCTACTGGATTGCCTGCAGTTAGCCGACAAGACTCAAATCCTGATCGCAGACCCGGCCCAACTTGAATGGCTGGGTTTTTCATCTAAAAGCATGGCAAAAAGGGTGCTAAAAGATCTGGATTCCCTGCGCAACAACCTTGCTCACGCTCAGGACATTGTTGAGCATGACTGGACACAGATCGCCCGTATGACTCAACGCATAGAATCAACCGCACATATGGGGTTTGGAGCAGAATTCAGCGGTTCACTGGGGCATCCCTGATAGAAAACAGTTCAGAAGGCCAATCTCAGAACTCAGGGAACGATATTGGCTCCGGCTAAAACCCAGGGTCATTGTTAAGATTTTTGCGGAAAAAACCTCAGCTATTGACCTTCTTTCGCTTTCTGTCTGGCTATAAAACCAGCACAACCCTGGTTGGGTTGATCCTTAGTGTTTCTTCGGCCCCAAAGCTCGTCAAGCATCGTGGCTGGAATGGCTACGATCGGCAACAACACCACTGCCCCTACCTTCAGCACGCCGGTACTCGCGGCAGTCAAAGGCAGCGCTTTCACGGTTGGATCCGCTAAGGAACCGGTAATTCGCACTGCTGACATTTTAGAAAAAATTTCCTTTTTTTGCTCGGGCTTCAACAACATCTCTATAGTTTCCAGCCCCAGGTCTATCGTCGCGGCGCCCTCTACAAAAACACTAGGGCCATCCACGATCAACAACTTACTTTTAGCTATACCCTGATTAATATCAAAATCGATCATGGCGCAATCAATTTTAGAATAACCGGCACCGAGAGAACCCTTCATTAGCAACCAACCAAACACATCAACTGAAAGATATTCGACGTATTTTTGCGGGAAACGGGCATTTTCGAGGCTAAAGTTGGCAGTTCCTGACAGACCCGCTGCCAGTTGATGTACAGAATGCCCCCTGCTTTTGATGTTGAGCACCAAATCTCCCCTGACCCCGCTATCCTGATCTACTTCAGCCAATATCGCCCCAAGTAGCAGACCATTAGACTGCCCTTTTATAGTGATTTTCGGCGTATCACGGACATCAACTTCAATCTCTATGCCGGTCTCCCCGCCTTCAAACATCAGCTGCATGGGAATTACTTTGAGTACTCCGTTTGTCAAATCAACATGGCCAGCTATTGAGTTAACCGAGTAACCCATCCTGACAACCTTTTCAACCAAAAGGTCCATGTCTAAATTAAAACTCTGCAACCTGGAGAAGTTCACTGGTTTGCGACTAAAAACAACGTCACGATGAGCAGTACCTGGCCCTGCTTCAGGCTTTGAGGGTTGATTAGTATCGGACCTAGCTGCCGCCAAAGCGTCCACTTTCGCATCCAGCCCCTGAGCGAAGCCGATATCGGCAAGATCAAGCTCTGGAATGGTTATCTTGCCCTCTATAGAGGGCTTATCGTCCTTGATAGAGGCTGTCAATGTCATGTCAATTTCTGTGTTACCAAGAGTCGCTTTAGACTGGTAGCTGAGGTGGTTCAGGTCCCCTGAAAGCATCCCTTTTGAATGAAAAGATGAATACCCCCTGAAATCGATTCCAAGTTGCGCACCGAGAGCCGCCGGATCGGGCACCCCAAGTTGGCTCTGAAACAGAAGCTGATCGTCTTTTTTCGAGTCATCAACTGCCAAATCAGCACGGAGTTGATATAACGTGGTGTCACTTGATGCGAGAGCGAATTTTTTAATTTCCCAACTATCGCCTACATCGACAATACTGACATTACCTTGCAGGTGGCCCAGACCACTCGAGGTTACATCTTTGCTAAAAACTGTGACTAGCTCGCTGACCGCCGCGTCATAAGTGGCCTCCACAATCGTGCTGTGGCGAGGTGTCCTTGCTATTGAACCTTTAACCTTGATGACTGAATCACTTTTTTTACCGGCAGGGCTGCTTTCAGCTGCACCCCTGGTCAAACTGAGTTCTATTGGGTAGGCCTTACTCTTATCTTCACTAACGACGCGCAACTGAGATAAGGTGCCCAGGGTTCCTTCAAGATTAAAAGAGTCCCCGTTTACCTCTCCTGCAGCACTTAATTTTATCGAGCCACGATCCTGCGCCTCATCAAGCGACAAGTGTTGCAGCTTAATTTCATACGACTGCTTTTCACTGTTTGTATAAGTTACGACAGCATTGCGTAACCGCAATTTTTCTACAACAAGCTCCGGCAGATAAAACCGGCGCCAGTCTAATGCCTCATCATTATCGCTTTCAAAAACATCAACACGCACGTCAGACAGGTTTATCTCAGGGAGCCACCAGGAGCCGGTTCTAAAAAAAGAAAACAGCCGCTCTCGTCCATTAACTTTACCAATCAACACTTTCCATCTACCGTCGTTATCCCTCAGTCGTACGCCGTCAGCAGTTATCCGAACTTCCTTTCCAACCTCAAGTAAAAAGTCCCCATCTATTTCAAGTTGAGTATCGTAGACGTAATCAACCGCCCAGATAAGCCCATCTCGGTAATTGTGATCCTTGCCATATAGATAGATAGCCACGCCCAACAACAGGCTCAGAGAGACCAGCAGAGTCACCCCCCAAAACAGCACGCGGCGTATTCTTGCCCCCTTGCTAACACCTACTACGCTACTTACCACGAAATACCCTATGGTTTAAAATGAAGGAATATTGCTGAATTCGTTAACTCGATAGCGCCCGGAAAACCAATGGAAAAGGGCCGGTGTGAATAAACCACACCGGCCCTTTTCATAACCTGAGCTAAAGCTTGAACCTATTCAACAAACACATCGGACATTGCACCTTTACAGCCTGCAGATACATCATCAGACTTGGCTTTCAGGCATTCTACAACGCGGCCCTCTCCCATCTCAACATCACCACAAAGGGAAAGAATATCCCCCGCACACGCTTCCGCGACATAATTCAGCGCCGTAATCGCGTTGGTCAGTGTCGTGGCTGCCTGATAAAGCGTATGCTCACACCGGCCGGATAATTTGTCTTCGTGAGCATAAAAACAGGCTAACAACCGCCCTTCTCCGTGCGTCACCTGACTACAAAACTCCTTGATTTCACTAGCACAGCCTGCCTGCACTTCGCTGGATATATCTTCCAACGCTGCTGCGTTACCTGCGATTCCAAGAAGGACTACCAGGGCTGGTAAGAATAATTTTCTAACGGTCATCACTGTTTACTCCAAAGGTTATTATAGGTTTTAGAAAGTGCCACTCATTATGGATTAAAGAGTACAAAGTTATCAATTCAAATAAGCCCCTGGAAACAGATACCAGTTTGGGCCTGTGCCCAGATACAGACGGACATTGGTCACTGACTTCCATAACCGCGCAAGAACTAACCTTCCGCACCTGCTGGCTCAACTATAAAGTAGAATAGCCCGCATAAATCAGTACGCTTACAAGATCTGGGTTACGGCTTCCTAGAATGGTCAACCATCACCTGTACGTTCGAGCAACCGTTCTTTAATTCAGATATCTATTCATTGACTTAGAGCAACCAACATGAAAGTAACCTCTCTCATCATGGCTTCTTCAACCTTATTGTTATTATCGGCTTCCGTTTTCGCTCAAAATCTGATTATTTACCCCGCGCAGGGTCAGGATAGTGCAACACAACAGGCGGATGAAGGAGCCTGTTTCGTCTGGGCCAGAAACCAAACCGGAATCGACCCGATGGCACAAAACAACGCGCCGGTTCAGCAAGCCCAGACTAAACGGGGTGGAGCGGTCGGAGGGGCATTGGGCGGAGCCGCTATTGGTGGAATTTTTGGAAATAGCAGTGGCGCCAAAAAGGGCGCGGCAGCCGGTGCACTTATGGGCGGTGTCAGCCAGAGTAACCGAAATCGAGCGGCTGAAGACCAGGCTAAACAACAAGCCGCGAATCAGCAGCAAATGAATGCCGCCAACCAGCAACAGTTTAATCGCGCATACGCCACATGCTTGCAGGGCCGCGGCTACTCGGTTAACTAGTGCGTTATAGCTGTTCGGCTGATTAGTCCGGTCCTTTTAGAAAACAGATGCTACCCGTTGTCTTCCAACCAGCCGATGGGCCCTGCGGAATTATGCAGCTCGCACCGCCCCCGACCGTCACGGTCCAAAGCGGATGAACACCGCTCCTGAAAAACCCAGTTACCAAACGCCTGTTAGTCGGTTATAGACCTACAGCGTGGCCGCAATGGCAGACGCCAACCTCGACAGTAACTTCTTTTGCGCCTGCACCAACGAATGATACCCGTCCTCGCCCAGGGGCTCCGAATCGGTAAATCCGTTCTCCGAAATAACGGTGCGTTGAGTCACATCAAAAACTGACCAATAGGCCACCAGCGTAGCCTCACCTGCGGCCGTTCCATGCAGCTGGTCAACACGAATATCGACGCGCCGCTGCCAATCGGCTTCACCGGAGCGTTGCGCACGAATGACCCGCCCAGTGTCGCTGGAAATTTCCCGGGCAAAAAAGATACGCAGACTTTCCCGCAGGGGCTCGGCCCATTGATGATCACGGGCCGCTCGCACTTCGCCTGCACTCGTTTCCAGTACCAGGCCCAGGCCATCAATATAGGGGGCCACCGATACGACACCAATACCCACCACGTTACTTTGATCCTGTACGGCATATTGGCCAGGGGCATCTGCCCGTAACAAATATTGCTGGAGAGTCGGCACCGAACTGGAGCAACCGGCAACAAACAGCAGCGTTATCAATACAAAATACTTCATCGGGAATAAGCCTCTGGTACGGGGTCAGCTTCATGAGAAACAGGGAATATTATGGAATTCGGCTTAATCGATAACTGCCGAATCAGCACATCAAGGCTCTGTAGCGTTGTGCTCAACGTATTCACCGAAGCCCCTAACCCCTGCTGGACTTGAGAATCTTGAGAGAACCCTGCCAACACATCGCGTAAATCCGCTAGTGTTGACGCGAGTTCGCCCGGCAGGGCCTGTGACTCATCACTTGCCAACAGTAGGTTTAATGCCGCAAGAGTACTGTCGGCATTGCCGAGGACGTTATTAGCCTCAGCCACGGTTTCTTCAAGCGGCAACGCATTGAGCTTAGCGAGAAAATCACTGGCCTGCTGTTGCAGGCGCGCCACACCCGTTTCTATCGTCGGAATGACAGCATATTGATCAAACTGCCCCAGTTCAGCCGGCCCTTTGTCGGCAAAGTAATCAATACTGATCAGCTTTTTGCCCGTTAGCAGGTTGCCGGTCTCTAACGTCGCGCGCATACCATCCCGAGTAACCCCCTTTTTAACGACACGCTTAAACTGATCAACAGATTCCTGGGTATCTGCCAGCTCAATGCGCCCAGGTTCTATGTAAATTAACACCGGAATCGAGGCCCCCCCGCCCGTCAAGCCACCCGCTGCCAGCTCTTTCATCAGCAGCCGTTCCACACGGCCTATCTGGATGCCGCGATACTCCACCGGCGCACCCGGTGCCAGCCCCCGCAAAGATTGTTTGAACATCACTACGTAATACGCACCGAAACGATAGGGATTAGTAAGAATTTCATCATACGAATCAAAAAGCTTAAATTCCTTGCCACTTTCTATCGGGCCACCCGCCGGCACGCCAGGGGGAGCAGCAAACGCCACGCCACCGAGGAGCACCGTATCTAACGAACCGGTACGGATTTTGATACCCATCGTCGATGTCTCCAGCGAGATACCGCTAACATTCCAGAAGCGGGTAGAACTGTTGACCAGCTCATGATAGGGCGCATCGATAAATATTTCGTAACGCGCCTGCCGTTTGTCAGCATCGAAGGTCATCGTTTCTACACGACCGACGGCGTAGCCGTTATAAAGCACGGAATTACCCGCACTTACCGACCCGGCGCGATCACTGAACAGCGTCAGACGAATTCCGGGCGCATCGGCAGGTGTCTGCGGCGGGCTTTCAAGACCAATAAACGCCTTCTGCTTACCCGCCCCATCACCCGGCGCCATCTTGATGTAAGCGCCGGCCAGGATGGTTCCAAGACCAGACACTCCCCCTGCACCTACGCTGGCACGAACAATCCAGAAACGGGTGTTTTTGTTCAAGTGATCGCGCATATTCTGGTCAAGCTTTACGGTAGCAATGACGCTAGACATATCCGGCTTTATGACAACACTTTCAACCAGGCCAACATCAACGTCTAGCAGCTTTATTTTAGTCTTTCCCGGTTTAAGATCCGCCGCCGTTTTAAATTCGATGGTGATGGTCGGACCTTCCGTCATATACGAATGAACGACGATTGACACGCCAGCTACCAGCGCCACCAGTGGAATTATCCAGATTGCATTAAATTTTCTACCACTGCTTATCGAGGGTTGCATTTCACTCATTATTATCTTCCTGTTGGTCCCACATCAGTCTGGGATCAAAACTCTCCGCAGCCAGTATCGACGCGATCACAACCCCTGCAAAGGCAACCGTCGCGGTGCCCGGCCGAATCACCAGTAAATTATTCAAATTAACTAAAGCCACCAATATTGCCACCACAAACACGTCGATCATCGACCACTTGCCAATAAATTCGGTAATTCGATAAAACACCGTGCGCTGACGCGCTGTCTCCGGTGGCCCATGGCGTACGCTCCAGCAGAGGTAATACATCATGGCCAGCTTACTCACCGGAATCATTACACTGGCGAAAAAAATCACCGCAGCAATCGGCATGGAACCCATATCGATCAACAGGACGACACCACCGATAATCGTACTTTCGGTCGGCTGACCCAGCTGATCAGTAATCATAATCGGTAACAAATTGGCAGGTATGTACAAAATCGAGGCTGTCACCAAAAACGCAAGGGTTCGCTCGAGACTATTAGACTTACGTAGGTGAATCGCGCTCCCACAGCGCGGACAAACATGAACGTCAACGCTAACCAGTTTGAGACAAAGATGGCAGGAGGCGAGGCCCTGGGAAGCAGCAGTTTTCGGTTTATCGCTCATGGTCGACTTAATACCTCAATGCGATGCCAGCACTGAACACGATCAAGTACCGAGATTGCTAAAACGAACAACAGGCTAAACACCGCGTAGGCCCAGAAAGAGAGCCCCATTATCACCGTTGCCATGTGGCCGATTTTCACCAGGCTCACCAGAACGCCGACAAAATAAACATCAACCATACACCAGCTTTGCAGGGTAAAGAGCAGCCTGCCTACCGGACGTAGCCAGCGGTAATGTTTCTCCAACACCAGCGCTATCGCCAGCATTAACATTAAAAGCATCACCAGCCCGGGAATAAGAACAATAAACGCCCCTACCAGAAGCGCCTCCCCGGGCAGACCGTAGTGCCAGAGATTCAGCGCAGTCTGGGGCAGGGTCATGGTGCTTTCCAGCCCGCTCGACTTGAAGGACATAAACGGATAACTACAGGCCAGCCCAAGCAGAATAAGCGCCGCTGAGCTATAGGCTATTACCCGCTCGAGCTCATCGGCACGATACCTGGTTAAAAATTCACCGCAGCGCGTACAGCTCGCGGATTCACCATCATCAAGCACTGAAATATCGAACACCAGGTCACAGGAGTGGCAGGCCAGACGTTCTGCTAATCGAGAAACTTTTCCGACGTCTGTCTGATCCATAATCACTCTTTAGTTCACCCTCACTGGATTGGGTAGTTTACAGATTTTACGGCCTGCCCCACCTTAAAGCGGATAAGAAAGCCTAAGACCATTTTTACCCATGAACCCATTCTTAATCCGATTATTGAATAAATTGCTGCTGAATAATTTGTCGCGGTTTAAGGCCGCTGGGTTACCCGTTGACGATAGAGGCACAGAAAAACGCTTGCTTAAAAGGGGATCAACGCAATGTTTGGGCTGGTTGAATATTTAACCTGGTCGCCCCCTTTTAAGTTCAGTTGGTTTTCATCCTGGCCAGCAGTAATCCTCTAGCCCTTGCCGGAATGGAGCAATTAATTGAATATATCAAGGCGCGATATAGTATTTCATTGAGCAGTCAACATTAACGAAGGGGTCGACGATGACATTATCAAAAAAGTTAGCTGCAGAATTTATTGGTACATTCTGGCTTGTCCTTGGAGGTTGTGGTGCCGCCGTGCTTGCCGCTGCGTTTCCCGATGTCGGCATTGGCCTGTTAGGCGTTGCTTTTGCCTTTGGCCTGACCGTATTAACCATGGCATTTGCTATTGGTCATATCTCTGGCTGCCACCTGAACCCCGCAGTATCACTGGGTCTGTGGTCAGGAGGGAGGTTCCCAGTTAAAGAACTGGTCCCTTATATTGCTGCACAGGTGGCGGGAGGTATCGCCGGGGCGGCGGTGTTGTATGTTATCGCTTCCGGGCAAGCAGGCTTTGACGTTACCGCAGGGTTTGCATCGAACGGATATGGCGAACATTCGCCCGGTGGTTACAGCCTGACTTCGGCATTAACAACTGAAATAGTGATGACTTTCATGTTTTTAGTCATTATTTTGGGAGCTACTGATAAACGCGCACCGCAGGGCTTTGCCCCTATTGCTATCGGCCTTGGCCTGACGCTCATCCACCTGATCAGTATCCCGGTTACTAATACCTCTGTTAACCCGGCAAGAAGTACCGGTGTTGCGATTTTTCAGGGCAGCTGGGCGGTGTCAGAATTATGGCTTTTCTGGTTCGCACCCATTGTTGGCGCCATTTTGGCTGGCATGCTGTATCGATGGTTTGAAAAAGAATAAATGTCAGCATTCCCCTAACAGCCCTAACGTAAACTAACTTTCAATGTAAAAAATTATGGAGAATCGAAAATGAAGTCCCTTCCGTTACTGGTCGCCCTATTGTCAGCCCTGCCAACCCTCGCAGTTGCTGCGGATTACGGCAAGTTATATGACTCTGTTGATAAACAGAAAGCGGGTGATTCCGTGGATGTTGATAAGTTGAAAGGTTCTGTTGATGGCACCACCGTAGATTATGGCAAAGCCATTGACTCGGTTGACAAACAAAAGGCAGTCGAATCTGTCGATGTCGATCAGGCGAGAGAAGCACTGGCCAACTGATCTGGAAGAAAAGCCGACGGATTTGCAATCGGCACGTTGGTCGAGGGGGAAACCCGACTGACCGTGCCGGGAAGGATGCCAGCATTGATACCGTGCGCCGATATTAATGTTGGCTCGCTTACACCTTCATTATTCATACTATTTCTAGCACGATATGCATGTCGTTCGCGCATGAGTGAGGGCGCCTTCTTGCTTTGCCGAGCCGCCTTATTAAGAGCCAGGATCATGGGTTAAAATCACCTACCGCCGGCCAATCAACACACCAATGCAGGAATGATGACACAGACTGTTAAGAGAATAGATCCCGCCGCGAGAATCGCTGTACTCATTCTGGCGTTGCTCATCGCTGGCTGCAATAGCATCGGACCCGTGTCAGTTACCCGCGACCGCTTTGACTACAACACGGCTATTTCACGTTCCTGGAAAGAGCAGACACTTCTTAATATCGTCAAGTTGCGCTACGCCGACATGCCGCTGTTTGTTGAGGTGGCGTCTATAGTCAGTGGTTATACGCTTGAAAGCACACTCAGCCTAAGCGGTACCAAATCTAACTCAATACTGGATAATTCCCTGACACTCGGCGGTAGCGGCAAATTTGTCGACCGGCCAACGATCACTTATGTGCCCATCACCGGAGCAAAATTTAACAAAAGCGTGATGACCCCCATACCGCCTGGCGCAATTTTGTTCCTCATGCAATCAGGATGGCCGGCAGATATGATTCTGCCCCTCACGGTTGATTCGGCAAACGGACTCCGCAGTCAGGCAATGTCTGGCGTCAATCAGCGGGCTGGTGACGCCGATTACTACAGAGTTATCGAGTTGATTCGGCAGATTCAACTCGCGGGTGGTATTGGTATGCGTATCAAGAAGGCCGACCAATTAGAAGGCACCACAATTATGTTTTTCCAGCGGGAAAGCCTGAGCCCAGAAACTCAGGAGGCAAGACAGGAGTTATTTGAACTACTTGGGCTGCAACCGGAGCTACGAGAGGTGCCTGTCAATTATGGCCTGATTGCCGAGGGAGATAATGAAATTGTGTTCCTCACCCGATCAATGCTGGGGATAATGTCAAAACTGGCAATTGGTATTGATGTTCCGGCTCAGGACATCGCTGACGGCCGTACCATACCTACCCTGGAGTCAACCGGGTCGAAAATAGCAGTTAAGAAGCTTATGAATATTGAACACAGTGTAGAGAAACCCGACAATGCATTTGTTGCGGCGAAATACCGGGATCACTGGTTCTGGGTGGACGACCGTGACTTCGACTCTAAACGAGCCTTTACTTTCCTGATGATTTTGTTTTCATTAACCGAAACCGGCGGCAGGGAAGGCCTTCCGCTAGTAACCATTCCGGCCAGCTAGAAGCGCCAATTATTTCTGTCGACTCAGAAAATACTGGTGTAACGCGACATATCTCCTAATTTCTGCTGGCAATTTATAGCGTGGCCCCCGTGAGTTCCGTTCTAAATCAACACCAGCTCGCCGCACCGGCCGCCGGCGAACGCAGTAATTCCTTTATGTTTGCTTCGATGACGCCATAGCCCACGTTTCCATATAGCTTTTGGCGGCCTTCGTTGAGAATGAGCGTGGGGCTACCCTGAACCATGAGTATCTGCTGGTCGCGGTGGTCTGCCTCCAGGTCGGCATGGGCCACACCGCTATCGATCACTTCCTGAACGTCACTGACCGATACACCGACAACTTCCAGGGTTGCCTCCAGAACAGCCCACCTGCTGATATCCAGGCACCGCTCGAAGAAGGCCAACCGAAGCCCATTGAGCACCGCTTTACATTGGTACTTATCCACCCGTTGCACAGCCTTTAGCAATATATGAGCCGGCGTGGATGATGTGGGCCGATTACATTGCCAGAGCTCGGGGTGAAGTTTGATAAAGCTAAACTCCGAGACCACCTCGCGGAGGTGGTTGCCGAAGCCTGCGTAACCGCCACGCTCGGCCCAACCGATTCCAATTTTATGCGTGGTATCACCAAACACCGAACAAAATCGGTAGTCGACGGAAACTTCATCGGCGAATCTATCTACCACTTCGTCGATGCGCGCTTGTGATATGTACGCCCACACGCATAGAACGTCGGAGTAATTGGTTAGTGCAATTTTTTTAGCCATTACCCTTGCCCAAATGAAAGCAAAATCCTGCTTCTATCTCAGAGCAGTCGGCTGGTTACATCAATGATCCTACGGTAAGTACTGCCAACTCTTACGATCTGCCCCACCGAAGGAGGGATTGCCTTAGCGCAGGAAATTGAACGTAGTAGCAAAAGGCTGGATCAGACAGAAACTAACCCGGCCGCAATCCCATGACCTCATGAAATGTCTGCAAAGCTTCAGAGTTGATTATCCAGCCCGATGATCCGTAGAGTCTTATAAATCGCTCGCTGGTTCTCGGCGGTACTGCCCTTTAAGCCATCAAGTTCAAATACCCGCCGACGAAATTCCAGCCACTCTGGAGAACCCCAAAGGTAAGAGCGACTTTTCAGTAGGTCAAAGTCTGCGTCCAAAATCAGGGCTTGTTCTTTACCTTCAAAAAAGAACCCCATTTCATTGTTAATGAGCGCAGAACGAGTATCAAAATTAGTGGTGCCAACAAACCCCATATCATCCATGATGATGTACTTGGAATGGAGTTTTCCATAATCGACGTCGCCGCCGAGCTCCCGAGCGTCGAGCCTACCTAACTCATATATCATTAGCCGGGGGTGACTCACCAACTCTCGCCACTCTTCACTCTTGACCAGCTCGGGGGTCAGGTCACTCTCCTCCGACAGGTCTAGCCATGCAGCCTGCATCTCCTCAGTGAGTAGCAGCCGGGGCGCCATGTTCATGTCGATGACGGACTGGGCTGAAAAATTGTCGGAGGTCAACACTGAGTTAGTGATGATCTCCATTGTGGCGTCTGGGTGGTTCTCCAACCATTCGCGAAGATTGCGTGCTCCGTCAAAGACGGTATTACCGTCGTCGTCGTAGTACTGCGCCGCAAAAAGATAGGGGGAGACAATATGGCGGTTTTTGAACTCATGCTTGGGAGCTTCCCTCAGCAGGTAAGTAATAGAATTTTTATTAACATTCAGATCTTCTGCAGCGTCTGAATAAATATTTTCGTTAGACAAATTATCCAGCTCATGGGCCAACAGCACTCTCGAGTTAGACCACCCTTCTTTGAAGTAAAGGGGCATGGCCTCCATGGCCTGCTTGACGACCGCCAACCCTTTGAGTTGAGCCAGTGCAGCCTGAGCGTCCTCCCGGTCAGAGGTGTAAATCCCCATGGCGGTGGCCGCTCCGCTCGGGCTTAGGCGCTTGTTGTCACCAAATAAAAACAGTATAGAGAAATAATTTTCGCTGAGTTCCCCGACAGGATAGTCATTAGATTCGGAGTCCACGGGTGGTCGCACAAGAATCTCGGCGTCCATGTAGGTATCCGGTTTTGGCGAACCGTCCGGGTTTATGCCGTAATAGGACAGTGAGATGTTGCGGCCGCCAGTCATCACGATGGCGCGATCCGGAAAGTTGCCATCCACCACCATCAATTTGTCGTGGGAGCGCCGATTCGGGTTAACAAAGACGTTGGAGATCGCATTAAAAACAACGATCTGGACACGTGCCTTTTTTGTCGTCAGCTCACCGTTAGCATTACGCATGAACCCTGCTTCATCCGCACAGGTATCCAGTGCCTTCAACCCGGGCCGATTCGAGCTAATGGAGCCAACGGAGTCGACCATGAAGCGAACATCAACGCCGCGCTGAACCGCATTACAGAAAGCACCAAGCATCGCGTTACCGACAAGGTCGCGCTTAAAAATATAATAAGTGGCATCAATCGTATGCTGCGCGTTTTCGATCATCCATATTTTTGCCGCAAGCGAATTAACAGCATCTTCACTTTTCGCACCCAGGAACTTGGTGCGTGCATTTTGTACCGGGATATCAGCATTTACGCCCACCTCAACAGGGTCGAAATTCAGTTCGTCTTCAGGTATCCACGTCCGTTTCTCATACAGGGCACTGATGAAAGGATCATCGACTGCCCCTGGCGGCGGACATTCAGCCAGGTTCTGAGTACCGGATAGACAGGTATCCAGAGATCCCGAACTCGCGCAACCAAATAACAATGCGAGTAAACCGACAGTGAGCCAGGAGCGTAATGAGATGATGGTCATAATTTAATCCTTCTGTCGCCAGCCGATTTTAGCTTCCACCGCCAGATGGTCGGATACGATATCTGGCCGTACAGCAAACTCTACAAATTTTAACTCATCGGAAATCAAAATCCAGTCCAGTCGATTGATCTCTTTATAAGTGCCGAGCCCGTTGAATCCCGGTCGAAATACACGCAAATCCATTGCACGTGCCAGCACCCTCACCGGGGAGTCTTCCGTGGACCAGTCGGCATTAAAGTCGCCCATGATAATT
>Ga0164315_10002402_pt1 | contig 14329 bp, 10 predicted proteins | sample GuaBasSedimGuay6_FD_113737 | JGI IMG/M metagenome (GOLD analysis project Ga0164315, IMG submission 113737) | Subseafloor sediment microbial communities from Guaymas Basin, Gulf of California, Mexico - Guay6, Core 4569-2, 0-3 cm | ecosystem: Environmental > Aquatic > Marine > Hydrothermal vents... | reverse complement strand
TTCCAGATGGCCGGAATTGATAAGATGGCAACACTTAAAGAAACATTACTGGAGGAGTAGCCGCCCGGCTTGCCATGACTACCCGATACAGCCCTCCACATATTCAAGATATCGTCAAACGGCAGCGCCTGTTCCTGATTTTGGATGAAAATTTTCATCATCAGAACTTTTTGATCACAGGCCAGGCCGCACAGGGCAAATCAACCCTTTTGGCTTCCTATCTTCAACAATCTGAAATGGATAGCCTGTGGTTTCATCTTTCAGCAGATGATGCAGATCATACCAAATTGTCTGATAAGCTTGTCCAGGGAATATATGAGCTGTTCGGACAAAATGGGGAAAGAAAGGATGGTTTCATTCCAGACAGCACCCTTGGAACAGGAAAAGGGTTGTTAAGGCATATTGAAGGATTGTCTATTATTCTTCAGGAGCTTATGGCTCCTGTAATTATTGTGCTGGATGAGTTTGAATCACTTGATGAAACTTCACCCGGCTTTCAATTCATTAAAGGTATCCTTAACGGTAGATATGATAAGTTAAAACTTTTTATTCTCTCTAGAAGCATGCCGCAATTCAATATCCCTCGTCTAAAGATGGAACACAATATCTTTGTGCTCAACAATGAAGACCTTGCATTTACCCTTGATGAAACCACGTCATTTTTTGCAGGGTATGCCCAGGTCAAAACCATTGATATAGAAAGAATTCATCAGATTACGGATGGCTGGGCAGGGGGACTTATACTGGTGTCAGAATCCATAAGACAGTTCAAGACATTGCAAAATCTTCCAGACCGGTTGTCATCAGAAGTTTTTGATTATTTCTCACATGAGATTTATAAAAATCTTCCAGATGTGGTCCGTGAATTTTTAATGGAAACATCTATTCTGGAAACCATTGATCTTGAGATAGCAAAGCATATCTTTGAACTGGTTGATGCTCTGGAAATTTTAACTGAGCTTGAAAAAAGAAATTTGTTCATCCAGAGAATTGATTCAGGCAGTAAATGGCCAAAATTTAAATATCATAACCTGTTCAGGGATTTCCTTTTGCAGGATTTTTTAAAAACAAGGGGCAAAGAAGCCTACAAGTCACTCAATCTCAAAGCAGGGCAGTTTTTCTGGGACAGAAAAGATCATGAGCAGGCAATGAATTATTTTATTGAAGCAGATGCATTTTCAGATATCGTCCGTATTATCAAGATCAAAGGTACGGGCTATATTATAAACGGGAAGATGTCCGGTCTTGAAAAATGGATCACTCGCCTTCCGGATGAAATGATACAAAATGATCCATGGCTGATATTTTTTCTCACCATGACTCGGCGAATCAAAGGTGGAAAAAGGAATATCAGAGATTTTCAGAAGGCGCTTGTCCTTTTTGAACAGATCCATGATATCCGTGGCGTGCTGCTGTCTGTCGGATATCTCATCGAGGCAGCGGTATTTATCCGACAGCCTTCCGGGATGATTCTGAAATGGATCAAAAAGGGCGAAAAACAGCTCCAGCTGATTCGGCAAAAAAACAGGTATCCCTGGGCAAGAGCATCATTGTGGCAAAAGATGGGATTGGGCTATATCGCAGGTGACGGGAATATTCCAAAAGGAATATCTGCCTGTAGAAATGCCATTCTTTTGGGTCGGCAGATCAGCAATTCAAATCTGGTGCTCAATGCATCCATTACCATGACGTTCGGATATGTTCAGGCTGGAGATTTTATAAATGCAAGACAGATGTTATTAAAATTAAAAAAAATTACCAAAGAAGGGCAGCATCCGGAATACAGAGCTTTAAAAGGCATTGTCGATATAGATTTTTCCCTGAAAAATGGAAGATTTGATGTTGCCGGGAAATTGCTGGCCCAGTCTGAAGCAGATATAGAGAAGTTTGGTCTGATTTTTCTATACCCGGGATTTGTCGAAGCTAAAGCCCTGCACCTGGTTTATACAAAACAATTTGATGAAGCGCATCAAATGGCTGACCATTTAAATGATTTTTCAATTCTAGAAGGAAATGATTTTTATAAAGGAATTTCGCATAGGATTAAGGCATTAAGTTTTTTGCAGGAAGAAAAATTCAAAGAAGCGGGTCAGGAGATCAAAAGAGCTTTAAAAGAACTTGATCTGGCTAAAAAAGGAGATATCCATCATTTTTTGGCACAACAGCTGGCAGGTATGATTTTTTTTCGGAATAAAGAATTTTTAAAAGCTAAAAAAATGCTGATCCCCGCGCTTGAATATTTCGAGGGTATCTCATCTGAACTTTGCTGTTCTGAATCCTGGTTTGCTTTGGGCCTGCTATCCTGGGATCTTAATGAGGTGGAGGCGGCTTTCAACTATTTAAACAGGGGACTTGAAAAAGCTGTTCAGGAAGGGTACGTATTTTTTCCTTTGATTAGTGAGAAGATGTTGATCAAGGCTCTCCTTTTAATGGCGGCTTATGATAAAATAAAATCTGTCGAGGCGTATGTAGTCTCCCTGATTCTACGCTGTAATCCGACCCATGTTTTTGAACTGATGGACCGGGTTATAGCTTTGGGCAAACAAAGTAACAAGAACAGAGTAATTAAAAATTTACGACTTATATATAAGAAACTTTTGCCCGTAATCAGGATAGAAACTCTTGGGCAGTTTAATATCATCTGTGATGGCAAAGTGCTGGACAATAAGGCATTTGAGGGTACAAAGCCCATGCTGCTGCTCAAAGCAATTGTCCTTCATGGATTAAAGGATATCCCAAAAGAAATTTTAATTGATAATTTATGGCCCAAAGCCACGGCAAAAGCCGGGGATAAAAATTTTAAAATTAACCTTCATCGCCTGCGAAAGGCAATAGAACCCAATTCCAAAAAAAAATTCGGATACTCTTATATTATTCAAAAAGCCGGACTGATATCCCTTGATTCAGAACTTGTCACACTGGATGTGGGTGAGTTTATTGCCTTTGGTGCAAAGGCTGTAGAAAATGAAAAAAACAACAAGCTGGAAAACGCTCTTGAATTTTATGAAAAGATTGTGGCAATTTATAAAGGAGATTTTTTTGCAGAAGAACCCTATCTGGAATGGATATCCCGGAAAAGGAATCTTTTTAAGGCAAGATTTGTCGAACTTTTGCAAAAAAAAGCAATGCTTCATGAAGAACTGGATCAGATTGACAAGGCTGTGGAAACCTGGCAGCTCATCTGTGGGGCAGATCCTTATTTTGAAACAGCATACCAGAACCTGATGATTCTCTATGCAGATTCCGGTCAGAAAAACAGGGCCATGGATATTTTTCAAGAGTGCCGAACCTTATTAAAAACAGACCTGGGTACAGAACCTGATACGCAAACCTTTAATATTTATACTAAAATAAAGTCCAGGTAAAAAACCAAACAAAAAAACCTTTACGGATGCAGTCTTATTCATTAGAATACAATGCTGTAAAAAACAATTAAAGGGTATTGAAAAAGGGTATGCCTTCAAAAAAAATAACTTACTCCATTCAAATTGTTGTAATTTTAGCCATATTTTTCTTTGTTTTATTTAATCTGGTATTCAAGCTGATCATTGATTTGAGATCTGAATCGATACAAAGAAAAGCAGAACAACTTGAAAAGGAAAGGATAAAACTCGAATTTATTGCAAAGATTGATGATCAATATAAGCAGATGATCAAGCTATATGAAGCAAACGAGTATGAAAAGGTTATTGAAATTATCAAAGTGTTTAACAAATATGAAAAATCAGATTATAAAAATTTACCTAAAATAAAAAAGGAGATCCGGTTATTCTACCTGAAGAAAAAACTGGACCTGATTCCAAGGATTCATTTAAACGAGTTTATGAAACTGTCAAAAGATATTGATATTCAGGAAGACGATTCAACAGAGATTTTCATTCGGACACCCAGATATGGTCAGTATTTTTACACATCGGATTTCCCGATTATACTTGAGGGTGTTGCTTTGTCTGTTACCGGTGACTTTTCTGATGGTATTGTCTGGATCAGCAATATTGACGGCGAACTGGGCACAGGGAAAAAAATAGCTGTCCACCTCTCCATTGGGAAGCATCAAATCACAGCAACCGGCACAAATGGTGTTACCAAGGGCAGTATGGTGACCCGGGTTTTTATTGAAAAAGAGCCTGATTTTTTAAAGGAATATATTAAAAGATAATTTTTTTTAATTCTTTTACAATCATCCCTAAATCAGGGCGAATATTAATATCCTCAACATGAATAAATCGGATGACTCCTTTTTTGTCAATCAAAAAAATAGCCCGTTCCGAAACCCCGTCGGTTCTTAAAATACCATAGGAACTGCTGACAGCTCCATGGGGCCAGAAGTCAGACAATACGTCAAACCATAGCCCGCCCATCTCACGGGTCCAGGCAAAAAGACTTGGAATGTTGTCTACACTGATACCCAGCAGGATTGTGTCTTCGAATAATTCTTGTGCGATATTATATCCCGGCCACTGATCAGAACAGACCGGGGTCCAGGCAGCAGGAATAAATGTCAGCATGATATTTTTTTTCCCATAAAAACTACTTAAACGGACAGATTTTCCAGAGATAGAGGGGAGCGTAAAATCAGGAGCTTTTTCATTGATTTTAACTTTTAATTCACTGTCCACAGGTTTTAATTTTCCGGGATCATAGATTTTGTTTCCATAGGCTGTAGATCCTGCAATTACATATCCTGTGATGGCGATAAAAAAGGCTATTATTACAACTATTGTTATTCGTATTGTGTTCATGCCTACTGCCCGGACTTTGAAACTTTTAAAAGAGTTTCAAGAAATATTTCAGGGTCAGATATATCTCCTGATTTAGAATAAAAAACTCTAAATTTTCCATTTCCCTGTAATGCGAGCCCAAAAAAGTGGGGTGTTCTTACGGTACCTATTTTTTTATGGATAGCAAAATCAGAATCACTGAACAGGGGAAATTCAATAGTATATTTTTTCTTGAAAAATTCGACTTCAAATGAAGAATTACCGGCACCAATACCGATCAGTTTGATTTTAACTGGAGATTCGTTTTTTTGAATCAGATCAAACAAGGTGTTGACATTGGCAGCTTCTCGTTGACAAATAGGACAGTACATGGAAAAAATTTCAATGATCACAATATCTGCTTTAATCTGTCCCAGAGAAAAATCTTCATCATTTAACAGCCCAAGATAGTTTTTATGGATTTCATCTTGAGGTGCAGGAAGGGTGAAATCAAGTTTTTCTTTAAAATTTTGACATACCCCCTGAACCGGGAGAAAATGGAATCCTATTACGATAAAAAATATAAAAATCAGGTATCGCATGCTATTTCCTTTTTCACAAAATTTTGTTTAAAGGGACACGTCATTGGCAGGTAATCCAACAGTGGAATATCCTTTTTCCCTGGCTTTCATGTCAAGGTGAAGGGTGGCGATCTGTTCAAGTTTTGGATAAAATGAGCGATCCATCTGTCGCAAATCAATGACTTTAATATAATGATGACAATTGTCACATAAGCTTACCCGGTACTCTTTTTCTTCATCACTGAAAAAATAATGTTGAGAATCTTTGTCATTATTTTCACAAAATACGCATCCCATCCTTTTAACCATCCATTCATGGGTACAAAAACAACATTTTAAATGGCGCTTGCCTTTTTTATCCAGAAAGGCCAGGTCGGGATGATTGCCGCAGATGGGGCAGTACCCTTTTTTCAGATCCGGCATATCAATAAGATAGGCTTCAAGTTGTTCTGAGCAAATCCGGATACTCGGGGAGATACTGGCATAACCAAAAAAAATAAGTTCCTGCTCGGGTATATTCAAAAGCTTAGCCATATCATGCAGAGTTGAGCTCTGGTTATTCAGGATAGCTGAAAATAAAATTTCCAGATCAAAGGCTTGTGTTTGTCTTGCTTCTTTCAGGAATTGAGCGTTGGATGACAGTTCGGGCGCAAACTCATAAGCCAGATCACAGATCTTATCAAACAGCTGTTCTGCTGCTTTTAAATCAATTAGAAATTCGGATTGATCAATCAATGGCAGTTCGTTTTTTTGTTTTATTTTCAGCAGATCGGGTTCAATCACGACAGGGTTTATCTGGATTTTCTGCCTGCATTCTTCCTGGACCAGAAAAATCCGGGCGTAAAAATCAAGAATAGGTCCGTAAGAGGGTCTGATTTTTTTAATCAGATCGGATGACTGTTCCAATTGTTCTATGGTTATCATATTCTTATCCTTGGAATAACTGCCAGGGGAAGAGAAAACTCCCCCTGGCAGAAGATTATGGGTGTTATACCCGCATCATTTTAGCAAAGGGGCCCATCATTTTACGAAGGGCAACGCTGCGGCTTAAACCGCCCCTGTCAGAACTTGCCACTGCATAATCTGAATAAAGCTGCGGATCAAACCCCACAAGGTAAATCACATTTACCTCATCGGGATTTAAAAGCATGGCCTTGGCAAATTTTTGTTTAACCTTTCCAAGTCTTTTTTTGGCAAAGGCCAGAATTTCTTCCCTGTCCCCAAAGGTCATGGCCCCTGTGGGGCAGGCCGTGACGCAGGCCGGTTGAAGCCCGTTATGAATCCTGTCATTGCACATGTCGCATTTTGCAAGGACTCCATCCATAGCCTTCCTGGGAATATTATAGGGACATGAACCAGTGATTTCTTCTGCATCAAGCTTTTTGCTTTCCCTGGTATATAAAATTGCCCCTGTTGCAGGATCACGATAGATTGCATTTTCATCGAATGCCGTTTCAAGGCAGGGTGCATCAACACAATGCCGGCATTGATCCGGAAAAAATAGCCATTCAAGACGGCCGTTAATAATCTCTTCTTTCATCCTGACAAGTTTGTAGGTATCAAAGGAGAGATCCTGGGGGTTTTGATAGCTTCCCACGTTTATTGTTTTTTCAGCAGGCAGGTCATGCCATTGTTTGCATGCAACCTGACATCCCCTGCAGGCGGTACAGATAGTTGTATCTATGAATATTGATTTAGACATGTTGTCATCACCTCCCTTAAAGCTTTGTCACATTGACCATAAAGGCCTTGGTTTCCGGTATTCTGGTGTTTGGATCTCCGGCCGGAGGCGTCAGAAGATTTGCACTTTCCTCTGTTCCGGTGGATGGCCAGCGCCAGCCGTAATGCCATGGAATTCCTACCTGGTGTACGGTTGCATATCCGATGGTAAAGGGTTTAAACCGTTTTGTTACCACAGCGGTACACTCAAGTGTGGCTCTGGCACTGGAAACATTGACTCTTTCTCCATTTTTAATCCCGCGAAGTTTAGCCAGTTCCTCACTCATCTCCACAAACACATTGGGCTGTAGTTCCATGAGCCATTCCTGGGGACGGGTCATCAGACCGGTCTGCCAATGTTCACTCACTCGATATGTGGTACCCACAAACGGGAATCGAGGATCACAGGTGGCATGGGCATCTGCTTTGGAACTATAAACTACTGCTGTCGGGTTGACCATCTGGGAACTGAAATAGTTCTTTTCAACCGGGCATTCAAGGGGTTCGTAATGTTCAGAGAAAGGACCATCCGCTCGACCGGGACCAAAAATTTGTGCATGACCGTGTTTCCTCATTATAAAGGGGTGTTTGGCATCCTTTCTTTTTGATCCATCCGGATTTTCAAGGGGATACCATCCGCCGTCAGGCACATCGCCAAGCCACTTTTTAGAGACATATTTGCCGTCTTTTACTTCACCGGCAAACTTAACAACCCAGTCTTTTTTGTCCCAGGGGCGGCCTTGAGGATCAACGGATGCCCTGTTGTAAAGGATTCTCCTGTTAACCGGCCAGCACCAGGCAAATTCAGGAAAGAGCCCGATGTTATTGGGGGCATCTTTTTGACCCTTTCTGGCAGACATGTTCCCTTTTTCCGTATAAGAATTACAATAGAGCCAGTTGCCTGAAGAGGTCGACCCGTCTGCCTGGAGCCATGCAAAACTTGGCACCAGAGTGCCTTTTTTGCACTGCTTGCCTTTGACGGTACAGTCTTTAGTAAAATACCCGTTGATTTCTTTGGCAGCCTTATGGGGATCATATGTCCCGTTTGTTTCATAATCCCATTTTAAATTGACAATGGGGTCTTTGAATACACTGTCTGAAGTTTTATATTTTTCCTTAATTCGATGGCCGAGTTCCATGATGATATCCCCATCAGGTCGACTATTGCCGAGGGGCTTTGGACCCTGGTATCGCCATTGCATCCAACGTCCGGAATTGGTAATGCTCCCTTCTTTTTCAACGAAAACAGCTGCGGGCAGCATAAATACTTCGGTTTTTATCTTGGACGGGTCTTTGTCAGGCCCTTTCCAGAATGATCCGGTCTCATTGTCAAAGATATTGACGTTGACCATCCAGTCCAGGTTTTCCATGGATTTTCGGATTTTTGAAACATTTGATCCTGAGCAGGCCGGATTCATACCCCACGCAAAAAAGCCGCTGATATCGCCTTTATACATGTCATCAAAGATATCAAACCAGGAATATGCTTTGCCGTCATCCACTTTTGGCAGCCAGTTGTAGCCAAACTGGTTGGATTTTGTGGCATTTTTTCCAAAGAAAGATTTGAGCATACTCACGGAATATTTGGGATAATTACTCCACCAGTTTGCTGACAGTGGATCCTGGCTTTTGGGTGTCCATTTTGTATTATACGCATCCAGGCTGTCATTGGATGCCCTGGCAGTTTTAAGATATCCCGGCCAGATATGCCATAACAGGCAATGATCGGTAGACCCCTGAACATTGGATTCACCCCTTAATGCATTCACGCCACCGCCAGCGACCCCCATATTGCCAAGGAGCAGCTGAATCATGGCCATGGTACGGATGTTCTGGGTGCCCACGGTATGCTGGGTCCATCCCATGGCATACATGATGGTTCCGGCCTGTCCGGTTGCACCGGTTGCCGCATAGGTTTTGTAGACTTCCAATAAATCTTCTTTCGGGGTACCGGTTACCTTGGAAACCGTATCCAGATCATACCGGCTGTAGTGAACTTTCAATAGTTGGAATACAGAACGCTTGTGTTTAAGGGTTCTGTCCATTTTGGGGACCTTGTTGCCATCCATTTCAAATGCCCATTTGGATTTATCATAACTTCCCAGTGACGGTCCTTCTTCTCCTCCTTTTTTATATCCTGAAAAGAGTCCGTCATTGAATCCATAAGATTCTCCCACAATAAAGGGTGCATTGGTGTAAGCTGCTGTATATTCCTTATTGTAAAGATTATTTTCTAAAATGTATTTAATCATACCGCCCAGAAAAGCAATATCTGTTCCGGATCTTAAAGCGGTGTAGATATCAGCCTTGGAGGAGGTTCGGGTAAACCTGGGATCCACGCTGATGAGCTTGGCCCCTTTCTCCATGGCCTGGGTAACATATTTAAAGGAGATGGGATGATTTTCAGCAGCGTTGCTGCCCATGATAAGAATACAGTCACTGTTTCTAATATCAATCCAATGATTTGTCATAGCACCACGTCCAAACGACTCTGCCAGAGCCGCTACAGTTGCACTATGTCAGATCCTGGCCTGATGTTCGATATAGACCAGTCCCAGGGATCTCATCAATGCCTGGTAGATCCAGCATTCTTCGTTATCCAGGGCAGCAGATCCAACAGAAGCAATAGTGGTTGTCCTGTTGACTGTCTGTCCCTTGGCATTGGTTTTTTCAAAATCTTTATCCCTGGTCTTTTTAACCCTGTTGGCAATCGTATTGAGTGCCCAGTCCCAGGAAACAGTCTGCCATTTATCCGAGTAAGGTGCCCGGTACATGGGTTCTGTCAGACGGTTCTGGTTTTCCGTAAGTTGTTTGAGAGATGATCCTTTGGAACATAGCGCCCCCTGGTTGATGACATGGTCTGGATCACCTTCAATGTTGATTACCCTGCCGTCTCCACGCTTACTGGTATGGACAATGGCACCGCATCCCACTGCACAATAACAGCAGATGGTTGTGCTCTCCTTGGCATACTGGGTTTTCAGCAGGCTGGCATGGGACTTGACCGGTTTAAGATCAAATCCCAGTCCGCTGACGGCAACTCCGGCAGCGGTGGCACCTGAAATTTTGATAAAGTCTCTTCTGTCGAGTTTCATCTAAAAATGCCTCCTTGGCTAATAAAATTAAAAAAATAATGAGTCCTCTTTTAACTATGACTGCAATAGCACAAGGAGGTTACAGAAAGGTTACAAGCTTAAAATAACCAGAGGAATTACTTCTTGCTGTTATTGTGCAAGCCATTAAAACGTGATAATTTAAAATTATTCTAAGTTAGATTCTTATTCAAAGGAAAGCTATATGGGTAAATTAAACAGCCTGTGGGGTCATGAGATTTTTAAACGATTATCTGCCAATATTGAAACTGTCATTAAAGGCCAGAAAGAGTGTATTCGATATATTCTTGCCGGATTTGCGGGTGGCGGGCATATCCTTTTAGAAGACAATCCCGGAACCGGGAAGACTACCCTTGCAAAAGCTTTGGCAAAAAGTATTGATGCAGATTTTAAAAGAATTCAGTTTACACCGGACCTTTTGCCGTCCGATATTTTAGGGGTCTCAATTTTTGACCCGTCCCAAAAAATCTTTAAGCTTCACAAGGGGCCTGTGTTTACCAATATCCTTCTGGTGGATGAAATTAACCGGGCCTCCCCTCGAACCCAGTCTGCTCTGCTGGAATCCATGGCAGAAGGGCAGGTAAGTATTGATGGGAATATTTTACCTTTAGAAGATTTGTTTTTTGTTATTGCCACTCAGAATCCCATTGAATCCAGGGGAACCTATCCGCTTCCTGAGTCCCAGATGGATCGGTTTGCAATGCAGCTTAAACCCGGATATGTGACAAGAGAACATGAAGTAGTGGTATTGTCAGAGCAGAGACAAATGCATCCGATTCACACCATCAATCCTTGTGTCAGCCGGGAAGATTTTTTAAAGTTGCAGCAAATGGTAAACCAGGTGTTTATTGCAGAAGAACTAAAAGTTTATATTGTCGATCTTGTTAATGCCACCCGTGAAAAACCAGGCGTTATTCTCGGCGCAAGTCCGAGAGCCTCCATTGCTTTAATGAAGACAGCCTGTGGTCTTGCACTTTTTGATAACCAGGAGTTTGTAACAGCCAATCATATACAGGAAATTGCTGTCAGTGTCATTGCTCACAGGCTGGTGCTTGATCCCCAGTCAAAGTTTTCAGGCATGACTGCCCGCCTTGTGGTGGAAGATATTTTAAAATCCATTCCTGTCCCGGTCTAAATCCATCATGCTTGCAAGATTTTTTTATAAATCCTATGCTTTGTTTTATGCCATGGGACTCTGGCGCAAACGGCATTTTACATCTGCCGGTATAATGGTGGTGTCAGCCATTTTCCTGGCAGGAATACTCGGGTTTAATATTTTTAAAACAAATTTATACCAGGTCCTGGCATTTAGTTTTTCAGCCATGACTGTTTCAATGGTGTTAAGTCTTTTGCCTTTCAAGTTCAAGGTAGTCGTCAACCGTATTCTTCCGGAGTATGCAACCGTGGGTAATAAGGTTACTTATGAAATTGAAATTACAAATTTATCTTTAAAGACACAAAAGGGGCTTATCCTTCATGAAGATGTCCATGACCCCAGGCCTTCTTTTGAAACCTTGTTATCAAAAAAAGAACCTTTTGAGCAGCTAAGAAATGCCTGGGACAGGAAAACGTTGTATTACAGATGGCGGTGGCTGATACAAAAAAATTCGAAAGTCCGTTTTAACCCCATTGAACTGCCGGATTTGCCTGCCGGTGAAACCATTCGTATAACATCAGGGTTTGTTCCCCATTATCGAGGGTATCTTCATTTTTCAGGCTGCATTTTTGCAAGGCCTGATGTTATGGGTCTGTTCAACCGATTGTTAAAAATTAAAAAAGTGCAGAGAATGCTGATACTGCCAAAACGATATCAGCTTGAATCCCCTGATCTTATGTCCACACGGCAATATCACCCGGGTGGAATCTGTCTCGCCTCATCCATAGGAAATTCCGATGAATTCATGTCTTTGCGCCAATACCGTCCCGGTGATCCCATGCGAAATATCCACTGGAGAACCTTTGCCAAAACCAATGAACTTGTGATTAAAGAATTTGAAGATGAATATTTTGTCAGACATGCGTTAATTCTGGATACATTTTTGAGTTCAGGCAATGAAACACTCTTTGAAGCAGCTGTCAGCATTGCGTCCTCTTATATCAGTTCACTCCAGACCCATGAATCCATCCTTGATTTAATGTTTGTGGGCAACCGAATTTACTCTTTTTCATCGGGCAGAGGGCTTGCATATTCAGAAAAAATGCTGGAGATTCTGGCATGTGTTGAACCCTGTGCGGACAAAACAATTTTTGAACTGGTACCAACCTTACAATCCAGTATTAAAAATTTTTCCGGTTCTATCTGTGTCTTTTTAGGCTGGGAAGAAGGCCATAAAAAAATTTATCAAATGTTTAAACAAACATCTGTGCCGGTATTTATTATTGTATTGGCAGAAGATAAATTAAAGATGGAAAAGAAAATATTCCATAATATGAATGCTTATACCCATATCAAAGTAGTTCAAAGTGCTCAAATCAGGCAAGAGCTGGGTATAGTATGAAAACACCTCGATTTTTTTTAGGGACGTCTGTTTTGTTTTGGGGTTGGCAGGTGCATACCATGTGGATAGCCGTATGCCTTGCTGTTATCCTTGAATCTGCCCGTGTATTTAAATCCAAATTCGAGTTTAAACCTTCTGATTTTAATAAGTTTGTTGATATCAGTACCAGTCTCCTGGCTGGAGCCGTTGTGATTGCTTTAGCCATTGAAGCCGAAGAGGCAATATGGATTCTGTTAAAATGGCTCCCCTTGATTTTTTTTCCTATTATTGCTGCTCAGGAATTCAGCGTAAACGGCAAAATAGATATCCAATCTTTTTTTCTTGTGGCCAGAAAAAAAGTGGGAATCGGGTTTCATGAACCTGAAAAGATTAATGTATCTTATATCTATAGTTTTTTTTGTATTCTATGTGCCGGGACAGCAAATGTTAAAGGGTATCTATTCTATTCCTGCATTGTCTTGTTTTCAATGTGGGCACTGTGGCAGGTCCGTTCGAGGAGGGGACATTTTTTTTTATGGATGATGGTTATCCTTGTCACAATTATTTCAGGCTATGCCGGACATAACACCATTCGTTTGACCCGTATGAAAATTAACCAGTGGGTGATGGAATATTATACCGGTTATTACACTGTGAACCCCTTTAAAAGCTTTACGGCGTTAGGTGAGATCACAAAACTTAAATTATCTGATAAAATTGTTTTAAGAGTATCGCCTAAGGACTATACTCGCGGGAAAATTTATCTGCTTCATACTGCAACCTATAATAAATTCGTAATTTCAAACTGGTTTGCAAGGTTCGGGTTTGAAACCATTGAGCCGGGAAAAGATAAAACCTCCTGGCAGATTAATCCTCCTGCAAAGAATGTAAAAAAAATGACAATTTATTTCAGGCCGGTAAAGAAAAGAGCTGTTTTGAGTCTTCCTTCTGGTGTGGTTACTATATCTGATATGAAAACAGGAGTTTGTGAGAAAAATGCACTGCAGTCTGTCAGGATAGAAGATGGACCCTCTCTGATAAAGAATGTTGTATCCTATACAGACAAACTGTCATACGATGCAAAACCTCACGATCATGACCTTTTGATTCCTGAAAAAGAAATGCCCGGAATTGAGAAAATAACAAAAGAACTAATGTTTGAAAATAAATCAGAACAAGAGATTTTAAAAATTGTTAAACATTATTTCTTAACAGAATATATCTATTCATTGGATTTAAAGGGAAGCGGAGAGGCAGAAACACCACTCCAGAATTTTTTAAACCATACAAAGGCAGGGCATTGCGAATTTTTTGCCACTGCAACCGTATTTCTTTTAAGACAGGCCAAAATACCGGCACGATATGCTGTAGGATATATTGCCCATGAATATTCCCGTCTGGGAGACCATCTGGTCGTGAGACAGCGGGATGCCCACGCCTGGGTAAAGGTTTTCATGGATGGCCAATGGAGAAATTTTGATACCACCCCTTCCTCATTTTTGCAGATGGATACCCAAAAAATAAAATCATCGTCGATAAAGGATTTTTTATCTTTTCTGGGGTTTAAATTGTCACAACTAAGACATGAAACAGGGGCAAAATTGATGAATCAGTATGGCCTCTGGCTGACCCTTCCGCTGGGATTGATATTGTTTTTCAGATTGAGAAATTCAAATAGAATTAAACGTATCAGGATGCCGGGTAATATTCTGGAAGACAGAAAAGCAAAAAACAATGAA
>Ga0164315_10002401_pt1 | contig 14348 bp, 12 predicted proteins | sample GuaBasSedimGuay6_FD_113737 | JGI IMG/M metagenome (GOLD analysis project Ga0164315, IMG submission 113737) | Subseafloor sediment microbial communities from Guaymas Basin, Gulf of California, Mexico - Guay6, Core 4569-2, 0-3 cm | ecosystem: Environmental > Aquatic > Marine > Hydrothermal vents... | reverse complement strand
TATTCGGGAACCGAACGTGCCTTGGAACCATAGTAAAAGGGCATCATAAATATGGCCAGAAAGATCATGGCCGGTATGGCTCCTATAAAGTAGAAGTGGACCGTCATCATCCCGTACTTGGCTCCAGAGGCGGCCATCCCGATCATCTCTATGGCGCCCAGGTTGGCAGATATAAAAGCCAGTCCTGTCACCCAGGCTGGCAGAGACCTGCCAGCTTCCAGAAAGGCCGAGGAGTCTTTCATGTATTTTTTAAGAGCCCAGCCTATTCCCAGAACAAAAATGAAATAGATCAGGATAATGGTCCAGTCGATTGTACCCAGCGAAAATGTAGTTTGCATTTGAGTCAGATTAGTTAGGTCTTAGCTAAGAAGCACTAAAAATAAAAACAAAGATCTAAGGATTCATTCTAAATTATTCTGTTTCCTTGAATTATACTTATGTAAGTGTTATACTTACACTTAAGGTTAACCAGGCACAATTACTACTTAACCAGGCACTAACTAACATGGCTATACTCGACTGGATCATTCTGGGACTCTTCTGTGTTGCGCTGGTAGGGATCATTCTTTGGACACTAAGAAAAAAGGACAAAGACACATCTGATTACTTCCTGGCGGGCAGAGATGCCACCTGGATCGCCATCGGGGCATCCATTTTCGCCTCCAATATCGGATCGGAACACCTGGTGGGACTGGCTGGTGCAGGAGCAGAAAGCGGGATGGCCATGGCGCACTGGGAGATGCATGGCTGGCTGATCCTGATGTTGGGCTGGCTCTTTGTTCCTTTCTATGCCAGAAGCGGAGTCTTTACCATGCCCGAGTTCCTGGAGAAGCGATACAATGCTAAATCGCGCTCCTTTCTCTCCATTATCTCTATCGTTAGTTATATTCTGACCAAGGTGGCTGTGACCGTCTATGCGGGAGGGGTGGTTTTTAAGGATGTATTCAATATAGAGTATGTGACCCTCTTTAACCAGCAGATCGATTTCTTCTGGATCAGCGCCATCGGATTGGTGGTACTGACCGGAATCTATACGGTATTTGGCGGGATGAAAGCAGTGCTCTATACTTCGGTATTACAGACACCCATTCTGCTGGCAGGCTCCATTGCCATCCTGGTGATTGGACTAAACCAGCTGGGAGGATGGGGTAACCTGATGGAGATTGTCAGGGCCACCGATGTGACCTACATGAACGATGCAGGTGAGATGGTCCGCTCCAGCAGCATGGCCAACCTGATGCGATCGCCTGGAGATCCCGACTTCCCGTGGACCGGTGTGATCCTGGGTTCGGCCATTATCGGGTTCTGGTACTGGTGTACCGACCAGTTTATCGTACAGCGGATACTCTCCGGAAGGGATCAGACCCAGGCCCGTCGGGGGACCATCTTCGGGGCCTACCTGAAACTGACCCCTGTCTTCCTCTTCCTGATTCCCGGGATGATCGCTTTTGCATTGAAGCAACAGGGCACCATGGATTTTGCTTCCAACGATGCGGCCTTCTCTACACTGGTGAAGGAGTTGTTACCCAAGGGTTTCACCGGGATCGTGGTGGGAGGGATCCTGGCGGCATTGATGAGTTCGCTGGCCTCCTTGTTTAACTCATCCTCCATGCTCTTTACGGTCGATTTCTATCAAAAGATCAAGCCGAATGCCTCGGAGAAACACTATGTGATGGTTGGACGGATGGCTACAGTGGTTATTGTAGTACTTGGCATTCTCTGGATTCCGGTGATGAAAGGCCTTGGCCAAGTATTGTATGAGTACCTTCAGGATGTTCAGTCTTTACTGGCTCCGGGAATAGCGGCTGTATTCCTTCTTGGTGTTATTTCCAAAAGGACCACTCCTTCGGCTGGATTCATAGGACTGGTAGTTGGTTTCATCCTGGGTATGTCACGACTTGGACTGAAAGTTTATTTTGGAGATACAGTTGGAGACGGAATGATCTATAATGTATTTGTGGCTCCCAACTGGTTGCACTATGAGATTGCAATCTTCTTTATCATTATTGCCCTGATGGTAATTGTAAGTTTCTTTACCAAACGGATGGATCCGGCAAAGATACAGGGGCTCTATTTTGGTTCGGCCACAGCGGAACAGCGTGCCATCACCAGGGCCAGCTGGAGCAAGTGGGATGTGATCAATTCGGCCATTATTATCACCATTATCATCGCATTTTATATCTATTTCTGGTAATTATTTTGCAATCATATGGGTACAAAGACTCAATATTATTCAGAACATCCCAAATTCTATGTAGCGCTGGACTGCATCATTTTTGGCTTCGACAAAGGTGAACTGAAGTTGTTGATCCACAAGCGGCGATTCGAGCCTGCCAAAGGACAATGGTCCCTGTTTGGAGGATTCCTTTCCGAGGATGAAAGCACGGAAGATGCGGCCAATCGGATTCTTCAAGAACTGACCGGGCTGGAGAGTATCTTTATGGAGGAGATTCAGACCTACGGAAGCATTAATCGTGATCCGGCAGGGAGGGTTATTTCAGTTGCATATTATGCATTGATCCCTGCGCATAAATACTCGGAAGAGTATTCCAAACAATATGGTGCCACCTGGGTAAGCCTGAAGGACCTTCCAAACCTGATTATGGACCATGATGCCATGGTGGACCAGGGACTGCGGAAGCTGAGAAGAAGGACAGCTACTCAACCCATTGGATTTGAATTGCTTCCAAAGGAGTTTACCATTCCACAGCTTCAGTCTCTTTACGAAGCTATATACCAGACAATTCTGGATAAGAGGAACTTCAGGAAAAAGATCCTCTCCATGGAGGTGCTTATCAAGCTTGAGGAAAAGGATAAATCTAATTCAAGAAAAGGGGCATACCTCTACAGATTCGATAAAAGGAAATACAAAAAACTGGTTGATGCGGGGTACAATTTCACAATCTGAGGATTGTGAAATTGTAGTTAATAGTTAATTAGTTAATAGTTAGTTAGAAAAAAGTATAAAGAGTTATGATAAAGGATTTGAATGAGTTGGAGGTTTGGTTTGTAACGGGAAGTCAGCACCTGTATGGCAAAGAGACGCTGAAACAGGTGGAAAAGAATTCAAATGAGATTGCCGTTGCACTGGACAGGTGCAGTGCCATACCTGTGAAGGTGGTTTTTAAGCCAGTTTTGACCACACCGGATGCCATTCATAAGCTGTGTCAGGAGGCAAATATTGCCAAAAACTGCATCGGACTTATCACCTGGATGCATACTTTTTCACCTGGCAGGATGTGGATTGCCGGACTGAAGTCGTTGTCCAGGCCGTTTATGCATCTACATACCCAGTTTAACAGAGATATTCCCTGGGAATCGATCGATATGGATTTCATGAACCTCAACCAGTCGGCCCATGGGGGCAAGGAGTTTGGGTTTATTGGATCCAGGTTAAGAATTGACAGGAAAGTGGTAGTGGGTCACTGGCAGAACCCGGACATACAGTCAAAAATCGGAGTCTGGGTAAGGGCTGCCGCTGCATGGTTTGACTGGCAGGGAGGCAAAGTGGCACGTTTTGGAGACAACATGCGTGAAGTGGCAGTTACTGAAGGGAACAAAGTGTCGGCCCAAATACAGTTTGGATATTCGGTGTCGGGTTACGGGGTTGGAGACCTGGTAGCGATTGTAAATAGTGTATCGGACCATGAAATAATGGACCTCGTTGAAACTTATGAGCAGCTCTATCAGGTACCAGAAGATGCCAAAGGGGGAGGATCACTTAGCGATGCACTTAAGGAGGCAGCCCGGATTGAAAAAGGGATGCGCAATTTTCTTGAGGAGGGAGGTTTCTCCGCATTCACCACCACATTTGAGGATCTGCACGGTCTTACTCAATTGCCGGGACTGGCTGTTCAAAGGTTGATGGCTGATGGATATGGATTTGGAGCAGAAGGAGATTGGAAGACTGCTGCTCTTGTAAGAGCCATGAAGGTTATGGCTATTGGAATGGAAGGAGGTACTTCATTTATGGAAGATTACACCTACCATTTACACCCCGATGGAATGAAGGTACTGGGCGCACATATGCTTGAGGTTTGTCCCTCCATTGGAGAGGGAAAAGCCAGCCTGGAAGTGCATCCATTGGGAATCGGAGGGAAGGCAGATCCAGCCAGACTGGTATTTGATGTGGCCTCCGGACCTGGGATAAATGCCTCCATTATGGACCTGGGCAACCGATTCAGATTGCTTGTGAATCCCTGTGATGTGGTTCATTCTGATGCTCCATTGCCTAATCTGCCCGTTGCAAGGGTGGTATGGCAGCCCTATCCCAATCTGGAAGTAGCTGCGGGTTCATGGATACATGCCGGTGGAGCACACCATACCGGCTTCAGTATGGCAGTAACCAAGGAGCATATGGAGGACTTTTCAGAGATTGCTGGAATTGAGTATGTGCTCATTGACAAAGATACCACCATCTCATCCATTAAGAAGGAGTTAAGGTGGAATGACCTCTATTATCATATGGCAAAAGGATTGTAAAGAATTGATAACAGTGATTTTCAATTATGCTTGAATTATTAAAGGAGAAGGTGTTGGTGGCCAACCTGGATTTGGTCAGGCACAACCTGGTCGTATTCACATGGGGAAACGCCAGTGAAAGAGATCGGGAAACAGGATACATTGTAATTAAACCATCTGGAATTCCTTATGACCAGATGAAAGCGGAGCATATGGTGGTGCTCGATGCAAATGGAAAGTCAGTAGAAGGGGAGCTGAAACCATCCTCAGATGCACCCACGCATGTGGAGCTTTACAGGCAGTTCAAAGAGATTGGTGGTGTGGTACATACCCATTCTGAGTGGGCTACCTCATGGGCTCAGGCAGGAAAAAACATCCCTGCATACGGTACAACTCATGCAGACTATTTCTATGGTGAAATTCCCTGTGCCAGGGCATTAACCAGGGAAGAGGTTGAGACTGATTACGAGGTGAACACAGGTAGGGTGATCGTCGAAACATTTGAATCGCTGGATTACATGAGTTTGCCCGGCGTGCTGGTTCATGGACATGCCCCTTTTACCTGGGGAAAGGATGGAAAGGATGCGGTAGATCATGCGGTGGTGATTGAAGAGGTGGCTAAAATGGCTTTTCGTACCGAGGTTCTTGGGAACCGGATTCCCATAGAACAGTTTCTGTTGGATAAACACTACCTTCGAAAGCATGGCAAAGATGCCTATTATGGACAACAATATGACTAAGTATACAATTGGAGTAGATTATGGAACGGATTCGGTCCGTGCACTGGTGGTAGACACGCGGACCGGGGAGGAGACGGGAACTCATGTTTTCTATTACCCACGTTGGAAAGAGGGTCTCTACTGTGACCCGGCAAAAAATCAGTTTCGGCAACATCCCCTGGATTACCTGGAGGGGTTGGAGGTTACCATTCGGGAAGCCTTGAAACAATGTCCCGAAGGTGTCGCTGAGAATGTGGTTGGGATTTCGGTGGATACCACAGGATCCACACCTGTTGCCGTTAATAGAGAGGGAATCCCACTGTCGCTTTTGCCAGGTTTTGAGGAGAATCCCAATGCCATGTTTGTATTGTGGAAGGACCATACTGCAGTTAGGGAAGCAGAAGAGATCAATGAGGTGGCCCGCTCGTGGGGTGGTGAAGATTTTACCAAGTTCGAGGGAGGTATCTATAGTTCAGAGTGGTTCTGGGCAAAGGTTCTGCATGTATTACGTGAAGATGAAGATGTCAGAGCCAATGCATGGTCATGGGTAGAGCATTGCGACTGGATCCCTGCCCTGCTTGTGGGTAATGTCGATCCTCTGAAATTGAAGCGAAGCCGTTGTGCCGCAGGCCATAAAGCCATGTGGCATGAGAGTTTTGACGGATTACCGGAAGAGGACTTTCTGGTGAAACTGGATCCCTTATTGGGAGGGCTGAAAGAGCGTTTGTTTAAGGAGACCTTTACCTGCGATGTGAAGGTAGGGTCCATCAGTGAAGAGTGGTCTCAGAAACTTGGTCTGCCTTCCACCGTCACTATAGGTGCCGGAGCTTTTGATGCACACCTGGGAGCACTGGGAGCAGAAATTGAGCCCTACTACATGAGCAAGGTAATGGGTACCTCCACATGTGATATGTTGATTGCTCCGGTGGATGAAATGGGTGATAAACTGGTTGGTGGAATCTGTGGACAGGTGGATGGTTCCATTATACCCGGGATGGTGGGTCTTGAAGCCGGACAATCGGCTTTTGGAGATATTTATGCCTGGTTTAGCAAAGTGCTTATGTGGCCCATCGACAACGTTGTTGCGAACCTGGAAGGTATCGATGATGCGGTTAAAGAGCAGATTCGAAAGGAGACTGAAGTACACATGATCGCAAGACTGAGTGAGGAAGCTGCAAAGATAGATCCCGCTGAGTCATCGGTTCTGGCGCTGGATTGGATGAATGGTAGAAGAACCCCTGATGCCAATCAGGAACTGAAAGGTGCTATTATGGGGCTCACCCTGGGATCTGATGCTCCCCGGATTTTTAGGGCACTGGTTGAGTCCACCGCTTATGGGGCAAAAATGATTGTGGACCGCTTTGTGGATGAGGGAGTGCGGATCGACGGTGTTATTGCGCTGGGTGGTGTGGCTAAAAAGTCGAAGCTGGTCATGCAGATCGTTGCAGATGTATTGAACAAGCCCATTAAGGTAGCCAGCTCGGAACAGGCAGTTGCACTGGGTTCTGCCATGGCTGCAGCTGTGGTGGCTGGAGTGCATAAATCCATTCCCGAGGCTCAGGCGGCCATGGGTGGCGGATTTGAGACTGAATACCACCCCGATCCGGAGATGGCTTCCACTTACGACAGACTTTATGAGAACTATAAACGTTTTGGAAGGTTTGTGGAGGAGGAGACAGGGAGCTAAGCCCATCCTCAGTGGAGGCCCAAATTTCTATTTCAATCTGGATATTATTAAGTTTTCTAATATAAATTGCCTACTTTGGAAAACCATCTGGTACTTTGGTACGTTTATTGATTAGATTAGCTGATCATGCAAATGAAGTTAATAGTTTCCATATGTATTGCGGTACTTTGTTATCCTACACTTTTCGGACAGTCAGCCGAAGAGAAGGTGATTGACCTGAAACAACGGACCCAGGCAGTGATAGAAGAGAATGCTTCGGTGTACGAGGCAGAGGTACCTGGCCTGGATAAGGAGCGCAAAGGGAACTGGAATTTCTCAGTGGGAACCAGCTTCTCCTACATGAAGGGGTATGGATCGGGTATGGCACTTTATGCAGCACCCACTTTTACCTTGCCGCTCAATGATAGATGGTCTCTGCATGGGGGTGTGGTTGCTACACAGTATCAGAGTTTTAATGGAACCGTGCCCGGAATAATACCTGGCGAGACTTTTTTGCCCAATTCATTTACCAGCCTGTCACTATTTGCAGCAGCATCTTACAGGATGAACGATCGCCTGGTTCTGCATGGTGCAGGAGTTAAGAGGTTGGTATCGGCACCTGAATCTCCATTCACACCCTATCCTATGGATAACCTCTCCCTGGGGGCCACCTACAAACTTGGGGATAACATTACCATTGGAGCTTCCATAAATATGAACACCGGGAGGTACGGGAATGGTTACTATGGCAATCCCATGAACGGGTATATGATGCCATCTTCTCCGTTTGGCTGGTAGAGATGGTGGTACTGCTCGCTTCCCTTGCACCTGTATTTATCATTCTCTTTTACATCTATTTCAGGGATAAGTATGACAAGGAACCCATAGGTTTGCTGGTCAAGTCTGTAATCGCGGGTATGCTTGTGGTTATCCCTGTCCTTTTTGTTGGCAGGATCCTGATGGGTATCATGCCTCCCATGGGAAAAATTGGCGATGCTGCTTATCATGCATTTGTGGTAGCGGGAACTACTGAAGAAGTATTTAAGTTCCTTATCCTCTATCTTCTGGTTTGGAAGAGTCCAAGTTTCAATGAGAAGTTTGACGGAATTGTTTATGCGGTTTTTGTCTCCCTGGGTTTTGCAGCTGTTGAGAATGTCTTATATGTGATGGATGGGGGACTCCAGACTGCTATAGTACGGGCCATCACTGCGGTCCCTGCCCATGCTCTATTTGGTGTTACCATGGGATATTATCTGGGCATTGCACATATGTACGATGAATTGAGAAAAACTTACCTGAGAAAAGCCATCCTGATTCCCATTCTGCTTCATGGCATTTATGATTTTATTTTGATGGTGGAAATTGATTGGCTTTTGATACTTTTTGTTCCTTATGTGATTGGCCTTTATGTGCTGGGAATGAAGAAAATAAAGGTGCTGTCAGATACATCTATTTTCAAACCACCCGCAGAGGAATAACAAATTCCTTTCACTGTTTTACTAATTCTATTGATTCGGTTTTGGGCTTTTTTAGTAACTTAGTTAAAACCCTAAACACAGTTGGTTGTAGAATAGGAAGCATGAGAAAAATTGGATTATTCATAGGGGTATTAATGATGCTTGTAGCAGGTTGCAAATCAAAATCGGAGATGCATCCCATTGGGGAGCTTATTCCGGAGAATGACCGATTCTGGCAGGTAATCTCCAGGGAGGCGGTGGTTGAGCGAATTGGAATCGCATTTGAGTTTACTGAAGGTCCTGCTTGGCATCCCGATGGATATCTGATCTTCAGCGATATTCCGGGAAATACAATCTACAGGTGGACCGAAAAAAAGTTTGTTGTATTCAGACACCCCTCAAACCAGGCCAACGGTTTACTAACCGAACCCGATGGATCGGTCCTCGCCTGTGAGCACAAATCCAGAAGCATTACCCGGTATTCACCAGATGGTGAGGTCTCAGTTGTGGTGGATGAATATAATGGACACAAACTCAACAGCCCAAACGACCTGTGCAAATCATCCAATGGAGCCATCTACTTTACCGATCCCCCATGGGGATTGGAAAAGCAGAATGAGGATCCCGGTAAGGAACTTCCCTATAACGGGGTATTCAGGTACCACAGGGGTGTCCTTACGCTGATCGACAGCACACTCTCCTGGCCCAATGGAATCGCGCTTTCGCCTGACGAGAACTATTTATATGTGGCCAATATGGAGATTCTTCGGGTGAACGGAGTCGATGAGTACCAGGTTCACTGGATGAGGTATACCCTGGATGAAAGGGGAGAGGTGGTGGAGAAAACCATATTCTTTACAGCCCTCGACACCTCTCTGCCCGGAGGGCCCGATGGCATGAAGGTGGATCAGCTGGGGAACCTTTTTGTAACCGGACCGGGGGGTATTCTGGTGGTGGATTCATTGGGAAACCATCTGGGAACCATAGGTATTCCCATACCAGCCACCAATCTGGCATTCGGACCAAAAGAGAAGGAGTTATTTATAACAGCAAGATCAACAATATACAGGGTACAATTGAAGTGATTATTAAGTGAAAGATGTGATGAATAAACCTCCGGACCATATACTGGTCATTTTTGGCGCCTCGGGTGATCTGACCCGCCGCAAACTGATTCCTGCCCTAATGGAGTTGCAGAAAATAGATCTGTTGCCCCAGCGGTTTGCAGTGCTGGGAATCGGAAGGAGTAACTACACTGATCTCACCTACAGGGAGATGATCTCTTCTCATCTGGATGAGCCGGGTGAAATTCTTCCTTTGCTTCACTACCTTTCAATGGACCCTGAAGATAAGGATAGCTACCCAAAACTGGCCGCACGTCTCCAGGAGTTGGGATCCCAAAGGGAGATTGCAGAAAACATCATTTTCTACCTGGCCACACCTCCCTCCCTGTATGCCACCATTCCACTCTTCCTATCTTCAAAAGGACTTCTTACCGAATCCGGAGATATTTGGAGACGGATCATCATTGAGAAACCCTTTGGCATGGACTATACCTCGGCTCATAAGCTCAACAGGTCACTTTTAAAATATCTGAAGGAGGACCAGATCTACAGGATCGATCATTACCTGGGAAAGGAGACGGTGCAAAATGTACTGGTCACCCGATTTTCAAATGGGATATTTGAACCACTGTGGAACAGGAACTTTATCCACCATGTGGAGATAACCGCTTCAGAAAGTATTGGTGTTGGAACAAGGGGAGGCTACTATGATCATTCAGGTGCTCTGAGGGATATGCTTCAGAACCATCTTCTTCAACTGGTGGGCTTCGTAGCCATGGAACCCCCCACGGTAATTGCTTCCGATGCCATCAGGAACGAAATTCTCAAGGTATTCCAATCGTTACGTCCCATTACCGGTGATGCAATTCCTAAGCAGGTGATCAGGGGGCAATATATGACTTCCCATGTAAGGGGGGAGGCCATGCCTGGTTACAGATCTGAGGAGGGAGTTCCTGAGGAGAGTCGTACAGAGACTTTTGTGGCAATGAAACTATTTATAGACAACTGGCGCTGGGGAGGAGTGCCTTTCTATGTCCGTACAGGCAAAAGACTTCCCACACGCGTATCTGAAATAGTGGTGCATTTCAATGCATCGCCACACCCGCTATTCTGTGACCAGCAAGGGAGTAGTGGGAAAGGGAATCAGCTGGTCATCCGCATTCAGCCCAATGAGGGAATTTTGCTTAAATTTGGGATGAAAGTTCCCGGAGCCGGTTTCAAGGTGCAGGAGGTGAATATGGACTTTCACTACAAGGATCTGGCTGACAGCTATATTCCGGAAGCGTACCAGCGTTTGCTACTCGATTGTATGCAGGGCGACAGTACACTTTATGCCCGCGCGGATGCGGTGGAAGCAGCCTGGCAGTTTGTAGATCCCATTCTGAAAACCTGGGAGGAAAACCAGGGAATACCATTGCATGGTTACCCATGTGGGACATGGGGGCCAGAAGTAGCAGACCAGATGATTGAAGGGGAGGACCATACTTGGCGATGCCCCTGCAAAAACCTGGCAGATGATGGACTTTATTGTGAACTATAATGCATAGACGCAGACACTACATCTATCCGGATCGGGATTCGCTCATTTCAGCCTTTTGTTGCGAGTGCAGCACTTTTCTTGAGGACTCAAGGGAGATGGAAAGACCAATCCATATCGCATTATCGGGGGGATCCACACCAACCTCCATATTTAAGCAACTGGCTGAAACAACCCGGTTGGAGAGTTGGTCACAGGTGCATTTTTACTGGGGTGATGAAAGGTGTGTGAAGCCTGATGATAAACAGAGCAACTTTGGTAATGCAAAGAAATATCTGATTGATCCGCTGGGAATTCCTGATGATCATGTTCATCGCATTCTGGGAGAAGAGGATCCGGCTGTTGAAGCTGAAAGGTATGGATCCATGTTAAGGGATCAGCTTCCGGTGGAGTATGGGTTACCAGTATTTGACTGGATTTGGCTGGGTGTGGGTGAAGATGGACACACGGCTTCTATCTTTCCGGATCAGATAGAGTTATGGAAAGCCGAATCCACCTGTGTTGTGGCTACCCATCCCGAGTCCGGACAACTCAGGGTAAGCTTGTCGGGGGGGGCAATCAATGCTGCCAGACGGGTCAGCTTTATTGTTACTGGAGCCAAAAAGTCTTCTGTTATCAACGACATTGTGATGAAAGAGGGCAGATACCTGGATTATCCGGCATTCTATGTAAATCCCAATTCAGGCAATCTTGAATGGTTTCTGGATAAGGAAGCCACCGATTGGCTTTAAGCCCCGACTATGAGTGAACAGTTTTCAAAAAGTTATGCCAGGGCACTGGATTCAGATGATCCCCTGAAGGGTTTCAGGAAGCAATTTGTAATCAGTGATCCCTCAATGATCTACCTGGATGGGAACTCCCTGGGACGTTTGCCGCTGAAAACGGTGAAATACATGGACAATGCCATTCAGGAACAGTGGGGCGACCGACTGATCAGAAGCTGGAATGAGGGCTGGTATCAACAATCTTTCAGGCTGGGCAAGAAGATTGCCCAGATCATTGGGGCTCATCCTGAAGAGGTGATTGTTTCGGATTCTACCTCTATCAACCTCTACAAGCTGTTGTACGGAGCTTTGAAATTGATGAATGGAAAAAAGGAGATCATCTCTGATGATATGAACTTTCCTTCTGATCTTTACATCATGCAGGGATTGGTCAAACAATTTGATAATAAGCATACCTTAAGGCTCCTAAAATCACCCGATGGAATCACACATGATATGACCGAGCTGGTGCGGATGATTAATAAACGAACTGCTGTGGTGAGTCTTTCACATGTGGCATTTAAAAGCTCCTACATGTACGACATGGAGCGGGTTACAGAGTTGACTCACCTTCACGGGGCTCTTGTTCTGTGGGATTTGAGCCATTCGGTGGGCGCTGTCCCCATAAGTCTCAGAAGTGCCAATGCAGATATGGCCATCGGGTGTACCTACAAATATCTCAATGGAGGACCCGGTGCACCGGCTTTCTTATATGTGAGGAGAGATCTTCAGGAGAAGCTGGTAAATCCCATTCAGGGTTGGTTTGGTGAAAGGAATCCTTTTGAATTTAAACTCCATTACCGCGAATCGGAAGGGATTCGAAAATTCCTTACTGGTACGCCTCCCGTGGTCTCTGTATCCGGACTGGAACCTTCGCTGGATATGGTTCTGGATGCCGGCATTGGTGCTCTTCGACAGAAAAGTGTATCCCAGACCGATTACCTGATCTCACTTTCGAAAGAGTGGCTCTCCGGGAAGGGGGTAAGATTGGGATCTCCGGAATTTTCAGAAAAGCGTGGCTCCCATGTTTCACTCAAACATGCCGAGGCCTACAGAATCTGTAAAGCATTGATTGATCCTGGTGTGGGAGAACGGGTGGTTATTCCCGATTTCAGAGAGCCCAATAACATCAGGTTGGGAATTACGCCTCTCTATACCACCTATGAAGAGATTCATTCAGCCATGGAGCAGCTAAAGTACATTATGGATAACAAGATCTATGAAAAATATCCCAGGAGCAGGGATGCAGTCACGTAGATAGAGTTTACTTTAAAAATCTTTTTCGCAAAACTGAAAGGTGGTGCCGGTACCACCTGGGATTACTTAAGCGAACCCGGAGGTATCTTCTGACCTCTTGGTGAGCCACCGCCCGGGAAATTATAAGAAGATAGGTATGGATCAGGTCGGCCACAGATCGGGTGGTCTTGCTCCAACGCGCGTAGAACCTGCTGGATTTATTGAGTTCGAACCGGACCATAAAAAATTTTGCTCCCGGACTCTTTTTTAACGGGAACTGAAACGCAGGCGAGAAAAGTTTGGCTCCCACTGCCATATAGTTATTAAACACCCGCTTAAGGCGTGGATGATGGATCTCCATATTTGACAAATCATGCTTCACAGAGAGCCGGTAGAACTCATAGATGTTCCTGAGGGGGATATTGGCGTAGTACTGCCCCTTATCCTTCAGCTGGCTATGGATCACATTGATAAGGATCTGCTTATGCCCGTTAAGGATCAAAGGAGGGTGTGGGTTTCTTGACTGAAAGAGCTGGGCGTTGAGGGTATCCATATCCAGGTATTTCAATTGTCGCCTGCCCACCGGGTAGCGATGAATTTCGATCGCTGCAGGTTCATTGGGTTTGAACAGTGATGGATAGTGGTGCATCATGGGCAGACTGGCCGGATGAAAGGGGGGACTCCTGTAGCCCTCTGCTTTCAGCAGCTCTACAGCCTTGTAAAAGTTCTTCTCACTGACAAGGCAATCGATATCGCTGATGACGCGTTCAGCCGGATCAAGGTATAGTTTGTCCAAAAGGGCACCTGCTCCTTTAAGCAATACGGGATGAATCCCCTCCTTTTGTAGGAGTGCTACAAGCCAATGCACCTGTTGCAAGAAGTTCTTATTCCGTTCCAGATTCATGGAATGGATCTCCTCCAGGTGGGCAACCAGCTCCTTGGGCAGGTGAGGTAGCAGGTCTGCTCCCTTAAGCTTTACATAGAGGGCAGGCAAAACCAGGTGACTGCTACCCACCTGGACGAACTGTTCCCAGGAGAACGAAGGTTTACCAATGGTGCGGAGGACCTCATCCTTCAGTTGAGGAGCTTCCCCCAGTGCCAGGCATCGCCCCAGGAAGTAATAGATCTCCTTAGGGGTCATCATGAAAAAGTTTTTGAATGGATTCGACTGCCTTTTGATGGTTTCCGTAGCGCAGTCTGAAGCAAGGGATCTCCAGATACCAATCCATAAATTGCTCTGCTGCCTGGGCGGTAGGAGCCAGCCAGCTCTCTTTCAGAAAATCATTGATGACACTCAGGTTATTTACCTGCTTCAGCTCACAATCTGCTTGCTTATCGTACTGAACAAACACAATGGCACTTACCGGATAGCCTCCAGCTTTTATATGTAACGGTAGGGGTGCAAGGTAGGTCACATTTTCCCCATTGGAGAGCTTGGTAGACT
>Ga0164315_10002398_pt1 | contig 14359 bp, 12 predicted proteins | sample GuaBasSedimGuay6_FD_113737 | JGI IMG/M metagenome (GOLD analysis project Ga0164315, IMG submission 113737) | Subseafloor sediment microbial communities from Guaymas Basin, Gulf of California, Mexico - Guay6, Core 4569-2, 0-3 cm | ecosystem: Environmental > Aquatic > Marine > Hydrothermal vents... | reverse complement strand
GGATGGTTTGCTAAGCAAAGTAAGGAGTGTGAATAATGGCTGATCACAAAAACAAAAATAATAATTCAGAAAAAAATCTATCACGACGTGATATATTAAAAGGTATTGCAACTACTCCAATTCTTGGCGTTTTTGCTTATGATTTTTACAAACAAAAAGCCCTTGATGATCTAAAAAATAAAGCTGTCAATTTTAATCTTGGAATAAGTGATGAAAACCTGAAACCACAAGCAACTACTAAAAGTAATGGTGAACTTGTTCGCATAGGTATAATTGGTACTGGTGGAAGGGGAACAGCACTTCTGAAAGCATTAGGGTTTGTGGATAAAAAATGGTACGATGAACTTTATGCCAAAGCAAAAGCTGGAGATAAAGGTGCAAAGCAAAAACTGGAAACTTATCACAATCAAGAAGTCCTAAATGTAAATGTTGTTGGGGTTTGTGATGTTTTTGATTTACGAGCTGAAAGTGCTATGAATACCATCTCAAATGGAATGCAACCAAATGGTGAACCTGTAAACTTTAAAGATGTTAAAAGATATCGGCGCTATCAAGAAATGCTTGCAAATCCAGAGATAGATGCTGTAATTATCACAACACCAGATTTTCATCATGCACATATGACAATTGATGCGGTTAAGGCTGGAAAACATGTATACTGTGAAAAAGCTATGACTCTCACAGAGGATGAACTTCATAAGGTATATGCTACTGTAAAAAAGAGTAACATTGTATTTCAACTTGGTCATCAGAATAGTAAAAATGAGTCTTTCAAAAAAGCGAAAGAAATTATTGACAAAAATATTCTTGGTAAAATAACCTTGATTGAAGCCACCACAAACCGAAATTCAAAAGGTGGTGCGTGGATTAGACATCTTGATGGAAACGGAAACCCTAAACCTGGTTCTGAAAAATCTATTGATTGGAAACAGTGGCTTGGAAATACTCCTAAGGTACCGTTCAGTATTGAGAGATATTATGGCTGGGCTAGATATTTTGCCTATGATACTGGGTTAGCTGGACAATTATTCTCTCATGAAATTGATGCAATTAATCAAATGATTGGATTTGGAATCCCAAAATCTGTTACATCATCTGGAGGAATTTATTTTCACAAAGATGAACCGCGTGATATGCCCGATACATTCCAGTCTGTTATTGAATTCCCAGATAGAGAATTTACAGTTCTTTATAGTGCTATGCTTGCAAGTAGTAGGTCTCGAGGTAGAATATTTATGGGACACGATGCGTACATGGAAGTTGGTGGAAGACTTAAAGTATATGCAGATAAAGATTCAACTCAGTACAAAAATCAATTAAAGAATGGAATAATAAGTACATCAGAGCCAATGTTCGTCTATCCAAAAGAGAAAATTAATGTTGATGGTATAACTTCTGCTACAGAAAAGTACTATGCAGAACGTGGATTGATAAATACATCCGTTGGTGGAAAGAACATTGATATAACACATCTTCATGTGAAGGAATGGGTTGATGTAATTCGTAATGGCGGTACAACCGGCTGTAATATTGAAAAGGCATTCCAAGATACTGTTTCAGTATTGATGGTACATAAATCATACGTTGAACAGCGAAGAGTGGAATGGGACCCTATTAAGAGAAGGATAATTTAAGGAAATTAGAATCCTAATAATTTAAATGGGGATAAAAATAATCTATTTTATCCCCATTTTTTTTGAAAATTGAGTTAAAAGTTAGATATAGTTTATAATTAAATCTAAAATAATTGAATATTTTATTATAAAATTGTATTCTAAAAGTTAAATAATTCGAGAATTTTTAAAGGACAAATTATTCCAAATATAAGCTATGATTATCTCAATATTAAGCAGTTATTTATTTTTAGTTTGATAATTAAAACATGGTTATGGTAAATGGGAAGTCAACAACAACTTTTAATAGTACTTTCAGTTATTATTGTCGGAACAGCAATTGTTATCGGGATGAATATGTACATAGCATCATATGATGAACGAATTACAGAGATTATAATTGAGGAGGTTCATAATATTGGAATGAAAGCGAATATCTACAGATTAACACCTAAGGAAATGGGAGGCGGGGGCGGCTCATATGCTGGATATAAGGATAATCTTAATAAGTTTCTTGAAAACGATAAAATTTTGAAAGAGTTCACACTAGACGCAAGAAGTGATTATATTGATATTACGATGATACTTGCTGATCCTGTTGCTGATGCAGAATTAATCCAATTAAAGGCAAGGTACAAACCCAATGGCCTAGATCAACTAAGAATTTATGACCCCGATGCAGAAAAATGGGATTGGTTCTTAGGCGCGGATAACTAGAATTTTTATTTTTATTTACATTTCTTCATAATGCTTTGAAAAAACCGTAAGTATCAAGCACTTTTTCAATATAACTAATATAAATTAAGGCTGTTAGTAAGTTTATCACTCCACCTTGAGATAATCCCATTTAGATAAAAGTAATTGCTTTCCCCCACAATAATTTAGAATTTATAGGTTAATATTTTCAGAAACAGAGGATTTTCTTATTATTATCATTAATTGGGTGGGATGAATATATATTATATAGATTAAAATAATACATATTCTTATAATAAAACATATTCACCTAGAAATGATGCAAATATGGAACAAAAAGGAGATTAAATAGTGGTATAATTTTTGCAATAAGTGATAAAATAGTCGATTTTGAAACAGAATTGAATAAATTAAATTGATTTAGAATCTTGAAAGCAAAAACATATACATATCTTATCGTTCATAAATATTTTATGGACGTTTAAAATGGGAAGTCAACAACAACTATTTATAATACTTTCAGTTATTATTGTCGCAGCAGCCATTGTTGTTGGGATGGATATGTTCACAGCATCCTATGATGAACGAATTACAGAGATCATACTTGTGGAAGTTCATAATATTGGAATGAGGGCAAATATTTACAGATTAACACCTAAGGAAATGGCAGGTGGAGGTAGATCTTATAAAGGTTTTAATGAAAATCTTAATAAGTATTTTAAAGATAATATGGAACTCAAGAAATTCAACATAAAAAGTAAAAGAAATAGAATGGATTTAACTCTGACATTAACGGATAAGAATGAAGCATTATTTCGAATTAAAGCTAGATATAGACCGGTCGGACTAGATCAGCTGAGAATTTATAACACCGATACAGAAGAATGGGATTGGTACTTTAAAAGGGAGAAGTAGAAATATATCATTTAGTTGATAAATCATAGTAATTCTTGCAAAACTGTTAGTTATAGAAAAGAATCAATCTACTTCGCATAAGTAAGAGAATAATAAATCTAACAACTCTTCAATTAAAAAAAATCGACAAAAAAAGGTGTAAGTCGAGTCAAATTTTATTATGATTTAGCATTTTTATTCTATTCTTAAACTAATTCTAATATTTTTGTATTGTTTGAACTTTAATAGATAAAATGAGACAGTTTCTTAAATCGAAACACTATTTCTCTCTTTTATCATCATAAAACGCAATATTTATAACTTTTTGTGGCATAATAATTGTAATAATGGCTAAGATAAGCTATTTTTGAATAGATTAGAATTAATCTAGAAATTTAATGGATCTTTTTAATGGGAACACAACAATTTATATATATTGTACTTACTGTAATTGCTGTAGGAGTTGCAATTGCTGTGGGGCTAAATATGTATACTGGGTATGATGCCTTAATAAGTGAGATCCGATTAAATAAGATTTATAGTATTGGATCTCAGGCAAGTACATTCAAAAAGCAACCAATTGCAATGGGTGGGGGTAGTGGATCTTTCGCAGGATTTGAACAACAAATTGATCATATTCTAAGAGATGAACCAGTCGAATTCCAGGAATTAGAGATCGGAAAAGATAATCTTGATCTATTTTTGACTTTAACAGATGATTCAGAAAAAACAACCAAAATAGAAGCATTCTACGACGCGGAAGATATACTTGAATTAAATGTCTATGACCCCGATGATAAAGAATGGAAAACGCTAATTAAAAGGAACAAAAAAGATAAAAAAGATAAAAAAGATAAAGTAGATAGAAAAAAAGAGAGGCGTGATAGAGATAAAAAAGAAAAAAACAAGAAAAACAAGAAAAACAAAAAAAATAAAAAAGGAAAAAAATAGAAAACAATTTATCTTACTCTTATGAGCAATTAAATTCTTCCAATATTCATATCCATCAAATTATTCCAAAACGAAAACTTCAATATTCCTTATATTTGCACTCCATATTTTATATAATGAAATTCCCTCCAACCGATTTGGCTGAGAATGAGTTTCCCAAAAGCATATTATGAACGAGTTAAGATTATATGAGTAATTTAAAAGAGATAGAGAAGAGAAAAACATTTGCTATAATTAGTCACCCTGATGCAGGCAAAACAACATTAACAGAGAAATTGTTATTATTTAGCGGTGCAATACAAATTGCTGGTGCTGTAAAATCGAATAAAATCAGAAAAACTGCAACATCCGATTTCCTTGAGATAGAAAAACAAAGGGGGATATCAGTTGCTTCATCTGTTCTTTCTTTCAATTATAAAGGACATAAAATTAATTTATTAGATACTCCAGGTCACAAAGATTTTGCAGAAGATACATACCGAACTCTTACAGCTGTGGATAGTGTAATTCTTGTAATTGACTGTGTAAAAGGTGTTGAAGAGCAGACTGAAAAATTAATGGGCGTCTGCCGAATGAGAAACACTCCAGTAATAGTTCTAATAAATAAATTGGATAGAGAGGGAAGAGAGCCAGTTGAATTATTGGATGAAATTGAAGAGAAACTTAGAATTAAGGTTCGACCTTTAACTTATCCATTTGGAATGGGTGTTAGTTTTAGAGGTGTTTACAATATAATGGATAACTCCTTCCAGTTTTATCAAGCTAATAAGCAATATATTGAGGAAGATATAAAGTCTTTTGATGGATTAGATGATCCAGAGCTTTTGAATACTTTCGGTGATGATGCTACAAAATTAAAAGATGATATTGAACTTGTAGATGGTATTTATGATGAATTTACAAGCGAAGAGTATTTAGCGGGAAATCTTGCCCCAGTATTTTTTGGAAGCGCATTAAATAATTTTGGAATTAAAGAGATGCTTGATACATTTGTTGAAATTGCACCAACTCCTGTATCGCGTGAAACTACTAAAGGAATTCTCGAGCCAACAGACAATAAATTTAGCGGATTTGTGTTCAAAATTCATGCAAATTTAGATCCTAAACACCGAGATAGAATGGCTTTTATTAGAATTTGTTCAGGTAAGTTTGAACGTAATAAATATTATCATCATGTTAGATTAAATCGTGACATTAAATTTCCAAATCCCGCTTCGTTTTTAGCTCAAACTAAATCACTTGTCGAATCAGCATTCCCTGGTGATGTTATCGGTTTATATGATTCAGGAACATTTAAAATTGGAGATACCCTAACTGAGGGTGAGAATTTTATGTTTAAAGGAATTCCAAGATTCTCCCCTGAAATCTTTAGAGTAGTAATGAATAAAGATCCATTCAAATCGAAGCAATTAGAAAAAGGATTAAACCAGCTTACAGATGAAGGATTAGCCCAACTATTTGTTCAACCAGATACAAATAGAAAGGTCATTGGGGTTGTAGGTGAACTACAATTTGACGTTATTAAATATAGATTATTACAAGAGTTTGGTGCTACAGTAGATTTCACACATATGAATGCATATAAAGCCTTTTGGCTTAAATATGATGGTGAAGAGGCTATTGATGAAATGAAAAGACTACGCTCAAATTCACTTTATATTGATAAGACTGATGAATTGGTTTTTATTGCCGAATCTTCATTTGCATTGAGTCGTGCGCAGGAAAAAAACACGGAAGTTGAGTTCTTATCGCAAGTTGAACATAACGACCAAACAATAGAGTTGGATGATTAGCATTGTGAAGTTACGTAGCACAGATTAGTAATCTGTGCTAAAAAATAGTAATTTTAAAAATTGTATTTAAGAAAGGTTTTGAATGAGTAACGGATCACAAAATTATAGACCAGCTGGTTTTGGAGGGTTTAATTTATTGCCTCCAATTATCAAGAAGATTATAATTATAAATATTGTAGTTTTTTTAATTCAAATGCTCTTTGAAAATATCACGTTTGGAGAATATCCTGGATGGTATGTAGTAAACAGATATTTTTCTTTAAATCCATTATTTGGATTAGACCCAGCTGGACAGGAGTTTAATTTCCAAATTTGGCAAATATTTTCATACCAATTTATGCATGGTGGATTCTCCCATATATTTTGGAACATGTTTATGCTTTGGATGTTTGGCAATGAGATAGAAAATATTTTGGGCTCCAGAAAATTTCTTTTCTTTTATCTCCTCTCTGGAATTGGGGCAGCCGCATTCCAGTTATTCCTTGCTCCGATGATTTCAAGCCATTTAGCTTTTACTATAGGCGCATCTGGTGCTGTCTATGGAGTTATGATCGCCTTTGCACTTTTCTTTCCAGACAGACAAATTTACGTATATTTTCTATTCCCGGTAAAGGCAAAATATTTAATCGCCTTCTTGGTAATTATCGAATTTATGGCTATTGGTAATATGGATGTTGTTGCACATTTAGCTCACATTGGGGGTGCTTTAACTGGCTTTATTTTTATAATGCTAGATAAGAAAAACAATTATAATATTGATAGGTTGTTTAATAAAGTTAAGAATAGTGTTTCGAGTTTTACATCAAGCAGTGGCAGTAATAGTTTTAGAAAACCGAGTGGCGGATTTAACTTTGGGAAGAAAAACGTCCAAGATGCAGAGTTTTATGATATCAATAGTGGCACTAAAAAAACACCCAATGCTACTCCAAAAGAGATCGATAGAATTCTTGATAAAATTAGTGAATCTGGGTATCAGAACTTAACTGAAGAAGAGAAGAGGATTCTCTTTGAGGCTAGTAAAAAGGAATAGAGAAGTACTTAAAGTTAAAAGTGCCTAAAGTTATAAGTTAATAATTTTTTTTACTTTAGTTCACTTTAGCTCACTTTTCCCAAAGGGATGCCTATGGCAAGGCACTTAAAACTTATTAAAATGAAATATATACTTTTAACCATTATAATTTTACTAATCAGTTGTGAAAGCAAACCGCAACCTTCTCAAAAAGAAGTTGCTCAACTCTATGTTGATATCCAGGTTGCTCAAGAGACATACAAGACAATGATAGATTCAATGAAAATTAATATAGATAGATTATATATAATCCATAATATTTCAAAAGAGGTCTATAAATTATCACTTGTAAGTTATAAAAACGATGAAGATACATGGAATAACTTTTTTGATCTAGCTACTGAGTACTTGGATACGCTTAAAGCAGTTGAGAAAAGAAAATTGGCTCATTGATTCTTTGCAAGTACTATTCTAATTTTACCATAACTTATAAATGAAGGAAGACTCTCTTTAATCTCCTTTATATCACTCTTACCTTCCAATATCTCTTTTGTAATTAATTCAATTTCATGTTTTTTAATTAATGTTGTAATATTAGTTTCTGGTAAATATTCTATAATTGTCTCAATTTGCATCGATATTACTGCCTCTGGTAACTTTGAAAGAGAAGCTATATCCTCCAAAGAATATTTTTTTTGTAGTAAGCTAAATGTATTTTGGATGCTTTCGGGTAATTCACTCTTTACTTTTCTTTTATCATATTCAGCTTTGTTTTTTAGCTTATGCTCTAATACTACTTCCAGAATATCTTCACCAATTTTATTAAACATCCATTGTGTAAACCCTTTGATAGATAGTAATTTACTCGGTGAGCTTGGAAGTTCTTTTGCAACTTCCCTTAAAATATTATCATTGCAGATTATCTGCTCCGATTGTGAAAATTTCTTGGCTATTCTTTTTCTAACACCTTTTAAACTATTAAAAATTTCGAGTTGTGTGTTGTAATCTTCATTATTAGCAGTTGTCTCGTTACTTCTTTCATCTGGTAAAGCAAATATATCTTTACCACGCTCTGTAATAGCTAATTGTGAGTCGAACTTTTTAACTACATCTTTGCTGATAAGAGCATCAATGGTATTTAATAGTTCATCTTTTTTGAAATGTTTACAAACTCCATAATTTGGATTGTTTTTTAAGTTTGGGTGTTTTCCATCTCCCTGAAGGATTTTTACTAAATCATTTTGCTTTATTCGTCCAGTGGCTTGATGGATTGTATCAATAACAATCTCCTCGAGGTATTCTAGCTGAGGACGATTCTTATATACTTCATTTGTGCAGTTATCACATTTACCGCATGAATATTCTGCTGTTTCCTCTCCAAAGTAGTTTAATATTGACTTAAACCTACAGCTATCTGTAAATGCGAAATTGCGCATCAAATCCAATTTGAATTTTGCATTCTCCTTTAAATTGTAAAAGTGTTCAACATCAATTCTTAAATTATTTGGAGCAATTCGTTCACCAATTAATTTAATGGAAGGTTTTCCTGAAGGCTCATTATATTCTATTACTCCAGCAATAGAGAGCTTTTTCAAAGATTCAATAATTTCTTTTTGATTTACTGAGAGTTTGTTTGCGAGAATGCCGATGTCTATTTTCTTTTTTTGTAAAAAGATAGATTCACTAAAATCTCTCAATAATTGAATAAGTAGATCTTTATTTAAATTTCGTGCAAATTTTTCAATGAATGTTCGAAGCTCATCTTTCTTAAATAAAATCTTGATAAACGAATAGCTTATATTGCTGGAAGAGAAATCTAAAAGATTATTTTCATCCAGAACACTTAATGCAGAATTCATTTTAGTTTGGTTTATCTTATTATTTGAAAGTAAATTAATAATATTCTTATCCAATATAATTCTACCATCATAATTACTTCCAACAGCTATTTTAGCGCCATTACATATTGAATTGTAAACGGTTTTAATCTCATCAATGGTTGGGTAACTATTATTAATAAAATATTCTTGGATGTGATAATCTTTATCCTCGTATAGCAGGAATACTTTTGCAGTTTTGCCATCCCTACCAGCTCGTCCAATTTCTTGATAATAATTCTCGAGCGATGCCGGAATGTTGTAGTGTATTAACAAACGAATATCAGATTTATCAACCCCCATTCCAAATGCATTTGTTGCACAGATTATCTTCACTCTGTCATTCATAAAATCATCTTGAATCATCCTACGCTGCTCAGGTTGTAAACCAGCGTGGTAATAGGCTGTGCTATGGTTGTTAAAATTTAGATACTCAGATAACTCTTCTGCCGCCTTTCGAGTAGAGGTATAGATAACAGCAGGTAATCTATTTTTTGAAACTAACTCCAGTACTTTCTCTTTTTTCCGACTACTACGCAATACATTTAACCTAAGATTATCCCGCTCAAAACCTCTGATAAATACTCTCGGATTACTAAAATTAAAGTGCTCTACTATATCTCGTCGTACTTCAGGAACTGCTGTTGCTGTGAACGCAGAGATATTACTGTTTCCAATACTATCGGCAAATTCAATAATTTTTCGGTAACTAGGTCTAAAGCTGTGTCCCCATTCACTTATGCAGTGTGCTTCATCCACAAAAATATACTTTGGGTTTAGATTTTTTATCCGCTCTGCGAACTGAATGTTTTCAAGTCGTTCAGGAGATATGTATAAAAGCTTCAACTTATTATTTTCCAAATCACGGAAAACTTGTTCAACTTCTCGGAAATCCATTGTGCTATTTATATATGCAGATATTAACTCATTTTTATTTAAGCTGTCAACCTGGTCTTTCATCAGTGCAATCAAGGGGGAAATCACGATCGAAAAGGTCTCGCCAAGCAATGCCGGAATTTGATAACAGAGTGATTTACCTCCACCTGTAGGAAGTACAGCAAGAACATTATTCCCATTAACTATTGATTGAATAATTTCTTCCTGCCCAGGTCGGAATTCTGAAAAGCCAAATATTTTTTGTAAAGTGTTTTTCATTGAGTTCCAAATATAGCACTTCTAGATATAAAGCCAAACTTAGAGAAAAATCTATCTTAAAAATCGGGTTTGGAAGAAAACACACTTTAAGTTATTTCAACAATATCATCTTCTTGCTCGTAATTAAACTCCCATATTGTAATCGATAAAAATAGATTCCTGAAGTTAGTTTAGAAGCATCGAAATTAACGTCGTAATTACCAGCATTCTGTTCTTGGTTTACAAGAGTTGCAATTTCTCGTCCGAGAATATCATAAACTTTCAGATTTACAATTGTAGATGTCGCGTTCAATACGACATTTGCTGGAAGTGAATATTGAATTGTTGTATTTGGATTGAAAGGGTTCGGGTAGTTTTGGTATAGTCTCAAATATTCTGGAAGTTTTTCTTCATGTTTTACACTCACAATTTTTTCTTCATTGAAAACAAATAACCCTTCTCCGGAAATAAACCATTTATTTCCATCTCTATCAATTGCAATATCCTTAATCTTAGAATTGGTTAAATCAAAAGTTTTAATGGAATCAGAGTATTTGATTAATTTACCACTACTTGTTCCTATCCAAAAAATATTATTATTTTCAACATCTATGGCAGTAGCAATGATTGAATCAGCTACTAAAACAGAATCAATTTTCGGAAAAGAGAGATATGAATTGTTTTTATATTCAAAGAACTTTTCACCAAATACATAAACATGACTATTAATTTTTTTAGCTATTAAAGAATTTGGTTCAACATCAGTTCCTTCTGGATTTTTCAAAATCCAATCCTCTTCATTCAAATCCCAATTAGCACCAGTAAATAGATGAATACCTTCGGCATCTGTCATTAGCAACGAATCACCATTTAGTGGGGCAATACTCATGAGCATATATACCCTCGGTGTTTTTATTGTGATAGAATCTCCACCACTGAAAATTCCTATTGTATTGTATCCAACCGTACTATTCCAATTGTTCCAAAGTGGGAAATAAATTGTAGTATCGTTTTTAATTGAAATACTAAATGGTTCATTAAACATTGTGCTTAAATCTGGTTTAATTACATCCCAACTATTTCCTATACGTTTAACTACGTTAGAAGAATAGTCCTCTGAGTGAGTAATAGTAAAAACAGTCCCATTTGGTGAAACCTCAATATCTGGAAAGTATCTACTATTTGTCAAACTTTGAATCCAGTTGATGTTATTAAATTGATACAATGTAGTATCGCTTCCAACCCAAATTGTGTTAGAGGAGTCAATTGCTAAGGATGTTAGTCCGTTGGAATTTAGTGGTGAATTTGCTTCGTTGTATAAAAACAACTCTTGCCCAACAAGAAAAATTGGGAGCAGAAAAAAAAGAATAATTAATTTTATCTGTTTCATATCTTGCCCCTTTCTATTTATTCTCTTAACACTAATATATAGATTAAGGTAAACAAACAAAATAGATTGAAAAGAATTTATTATTTTTAGCTCACCAAAATGAGATATTAATATGAACGCAATAGAAGTAGATCAATTAACAAAAATATATCAAGGTGGAAGAAGTAAAGTTGAAGTCACTGCTTTGGACAATTTTTCACTATCAGTCTCTAAGGGTGAAATATTTGGACTTCTGGGACCCAACGGTGCAGGGAAAACTACTTTAATAAAAACTCTACTCGGAATTGTATTCCCAACGACTGGTTCTGCTACAATACTTGGTTCAGATATTAGCAATTATAAAATAAAAAACAGAATTGGTTTCTTACCCGAAAATCATAGATTCCCGAATTATTTAACTGCCGAACAGACTTTAAAATATTTCTCTCAACTTGGAGGCAATACAACTAAGAATATCGATAAGCGAATTGATGAACTCTTGCTGTTGGTGAGGATGAGTAAATGGAAGAAAATGAAGGTGAGTAAATATTCGAAAGGGATGATGCAGCGCCTTGGTTTAGCACAAGCAATGATGAATAATCCGGAGCTAATATTTCTTGATGAACCAACCGATGGAGTTGACCCAATTGGACGAAAAGAGATTCGTGATATTTTAATCGACTTAAAAAATAATGGAACTACCATATTTCTTAATAGTCATCTGTTATCCGAAGTGGAATTGATTAGTGATAGAGTGGCAATTATGAATTCTGGAAAGTTGCTTAGAGTGGGGAGTGTTGAGGAATTAACAACATCAAAAGAAGCATATATTATTGAAACTACAAATTCAATTGATAATGACTTCGTAAATGCAAAGTATGCAAATGCTGACACTTCACTTGAAAATATTACTGTTAATCTAGAAAGCAGTACTAAATTAAGTGTAAACGTTAAAGATAACATCGAGTTAAATATCGTGATCGATAGTTTGCGAAAAAATGGAATAAATATAAAATCAATTTCAATTCAGAAAAATTCATTAGAAGAACTTTTTGTTTCACTAATTACTGATGAACGTGGGGGAACAAAATGAAAAATATTTACACACTATCTCTACTTACATTTAGAGAAGCTCTTTCGAAAAAGATATTTCTGTTTTTCTTTTCAGTTTCAACTTTTGTGATTGTTGTATTCGCACTACTTTTTGTTTTTATCTCACCAGAATCATTTGGCAATGGATTTATTAGTAGTACACCCACTAGTTTTGATAATTCAATAGCTAACGGAATTAAAATATTTATAGTTTTTCCACTCTATGCCGGTGGATTATTTATATCAATTTTCTCGGTTTCCAGTTTTATTCCATCATTACTTGAAAAGGGGAATATCGATTTAATTCTTTCAAAACCGGTTTCTCGTGACCAAGTTATTCTTGGAAAGTTTTTTGGCGGAATTGCTATGGTCTTCGTCAATATATTTTATGCAATATTTTTCTTATGGCTTCTTATTGGTTTAAAATTTAGTGTATGGGATCCTTATTTTTTGCTCTCAACATTTACAATAACCTTGGCATTCACTTCACTTTACGCCGTAATTATATTACTAGGAATTATTACCCGAAGCTCGATGCTTCCGATGGTAGTTTCATATCTTACTTTTTTTATTTTTTCACCAATCTTATCATCCCGAGATACTCTTCTTACTTTTGTGAATAATGAATTTATTAGTGGGATATTTTCAATTCTTTACTATTTAGTTCCTCAAACATCGGACCTTTCAACACTAAACACTGATCTGGCCGTTGGGAATTATGTAAGTAGTATTATCCCAGTTTTCACTTCGTTAGCTTATATAATTCTCATTATTAGTTCAAGTATTTTCATTTTCAGAAAAAAAGATTATTAAAAAGTCTTAAAAAGAAAGATTTTGATGGTATGGAATTTGCAAGTTGATTACGTTTGATATCGAAAAATAAAAATTTAAAATGGAAAAATAATGGCGGATAGCAAAGAAGTGACTCTAAATGATTTGTTAGGAGATCTTGCTCAACCTGAAGAAGTGGATAAGATTGAGTTAGTGGCTATAATAGGTGCTGGAGTTATGGGGCAAGGAATTGCACAAACAATTTCTTCATCTGGAATTGATGTTCTGATGATTGAGACAACAATAGAAAACGTTGATGCTGCAAAAGAACATTTAACTAGAAATATGGAGTATGAGATTTCTAGATGGTCAATGACAAAGAGTGAAATGAAATCAATCATGAGTAGAATTCAATGGTCTTTAGATATTGAGGAAGTTAAGGATGCTGATTTTATCATTGAAGCTGTTGAGGAGAGCTTTGAGCAGAAGAGACAGATATTTTCTGCTCTTGATAGAGTAGCTAGGCCTGATACAATTCTTGTTTCAAATACATCAACGCTTAGTTTAACGCAAATTGCGGAAGCGACCAAAAGACCTGAAAAAATTATTGGAATGCACTTCTTAAATCCTGTTCCAAAGGTAAACTTAGTTGAAGTTGTTAAAGCATTAGAGACTTCTGATGATACAGTTACACGTACAAAAGCTTTCGCAGAGAAAATTGGTAAGCGACCAATTGAAGTATATGAGTATCCTGGATTTGTAACTACAAGAGTAATTGTTCCATATTTAAATGAGGCAATGTACGTCTTATTGGAAGGGATTGCATCAGCTGAAGATATTGAAGTGGCCATGAAGCTTGGATACAATCTTCAAATTGGTCCATTGGAATTAGCTGATACTATTGGTCTTGATGAGCTGCTTCACTGGATGCAAGAGTTATGGAATGCACTTGGAGAACCACGATATCGTCCATGCCCGATTCTTCGTCAAAAGGTACGTGATAAAAAACTAGGCAAAAAAAGTGGCGAAGGATTTTTTAAATATGATGAAGATGGTAATATAATCGCAAAAAATGGGGAATAGATGAAGATATTAGTTATAAATTCTGGTAGTTCTTCAATTAAATATCAATTTATTGATACTGATAATAATGAAGAACT
>Ga0164315_10002397_pt1 | contig 14360 bp, 11 predicted proteins | sample GuaBasSedimGuay6_FD_113737 | JGI IMG/M metagenome (GOLD analysis project Ga0164315, IMG submission 113737) | Subseafloor sediment microbial communities from Guaymas Basin, Gulf of California, Mexico - Guay6, Core 4569-2, 0-3 cm | ecosystem: Environmental > Aquatic > Marine > Hydrothermal vents... | reverse complement strand
CATTTCCAGAAAAATCCCTTTGTTTAATAGAAATATCGGAACCAATTTGAATTCGACCTTTTGTTTTATCACGAACTGTAATATTTGGTCTTGCAATTAACTCACCAAGGCCATTAGTTTCAAAAAATTTAAATGCTCCAACTACATTACCCGTAAAATCACCCATTTCAAAATCTGTACTATTTCCAAGAATAAAGTCAAGAGGCTGATCTTGTGATTGGGAAGTACCCTGATCATCCTGTGCCTCTTGTGTAAATGATGTTAATTTACCACCAAAAGCTAAACCCGTTTTTTGAATAAGTATCTCCCAATCTATACCTCGTTCTTTTATATCAGTAAGATTTGCTGAAAAGAAAAGCGCCGATATCTTAACTTCACGAGAATGTACGGATGCATATACATCTACTCCCAATTGTTCATTACCCCTGTCAGATTCATTCTTTACAATTATTACTTCGGCATCTTCAATATAGATCATATCGTGATAATTAACTATAATGTTCAATGCACGCATAAAAGGCATTCTAGTAATTTCAATGCCAATTGGTTCATTATAACTGACTGAAAGAATTATCTCCTTTCCAGTATTGTTTTTGCTTACCTTGCTAAGAACCTCAATTGCTTTATCAAATGCAATATGTTCAGCCAACGAAACTATTTCATCTGGGTTAACAAATTGACTTAATCTTTTTTCTAATTCTCTTTGCCCCAATAAGGGTGCAGCAATTAGTAGCATCATTAAAATTATTATCTTTTTCATTTTATTCACTCAATTTGTTTTCTTTCTTATCAAGACTCAAAGTAATTTTCTCTATTATTCCACCTTTGTTAAGTACAAAGTGGACTACGTTTTTATCATAATCAATTTCAGTTAAGTAACCAAGATAAACTTTGTCACCTTCCCACAATAAATATGTTGTTCCTTTCGCATCAGAAAGAAATGCACCTTCTGGAATTATAGCAAGTAGATCTGCAGCTTGTACATCGAGCAGGTTATCAATATTTGGTGGAATTTCAGTTCTTATTAAAGGGTAAAATATATCGTAAAGTGAGTTTGGAATTAACCTATTTTCTTTTGAAACAGATGATGCGAACTGGTCATTATCAGAAAAATAGACCGAACAGTCGATAGAGAATGTCACAAAATATCTCGGAATTCCATCAGTATCAACTTCAACAAGATTATCAAATACTATTGAAGTGATTTTCTTTAACTCTCTACTCTGCTCTATCGCATAAATCATTTTATAAACATCATTAAAATAAGCTGTTCCTGAAAGCTTGTAAGTATAATGTTTATAGTGTCGTTCTAAAATAATATCTTTATACTCTATATTTACAAATGATTTTGGAGAAAAATTAAAACTTAGTTTGTTAACAAAATTGTAAAACTCCGACTGGTGTAATTTTACAGGAATATTAAATTTTCTTACGGCTAAGATTGAATCCAGTTCAAGAACTCTTTCTTTTAAAGTGTTTACCCTGTCTATTAACTCTTGAGTATCATAAGCATTCAAATTTAAATCATTCAATGTCTTTTTTCGCTCACTTATAGTACTTCCTTGACTAAGAAAAGTATAAAGACTTCCAGCCAAAATAATAAAAAGTAGTAGTCCAACAAGTATTAAAGTATTTTTTAATTTGCGATTCATCTATTTTTTTTCTTTTCAGTTTTGAAATTTATTATATATGCAAAAGCATTTTTTTCACGCAAAGGTTCATACAATATATTTTTGAGTATCGAAGAATTACTATATTCAGAGAATTCAGTTAACACACTTCTAGACAATGAAAAACCTCTAATAGTAACATTCAAATCATCTTTGGAGTCCATGTGGGAAATCCAAAAGTTTCGTCTTCGTTCCATAAAGCTAGAGACTCTTTCTAAGGAGTATCCCCAAACTTCTGTTCCACTCGTTGCAGAATCAAGGATTGCTTGGGCATTATCAAAATTTGAAATTCTCGCAGTTAATGGATCCATTTGATCAATTAGTATTTGGTTTTCACGGGCCAATTCTTCCATTTTTTGAATCTTTTGATCTAAAGATTTAATTTCTTGTATATTAGATAAAATTGCGAATGTAAAATAAAATGTTGCCGCAAATATAAAAGGAAGTACTGCAAAACTATGCCAACCAAATTGAAATGCTTTTTGATTATCAATGATATAACGCGGAAGAATATTGATACCTGTTAATTCTTTATCAAGCTCGGCATAATATTCGTAAGCCGCTGCAATTGGTATTGAATATGATGAAACAGCACTCTGTTCTTCTTCAGGAAGATCAAGAACATCAAACATATCAAATTTTAATTCAGAAACATTAGCTTCTGGAAATGTTCCATAAAATGAAAGTACTAGATTTTCAGAACGATCGTCTCCACAAATTACAACATTATCTAATCTTGGAACTCCACCATTTTCCATTTCCAACAAAATTTTGGAAAAATAAACATCATAAGTGAATAAATTTTCTGTTCCTATATCTAAAGTAGCACCAATGTGTTTTAGGTTTTGTCCTTCTAAAAATATAAGTTTACTAAACTCCCTTCCAGTATAAATTATTAAAGAATAATCTTCTGGGAAAAACTTTGTAGTTCTTGAAACAAAATTAGCAAGAGCAATTTCAGCACTTTTAATTGTAGGAACTTTATAATATCTCTTACCATTATAATTTGCTACAGATGTGACCAGATCCGCTGTTTCAATACTTGGTTCAGTATATAAAAATAAATGGGTTTTCTCATCTAAGGAAACAAAGTCAATCTGATCCTTTGGTACACTAACTCCTTTCGAAGTTTGAATTTCTGCTATTATATCATTAATCGTTTTTTTCTTGTCTTTTCCTATTATACCTTCGTGTAAATGAAAATTGGCATGTGGATCTGAAATAACGGGTATAAATTGTGCATTCATTAAATCAATATTTGACAACTTAGCCACAATTTCAGATACCGCACTAGAATCATTTTCAGATTTATCTGGAGTAGCACTATCAAAAGCGTCTAAATCATCGAAAGAAATACCATCAGAAGCTAAAGTTTCATCAGTAAATCCGCCAGCATCCTCGGTAGATTCTACCGCTCGTTCATCTTTTCTTAAAATAGTAAAGTTTTGATGAATGGAAATTTTATTTCTTTCATTTGAGAGAACGGATAATTTAATCTCCATTCCTTCGCTAAATAGACATATAAGAGGTTTTTTCATTCTTTATGCCTTAATTAATTGTAACATTCTAGTTTTATTATTTGCATAGCTAAGAGCCGTTTCTTTTGTAATTGATCCTTTTCTTATAAGACGTAACAAATCTTGTTCCATAGTTATCATACCTTGAGGACCACCTTGGGCAATCATCATATAAATTTCGCTTGTATTATTGTTTTTTATAGCTGCTTTCACACTTGGAGTGACTAAAAGAACCTCTTTCGCCAACACACGTTTCTTATCAAGTGATGGGACAAGTTTCTGAGAAACAACAGATGTAAGAACATCTGCTAATCTATTTCTAACCCTTTCCTGCTCTCCAGGATTAACTTCAGCAATAATTCTATCAATTGATTCTGTAGCCGAAGATGTGTGAAGAGTTGAAAATACTTTATGACCAGTATCTGTTATCTCTAATGCAGCCAATATTGTTTCTGGATCTCTCATCTCTCCAATTACAATAATATCAGGATCTTGTCGTAGCGCTTGTATAACTCCTTCTTGGAAGGAAAGCACATCTTTCCCAACTTCCCTATGTCTAACAATAGATTTGTTAGATTTATGCACATACTCAACAGGTGATGCAATAATAACTATATGTGCAGGGTCAAAATTATTATGATAATTTATAAGTGCATCGAGAGTTGTTGACTTACCAGAACCTGTAATTCCAGTAATTAATGATAGTCCGAACTTAATATAATTATGGCTCATCATCCTAATAGCATTTTGATGAAATCCGAAGCTTTCTATTGGAAGTGTTTGTGCTGAGATAGCACGCATATTAAGTGCAAGTGTGTCTAGATCAAAATATGCATCAGCTCTGAATCTAACGTTCTTCTGAGCTACGTCAGAATGAAATGTATAGCTGAAATCTAAGTTTCGTTCGACCAGCAAATGTTTACATTGAATGCTTGTGAGAATTGAAATAATTAACATTGATGATTCTAGATGATTGAAACTAGGTAATTCATCAACTCTGACTTTATCACCATGAATACGAAACCAGATATAATCTTCAGTTCCAATACCACCTATTTCCACATCAGAGGCCTCTTTTTCAAGCATTTGTTTAAGAATAGTATTTACCAAGCCATGAAGCACAACTTTTTCATTGCCAGGAATTTGTTGAGCCATTTCAATAATGAAATTAACTTTTTCAGCACCTAATACACTCTTGGGTATTTTCTCAACATATTTAGTTAAAATCGCTTTTGCTTCACTCAACTAGGCATTCCTCTTATGTTAAATTTAACTAATAAACAATTTAGTAAAAAATATTGTTTATAATTTACAAAAATTATGTTTAAGCATCATCATCCATTGTTCCAGATAGAACTTCTTCTAATGAAGTTAATCCTAATTTTACTTTCTCAAGTCCAGAACCTCTCAAAGTTAATGTTCCATCCTTTTTAGATTGCTGTCTTACAGCATCTTCATCAACATCTTCACCAGCCGTAACAACTAGTTCTCTAATTTCTTTTGTAAAATAAAGTGCTTCGTGTATAGCCATTCTTCCCTTGTAGCCAGATTTATTACACATCTCACATCCAACTGCTTCATATATATCAATATCAGCCCATTCATCACCATTTAATTTTGCTCTCGCTGCAACACCTTCATCTATTTTTTCAACTTTTCTCTTACAATTATCACAAAGTTTTCTTACTAACCGCTGAGCAACAATTATATTAATTGCATAAGCAATTAAAAATGGTTCTACACCCATCTTAAAAAGACGAGCAACCGCACTAGGTGCATCGTTTGTGTGAAGAGTTGAAAATGTTAAGTGACCAGTATTTGCAAGTTTTATTGCTGTTTCAGCAGTTTCCTTATCACGCATCTCACCAACCATTACAATATCAGGATCATGCCTCAATATAGCTCTAATTGCTTGCTCAAAATTCATTCTAAAACCAATTTTTAACTGGCGTGCCCCCTCAATAACATACTCTACCGGATCTTCAACTGTTAAAATATTTTTTGTAGGATCTATTACTTGGAAAAGGGCAGCAACAAGTGTTGTACTTTTACCACTTCCCGTAGGTCCAGTTAATATAATCATTCCCTGTGGCTGATTTATTGCCTTTGTAAATGCTTCCTTAGTATAATCCACTAATCCTAATTTATCAAGGTCTTTAATAACCTTTCTATCATCCAAAATTCTTATAACAACAGATTCAAATTTATTTTTAAGTTCGGTTCCCACCATAGGTAAAACCGAAACTCTATATCTTATAATAACGTTATCAATTGGGCGCTGAATAAATCCATCCTGTGCCCTTTCTCTTTCAAATCTATCTAAACCTATTGCTCTATCTTTTACAACTGCCATTATAGCTTCAGGTTGCGTATTGTCTTGAGCATGCCATAATTCTAATTTACCATCTATTCTAAAATGAATTTCTGTTATATTACCCGCTTGGGGAACTATGTGAATATCACTTGCGCCTTTACGAACACCTTCTACTAAGGATGCTTCAATTAAATTTACGAGTGCACTCTTATTAATTTCAGCATCTAGTTCTTCTTCATTTACATTTGCTTCTTCAATTTCAATATTTAGTTCTTCATCAGAGCTGGCAATAGCTTTTAAAAATTCGTTTTCTGCGGGAGCAATTATTTCAATTAGCTTATCATATTCACTTTTTCGAAGATAATTGACTTCGAACTTTTTAACATTTACTGCTTGAGCCATTTTGGGTAATTCTTTACTAGTTGGGTCAACAGCGGCAAGGACAAGTTTGTCTCTAAGTTTATCGTAACTAAAAGGTATCACATTATGTTCTAAGAAGTTATCCCGAATTTCATCTCCTTTGGAATTTAAGAGACGTCTAATGCCCTCAATCCTTTCGTCAGTTAAACTGGTAGCTGTAATGCTTAACTCTTTAAATGCATAAAGAACTGAAACTTCTCTAAAAATAGTGTCATGGTCAAAATTTAATTCGTCAACTAAAATTTGTGCAAGATTTCTACGACCCTTTACTTCATCAGCTTTTTTTGCAGAGAGAGCCCTTTCGAGAATACTATCATCAATTATACCTTTTTTTAAAAGTAGATAACCAATTTTATCAGACATCTCAAATTGTGAGTCGAGCATTTTTTCTCCTTCGTATAATTTTATCTTAAAAACTAAGTATTTTGAACTTGAAATTCAGCTTTTTTACAAAAAATTTATTACATTGTTTTAAATCACATATATCCATTGCTAAATCTTATCTAGATGCAGGATTTGTTGGATTAATTGTTGCTGTCTCTGCAGAAACTAATGTTAATGCAATCATTACAACCATTATAACCATTGCAATAAAAACTTGAATCATTTCAATAACATTTTTTAATCTAAATACAGTTTCACTTTCGTAATAATTAGCTAGTTGAAGAGCTGTATTCTTAATAATTCCACTCTCTTCTCCGGAGTGAAAACGTGAGATTGCGGTATCGGTAAAGATCTTTGCCGCTGCAAACGATTCTGATACTCCTGCACCTTTAGAAATCATCATTGGAATTGCAATTTTTTTAATCTGCTGTTCAAAGTATGCATTATCAGTTGCTTCAGAAGCTATCCTAATCGGTTCAATTGATTCTGCTGAGCCGCTGTAAAGAGTATAGAACACACGACAAAATACTTCAATATTAGTTTTATGTATTAAACCACCCATTATTGGAACTTTCATCATATATTGTGAAATATAGAGATTCCCTTTTTCTGTTTTACCCCACCAGACAAAAACTACTGGTGGAACAACAATAGAGGCTATAACTAAAAACCACTGATTAATTAAAAAATCACTCATTTGTAAAGTTGCTGATGTTAAAGGTGGAAGTGGAATATCAAACTTAAGGAACAACTTTGCAGTCTCTGGAAAGATGTAGCCTACATAAAAAAGAACTGCAAGCAAAAGCACAAACATTGTAATAGCTGGGGTAATTAAGGCACTTCTAATATCTTTATTAAATTGCATTTTACGTTCTAAAAACTTAGCTGTAGCTTTATATATTTCTACCATATTACCACTTTTTGCAGCTAATCCTAACATATATGCTGTAAATTTTCCAAAGATTCTTTCGTGACGAAGGAAAGTTGTCTGACTATCTGCCCCTCGTTTTAAATCATTATTAATCTGCTTTAAAGATTCTCTAAGTGTTTTATTCTCCAAATCGTTAATTAACAAGGTCATTATTTCACTATAAGGTAATTTCTGTTCTAAAAGTTCCGCACTAATTTTTACGAATGATAATATCTCTTGCGCTGGTGGTTTAGGATCCCATTCAAACATAAATTTATTTACAGATATTACCTGATAGCCCATCTTGGCAAGGGCTTGTTTAACTTCCTCTTTTGTAAAAGCTCTCTGCTCTCCTTTTACTGGTGCTTCGTTACCCTTTTTAATTTTATAAATAAATGTTGACTTCTTTTGAATTTCATTTAATTTAAGACGATGTTTCGTCATCAAGGCTTTTATTTGTTTTTTCCCTTCGGAGTAGGTACCAGCAGCTGTAGTACCGCTAATTAGTTGTCCATTCGGTTTTTGTGCTATAAACTTCAGTTCTATCATAGTTTGTTTTGCCTATCTATTAGTAATTACTATTTTTTCCATCTTTATCACCATCAAAAATCAAGCCATTACAACATGTCATGTTTTGCACCAAAAATCACTAAATTACAATTCTCAACAAGTAATTTTAACAAATATTAGCATTAAATATATTAAAATTACTTATTTAATGTTTGAGATGTAATAAATACTGACTTAAGATCTTTGGTTTTAATTATTTCTAACGTCAATTTATATTCATTTTTTTTGGGAATTGAAATTGAATCAACATTTAATTTAACGTTCCCACTGATAAAAAAATCAGATTTTAGTGGCTCTAAATATTTTTTTAATTCTATATCATCATCAAAATCATTTTTGTTTTTTCTATCATTCCTAACCATTTCTCGGTTAGATTTTGAAGAGATAAATGTTACATCTCCACTATTGATAAGGCTTCTCTCAATATTTTTAGCTATTACATCTGTATCTATTTTTTCATTTGTTAAATCTTCAATTGAACCAACAATAATTTTGGGTTTTCTTTTTGTTGTAAATTTTGTGTTCCATTCAGAAAGTAACAGTTTACTAACTATTGAATCTGCTATCATCTCTGAATCATTTTCATTCCATAATTTATTCTCAAGACCATTGTTCGTTTCTGTAGTATCTGCGCTACTACAACTAATAAAAATTTGAATTAAAACTAACTGACCTAAAAATATAATTATATTTTTTAACATTTACCTTTATCCTATTTTAAATTATACCCAAATGTAAAATAAATTCTACTAACTTTTTCTCCAGGTTCAGACATATTTGCATCGCCACGTGCCCACATAAGTTCTACTTTTCCAAACATTGTTCTCATAATAACTGCAAGCCCACCACCTAAAATTGGTTCTCCTTTTAGGGGATTATCGTAAGTGCCAAGATTATATCCGAACATAACATTATAAGTTCCTCCAAGAAAAATATCTGGTACAAATTCATATCTATAATTTACTTGCCCAATTGCAAACTCTGTTCCGTTCGCTTGAAGATAATCAATTCCTACAAATGTAGTAGGTCCTCCAAGATAAAACGCTTTATAAAATGGGGTTCCAGTTCCAGCAAATGCATATGAAGCGGATAAATTAATGTTATGCTTTTTTGATATCGGAATAAAATAATCAGCTACTCCATAAAATCTTTTATAATTAACTTCAGAATTTAGTTCCTTCATTGTTATTTCAGCAAAAGCTTTGAAGTATAATCCTGAATTTGGTAAAATAATATCATCAAGGGTATCAAATAATAAATTGAGTTTCCCAGCAACAATTTTAGCATCTGGATTATTACGCATAACCAAACTATCAATACTACTTGAGGCTATATCAGTTGCAACATTCATAAGTTCGTAGTTCATGGATGCTTCAAGATTCCAATATTTGCTTAAACTAAAGTTTAGACCACCAGCAAAATCCCAAGACCTATCATCAAAACTAAAGACTTTTCTCCCATCTAAATAGAAATTTATTGGAATATCTTTATATGATATTTTCAAGAAAGGATAGAGTGGTATATCCATAGAACGGGAAGGATAGAATATTGTAACATCAATTAGTGTTAAACCACCAAATCTAAAATATGCCTCCATTTGTGCACCTTGGATTAATGCTGAGTTAGTCTCAAGTCCAAATAATCCAATTAACTTAAAATGATCATTATATCTAATCCCAGCAACAATCCTATTAACATTTTTCTCACTAATATTTATCTGCAAATTAATTCTGGTATCATCTATTTTAATAATTTCATATGTAACTGTTTCAAAATAATTTAAGGCATATAGAGCTTCTATTTTCTTTTGGATAACTTCAGTCTGAAATGACTCACCTGTTTCAATTCCTAAATAATCTTTAATAAAACCACTCTCAATTTTTTTATTTCCAACAATAGAAATGTTTTCTATTGTACGTGGGACAGAGATAAAGTTCTCCCTCCTCTCTACTATCTTACGACGTTGATTCGCTCTCTCAACATTTTTCCAATGATGATACCCATCATACTTTTCTAGTTCTTCTTTAAGGGTTAGAAATACTTCCATATTTCTAGCACCAGCCTCTTTACCCCTTTCAATAATTTGGGTAACTCTATCACTATCAAAATCTGAGGTCGAAAAACCGTTAAGATTCTGTGAAATATAAATATCAGAGAGTTCAATATTTTCCTCTAATCTACCACCTGTAGGAATATCAACCGTTCTATTTAAAATAGAAAACATATCACCTAAATCCTCTTTTTCCATTCTACCCGTTGTCAGGTTCAATCCAATTATAATATCTGCTCCCATTTCTTGAACTACATCAACTGGAAAATTATTGAGAACCATTCCATCAACAAGTAGATGGTGATCCCAATCGACGGGAGAAAAGGCTGATGGTATTGACATTGTTGACCGCATAGCTTTAGAGAGAGAACCGTTTTTTAATATTACTTCTTTGCCTGTTACCAGATCTACAGCAACGCATCTAAAAGGAATTGGTAATTCATCAAAATTTTTAACATCTTCATAAGGTGCTGTCATCTTTAAAAATTCCATCTGAACGTTTTGTCCATAAATCAATCCACTTGGAACCGTTGGTTGATACCCTTTTAATCCAACACTTAATTGATATAAACCGGTTTTATTCTTTTGAACGAAAGGGAGTTCTTCTCTTTTTGTATCATCATTAAGTACGCCATTCCAATCCAAACTTTTTGTATATTCTTCCAAATCTTTTCCACTATAACCAATTGAATAAAGTGCGGCTACTAGTCCACCCATACTGTTACCGGCTATAAAGTCTACAGGAATATCAAGCGAATCAATTAGCTGCAATACCCCAGCGTGTGCAAATCCTTTAGCGCCGCCACCAGCAAGAGCAAGTCCAATGGTAGGTCTTTTATTTGGGGAATTAGAAAATATTTTTTTTATATGGTTTATAGTTGCCTCATTAACTTCTCTAAGAGAATCTTCTCTAGAAAGTAATAACGTAGCAATAGAATCAGATAAAGTCCTTTTTTCAACTATCAAAGAATCAGAAAATTCCTGAGCGAGGGTTATGTTAAAAAGAGAGAGTAAAAAACTAAATAGTAAAATTTTATTTTTCATAAATTCACCATTAATTAAATTTCATTTTTAAAAGTTTTGCTGGATCAACTCGCTTTGAATACCACTGCACACCCCAGTGAAGATGCGGACCAGTAGAACGCCCTGTAGTTCCAACCCTTCCAATTTTTTCTCCTTTTTTTACATGCTGACCTAGTTGAACAAAGCTTTCATTTAAATGCAAATACATACTATTTAAACCTTGTCCATGATCTAAAATTATGTGATTACCAGCGTAATAAAAATTATCTGCATTAAGTCTTACTACTCCGTCAGTCATTGCATAAACTGTTGTGCCCCTAGGGACTGCAATGTCTAGCCCATTGTGCATATTTTTCGGAACACCATTTAATATTCGCTGACTTCCGAAAACGCTACTTATTCTTCCACCTTTAATTGGTCGCATAAATCCCGACTTATAAAATGCTGTATCAATCTTGCCAATTTCACTTTTTGCTTTCTTAGAAATTTCACGTTCCCTTTTAATTCTCTCTTTTAATGAGTCTGGAGTAGTGCTGAATTGCTGTTTCTTATTATTTATTCTCTGAATTTTATATTTGCGAGGTGGTAATTTAATTTTTTTTAATGAAACTTTCCCATCCTCATGTTTTACTTTTAATATTTTCTCTCCAGTCTCTTTGGCATCAAAACCAAAAGAGAAAACTTTTTCGTCATCAACTTTCAATTGAGTATCATTAATCCAAGCCCATTTTATCTCACTTCCTTCACCAATAATTAAATTTCCTGGTTCAAAATTTCCATGAAATTTAATCTCTTGGGAAATCATCGAAGAGGTAAAAATGAGAATGGCTATGATAATGCATTGTTTTTTTGAGTTCATTATTATTAATTAATGTTTAAATAGAATCTAATATCCTCAAAGATAGCAAGATAATTGCAAAGATTTAGGGGCTTAAATTAAAATAAATTCATTTTTTTTAGTTTTAATTTTGCTCTTATTTATAATTAAAACTATGATTAAGAGAGTTATTTCATCCAGCTTTCCAAGTATATTTACAATTTTTATAAATTTAGTGGGAGATATCAACATTAGAAATTATATTGCGACTCAATTAATTTAAATCATACAAGAACTTGTTTCTTACACAATAAATTTCAGAGACATAAAAAATTAATTTTCCAATTGCTGTTTTATAGATTGATAAATATTTGAATGATCCACAAGGAGACCAGATGGATATAGGCATTGTAGCTCTTACAATTATTGTTTTTATGTTCACTTTAAAATTTATAATGCAAAAGAGAGCAAGAAAATCTCAAGGGAAATCAATTAATATTTCTCTATTTAATGAAGAGCTTAAAGCACTTCTAAATAGGGACAAATCAATTTTGTATTTCTATTCTCCGACATGTGGGGCTTGTAAAACTCAGACCCCAATAATTGATGAACTAAAAGAGAGATTAAAATTTGTGGGAAAGATCGATTTATCTCTGAACAGCGAAGCTTCAAAAGAGTTTGGCATAATTGGAACTCCTACAACAGCAATTATGAAAGGTAATATTGTAGAAGAAATATTTGTTGGACTAAAAAAATATGATTTTTTAAAAACTAAATTCGAGAATCTCTAGTTATGGAATATTATGAACTGCATCCTGAAAATCCTCAAGAGAGATATATAAATAAAGCAATTGAAGTATTAAAAAATGGGGGAGTAATAATATATCCTACAGATACTGTTTATGGCTTAGGTTGCGATATCTTTAACCACAAAGCGGTGAAAAGAATTTATGAAATTAAAAATGAAGCCGAAACTAAACTCTTTAGTTTTATTGCTCCCAATCTGAAAAATATTTCTAAATATGCTAAAGTCTCTGACTCAGCCTATAAAATAATTAGACGATTAGCTCCTGGGCCTTATACTTTTGTTCTTCCAGCGTCAAAAGAAATTCCTAAAAAACTTTGGACAAAAAGAAAAACTGTTGGAATCAGAATTCCCGATAATCCAATAACAGAGGCTCTAACTAAGGGACTTGGAAATCCGATTATCAGCACAAGTGCTACAACACGTCTCGGGCAGCAGCTAAGTAATCCGGAAGAGATTAGAGCTATCTTTGATTTTAGTGTTGACTTAATGCTTTCTTTCGGAGAACAGAAAGGCAAACCATCTTCTATTATTGATTTTAGTGGCGATACTCCTCAAATAATACGTGAAGGTGCTGGAGACCTATCTTTATTTTATTGAGGAACAATTTTAAATACTTTCCGTCATAAGAGAGGTGAGTATTAATTATTTATTGGAGAATAAAATGGAACTTTTTAAACGTTTTTTATACTTCTCTCTAGTATTTACTTTTTTACTCATTCAGGGTTGTAGTGAAAATAGTACCGAACCAGAAATTGTAGTAGGTGAAAAGTTACGCGGGGGCATCATTAGTTCCACATCAATTGATACATATTCAAAAGAACAGGTTCAATATCTATTAACTTCGGTTAAGGTACTGGGTAGTTTTAATCTTACATATTCCGTGGAAGCCGTCAAAATTGTGTATTGGACTGTTGATGCGGAGGGTAATTATATCGAAGCATCCGGCGCCGCAATGATTCCAGTAGATGGAGTGAATCTCCCAATATTCAATATGAACCATGGTACCGAAGTTAAAAGAGACTTAGTTGCCTCTGTAAACCCAGTGAGTACTCTTGAAGGTATGGCAGGAATTATTATGGGCTCAATGGGATATTTTTCTTGCGTACCAGATTATCCAGGATTAGGAGTTTCAGATGGGATTCATCCTTATGTTCATGCAAAATCAAATGCAACCTCTGTGATAGATTTTATTAGAGCAGCTAAAACTCATGCAAGCAATAATAGTGTTACACTAAATAATCAACTTTTTCTTACTGGATATTCTGAAGGTGGGTATGTTACATTAGCAACACAAAGGGAAGTTGAGGAAAATCATAACGATGAATTTCAAATAACTGCTGTTGCGCCTATGTCCGGTCCTTATGATTTAATAAAAACAGCAACGGAATTATTTAAACAAACAAGCTATGACTGGCCAGCATATCTTGGATATATCATGACTGCTTATAACGATATATACGGATGGAATAGGCTAAATAGTATTTTTGTAGAACCATATGGAAGCATGATGCCCTCGTTATTTAATGGGAGCAACTCCTTTAATGAAATTAACAATCAACTACCCAATATTATTTCTGAGTTACTTAATCAAAGTTTCATTGATGGTTTTACTAATGGAACAGATACTCAAGTGATTACTACTTTTGAGGAGAATTCACTCCTTAATTGGCGCCCTGTTGCGCCTATTAAATTCTATCATGGAAACGCTGATGAAGTGGTTCCATATCAAATATCTTTATCTACAATTGAGAATCTAAAAGCTGCAAGTGGAAAGAATTTTGAACTTTTTACAGTTGAGGGGGGAACACACGCCACATCTGGTGTACCTTGTGTTTTAGATATGATCGAATGGTTTGATGGCTTTCGCCAATAATTAT
>Ga0164315_10002396_pt1 | contig 14364 bp, 10 predicted proteins | sample GuaBasSedimGuay6_FD_113737 | JGI IMG/M metagenome (GOLD analysis project Ga0164315, IMG submission 113737) | Subseafloor sediment microbial communities from Guaymas Basin, Gulf of California, Mexico - Guay6, Core 4569-2, 0-3 cm | ecosystem: Environmental > Aquatic > Marine > Hydrothermal vents... | reverse complement strand
CTTTGAAGAGCAACAAATGCCAACTCAACAGGCGCCGCATTTTTAATATAGGTTTCGTATATTGCGAACATTCCGAGACTAAATGTTTCATCCAAATCAAGTTTGTCAGCCAGGAAAGCATTTTCCATATCAGCTTTTAGTATTTTTGCATCAATGTATTTGGGGTATTTCTCATTGAATCCCAGGATTGGTTCCAATTCGCCACTTGCTACGCATTTTTCATATTCTACAGCAATTAAATTTTCAATAATTTTCTTTACTGAATCAGTCTGTTGAGCTTCAGGATATTTCTTTAAAAAGTCCTGATAAACAGAAATATCATTTTGTCCCAGGCAATTTTGAAAAACCAATTCATTCCTAAATTGAACCGCTTTTTTGTTTGCGACAGAATCTTTATAAACTTTAATAAATTCATCAATTATTTCAACTGATTCAGAATTGCAAGCTTCTATAAAAGCCCCATCCAAAATCTGGCTTTCCAACTTATTAATAGATAAATCTGTTAATCCATAGTTTGAAGAATAAGTCAATTTATCACTTTCAGGAAGCTTATAAAATCGTTTTTCAACATATTTAATTGACCTATAAGCTAAATTGTACTTATATTTTTGATAGTTGGTATCGGCATATATCAACGCAAGCCCATACTTTGCAGGAAGAATATCTTTCTTTTTACTGATTGATTTTTTAAAAATATCAATTGCCAGTTTATACTCCTCTTTTTCATAAAACTGAAATGCCTTTGAAATATTTTGAGAATATGTACTTTTAAAAAAGAAAATGAGTAATCCAATTAGTATTATTCTTTTATTGAATACCATGTTTTAAGTTTATAAAGAAAATGGACTTTACCGGTTAGAAAAGAATTAAGTAATTATAGAATTGCCACCAAAGAACCAAAAACCAATATGTAAAATATCAGAATTAGCAAAAACAACGATGAAAGAGCAATTCCAATAATAGAAGTAATATAACCTGCCCTTAAATTCTTATATGATTCTTTTTTATACAACTCCGGTGCTAATTGGTATAGTTCATGAGGGTTTTTGTACAATTTGAGAGCAACCATGCCCATAATTAAACCCGGTAAGCCAAAAATAAAACAAGAGAAGATTGAAAAAATTCCTAAGACTAGAACAGTATTTGAGTTGGGCAAATCAACCAAAATTAGATCATTATCTGGATTCGTTTTTTTTGATATTGGCATATTAATAATAGTTTATAAATAATTTAACAATATAGGAAATCAGTATTATAAGAACATTAAAAAGAAAGATATATTTCAAAATTTCTGCTCCATTTTTTAATTTAAAAACCAAATGAATTATTAACATTAAAAATAAGAATAATAAAGGAATCAAAGCCGGATAATATTGAATACTTTCCACCAAATTACCCTTTAGTAATTCAATAAGTGCTCTTTGCATTCCACATCCAGGACATTCAATACCAAAAAAATAAATATACGGACAGGTTTGTGTATTAGCTTCCAACCATGAAATCAACCATTTTAACATAACAATAGTTATTTCGGCAACCCTAAATTATGGTAATCTTATATATCTTTACATTTTGGCTGTTAAATTATTAAAATTTACCAATTATAATACTTTAATTAAATATTTTTTGATATTTTGTAAATTATTGTTTACTTTTGAACAAAATTTTGTTGATTACTATGCATCAATTTCAGGCAGGGTATTTTATAAATGGTATTTTTGATTTATTCATCAATCAGCTGGAAAAAGAAAAAATAATAGGGATTGTTCATCAACTCTGTTATTTTGATTTGGAAACAAAAGATGAATTAAAGCACCATGATTTCAAATATTCTGCTGAGGTAAAAATAATTAATAATATAATAACCAGAGGATTACCTACAAACCCATCTTTATTTGTTGAAGAAATGCTCTCAACAGCATTTGGTCAGACAAAAAAAGAAAATGACCTGTTTCATTCTATTAAATACTCTTTCCTTAATAATAGTCTAAAAGATGAAATTATCAGGGCATTGCATATTATTGACCCGCGAATAAAAAAGGAGTCCCAGTTTCAAAATACAAATACTAATTTAGATTTTAACCAGTATAAAGATGACTTTCTGCAATCATTATTACCTGAATACATAGGAGAAGCATTCATTCAATTAATTGAATCTAATAGAACCTACCGTTCGCTTGCCGGTATGGAAAACCCTTCATTAGATTCAAATTTTAAAGAAAAGTATTCACCCATATTGGATAAGAAAGTTGATTTTGTTCTTGAAATCCCATATAAAAATGAAACTAAAAAAGGTTTTATCATTGAAATTGATGATATACCCATTGAAGCGAGATATGATTATCAAACAGATAAGCTAACAAAAGAATATGCCCATGAGATAAACTGGGAAGAACCTTTTTCATTTGAAACAGATGAGTTTGTTAATAGAAGTAAAGTTTTAAGACCCCTTATTGATTACACGTATAACCCGTATTTCGATACCATATCAAAAAACTACCGAAGTCCACTCTATAAATCTAAAGATGGTATAGATGCTCTGCAATTAACTCTGAGCCCTATTGCTGTTGCAAGAATCCAAAAAACAGTAATTGAATTTATTCTCTCAGGAAACCTGAGTTTAGATGCCTCTATTTGGTCAATTGGAGTAATTGAACGTGATGTACCCTGTGCTTATCTTGCCTTTCAGGACTTAAAACTATTATTTAATAATTTATTTGCACTAAAAAGTGAAAATACAGTATTTCCTGAGATTGAACTGAACATATACAGAACTAAGGATTTCAAAAATGCAAAACTTAACACCTTGTATTCAGGAAATATTAAAAGTGTGGATAGTTTTGATGAAGATTTAGCTTTTGATTTATTAATTGATATATCAGTTCTACAAAGAAGCAAATTGTTAAATCCGGAATATCAAACAAAATCAAAACACCTGGCAAAAATACGTTCTGTTCGTAGTATCAGTTCAAAAAGAAGGTTTCTTACTGACCAACACATAAGATATCTCGATGATAAAAGTGGGGACAAGGAAACTAATAACACAGATAAAGTACATGAGGCCTTAAAATACTTTCTAAAAAACCTGTTTCGAAAAGAAAATTTTCTTCCAGGTCAATTAGAAATTATAAACAAAAGCCTGCAACAGAATAATACACTTGGGATATTACCCACCGGGGGTGGTAAAAGTATAGCTTATCAGCTTGCCGCCCTTTTACAGCCGGGCTATTCCATTGTTGTCAGCCCACTAATGTCCGTAATGACAGATCAAATAAGGGCGCTCAATAATTCTGGAATTGATGGAGTCAATTCTATCAATACTGCAATTAAAAAAGTAGATGAGCTTACTGATAAATTTACTGAGATTAAAAATGCAGAATCATTATTTGTATTCACAGAGCCTGAATATATAAGAAATAAGAAATTTCAGGTATTTATAAAAAATCTTTTGGTCAACAAAGTCTATCCGGCATATTTTATTGTTGATGAAGCACATTGTATTTCGGAATGGGGACATGATTTCAGGCCGGAATATCATAAACTCGGAGAGATTTCTCAAAAAATCTTTAAAGAAGATAAACCGGGATATGTTCCTATTATCGCGTTAACTGCAACGGCAAGTTATAATGTGCAATTTGATATACAAAATGAACTTTTTATAGAAAATGAAAACATTATTAGGTCTAAATTTGATCAAGCTAAATTAAAATATAGAGTTATAAATGTAAGTAGTTCAGCTATTAAGCCGGAAATGTCTCTTTCACAAATTGAATACTTTTCAGGAAATAAAAAGCAAGTACATTGCACCTACTTGATGGAAGAATTATTTCCCAAGGGGAAATCAAAGAATAAGGAAAATCACACCATAATTTTTTGTCCCAAACCCTTTGGTCAAATAGGTATTTCAGATGAACAAGGTGATGGTTTAGCAGATAAAATTGAAGTCAATTTTGAACATTTGAAGATTGGGAAATTCTGGGGTGCTACCAATGATGGTACAGATAGTGTTCCTGTAACTTTAGCCGAAGAATCTGAAAAGTACTACCAGGAATTTATTGATAAGGGAATTGATGTTTTAATTACTACAAAAACATTTGGTATAGGTATAAATAAGCCGGATATAAGGAATATTATCTATTTTAATATGCCTAATTCCGTTGAAAACTTCATCCAACAAAGCTTTAGAGCTGGTCGCGATGGTAAAGAAACAACTTGTACTGTACTTGTTGACAATCAATTAATACAAATCCCAAAAGGTTCTTTACTTAAAAACTATTATAAATCTGATAAAATACGAATTGATAAGTATTTTGCCCTTGATTCATTTTTAAAAAGCTACAAAGGTAAAAAAAAAGAAACTGCTGTATTAACAGAACTGCTGTATAAAAATATTGATAATGAATCTTATTTTGATATTCTCAATGAAATATACCTAAATGAATTTAATCTTAAAGCAGATTTCAGTTTTCAACCTGAAGACAAACCATCCAGATTATACTTAAACTTAGGATATAAGACATATGGGTATATTGATTTAATTAAAAAAAGTATTCACTGTGAAGAATCTTCTTTTGATAAAATAATGAGCAAAAAGCATCTCTCGTTTGTGCTGGAAGAAATAAAAAAACGATGCTCTGGTGAAGATGCAGACTCAGTTTCTTGTTTAAAAAGAGAAAGGGTTATGCAACAAAATAATGGGATCTCAGGTCTGCTTGATTCTATGAAAACAAAAGAACAAGTTGATATAATCATCCCTTTTAATAATAAGGTAATTGAACAAATTGCAATTTATCTTCAAAAAAATATTTCAGATACTTTTACAAAAAATACAATTTCAAAAATTTATAATGAAACAAGCTCATTTGAAGAGTTTTATAATCAATTGAACGAAATAAACTTTATTGGTGTCAAATCCAGTAAAATTAATGTTGAGAAAGAAATTGGAAATTTATACTATAAAATAAGACAAAAAAACGAAACGCTCTTAGCACTTTACCGCTTAAGTAAGCTTGGAATAATTGAAGAATTTACCATTAATCCAATTGATTATCATTTTAATATTCGAATTAAAAAGAAGAGTCAGGAATTATTTGTTTTAAATCAAAATAAAATTATTCAGCAATTTATTTTAAATGACAAATATGAAAAAATTAAAAAGGAAAATTCTAAATTATTAGGACGGGGTATTGAAAAAGCAATACAAGCTCACATCAATTTTGTTTATGATTATATTGTTCCCACGCGAATTAATTCAGCAAATATTTTAGAACAACTACTTGATAATCTAAAGGATTCGGATAAATCAGCAATAATATATCCTGAGCTTAACGAATATTTCTCAAACTATTTTACAGCTAAATTTTCCAATCAAAGGTTCTCATCAGTTGAAAACACCAAACCTCTTAATCAAAATAATCAATCTTTTGAGATCATTGACTCCTATATTTCTAATATTGGACAATACGAAGAGAACTGGCTGCATTTAAATAACTCAACGAAACAAATTGCGGAAAATCATGCCGACAATTATTTATCATTATTATTAAGTGCTTTTACTGAAATAATGAAAGGGCAAGATAATGAAGAGATTATTGAGTTTGCACTTGATCAAATCTCAAGAGGCTTTATAAGGATGAGACAGAAACCAAATTTCAATTATGAAACATATTTAACAGAAATAAAATCATTCATAAATTATTTGTTTAAAAACAGGAGTGACCTAAAAGATCATTATGAAGATATTATATGGCTCAGGTTGCACTATATCTGGTTAAAAGATTTTAATGATCGATTAGCAGGATTTAACCCTGATGAAGGGATTTATAAAAAAAACTAAATTGAACTTCAAAATATGTGGGTGCTTTTTATAAGTAAAGCCCTAAAAGAATAAATTTTCATCAAATAACCCTTACAGGTTCTATATACTAAACTCTTTAATGTTTCACATAAATTTAAACTGATGAACGATAAAATCAACAAAGAACTGATTAAGATTCAGGATGAATTATCAACTTTGGATAATACGGTGCTTCAAATTGAAAAAGCAGGAGTAACAGCTTCCGAGCTTATAAAAACAATCCGGGAAGTACAGGAAAAATACAGTATTCATCTTGAATTTGTTCAGAACAAAGTAGATGAATTACTTGAAAAATCAGGAAAAAATGCTGAAGAAAAATTAGAGGAAATAAGAAACATTTTTATTGATTATCATAACGAAACAATAAAAAGTCAACAATCTAATATTGATTTAATTGACTTAACAATTAAGAGAAGCGATGATCAAATCAACGCAATAACATCAAAACATGAGCAACAGATTGAAGATGTAAGCAAATTAATGAATGGTTATATGGATTTGGCAAAATCATCAGCTACCCTAAACCAGGAAATTCAGGAAGTTGATTTTCCAATACGTTTGCAAAATCTTGAAAATGCAGCCAAACAATTAAACAAAGTTCAAATTCAGTTAAAAAATGATATTGAGGCTGTTGATGATACCGAGCAGGAAATTCTTAAAAAATTAAAAAAACAAAGCCGTCGTTCAGGTATCAGTTTGGTATTAAATATTTTAATATTCATTATTGTATTAGGTGTAGGAATTGAAGTAATGTTTCACTATTTTCCTGAAATAATGGAAATGATGAAAGAATATACCAATTAGTGCGTGTCAATAAAGTCGATTTTTTTACATTTTTGCCTATTTACTATATTTAAAAGCGAACAGTCCGCAGTCTTCAGTAGGCAGTCTTTTTGGAGTTACTGTGAACTGATTACTGCCAACTTCTACAAATCTTTAAACAAGTCCCTCATACCAAAAAACTTAAAAGTGAGACATTATGGACAAACCCTTATTAAAGCCATAGACTACCAGGTTTTATCAGTGAATCTGTGGCTTTTTCTTTTTTAACTATCTATTTGAGTAAATCCCAAGCAATTATGGAAAAACTAAAAGATAATCCACAAATAAAAGATTTTCAGGAATATGTTAAACTTCTGGCAAAAGAAAGAGGATGGGATAAGAATAATCCGCTCGAAATTTTTCTTCTTTTTTCAGAAGAAATTGGTGAATTAGCCAAAGCCATCCGGAATAAAATGAAACTTTATCATGAACCAGGAAAAAAAGTTGCCTCAAATGAGCTGGCTGATGAATTTGCTGATGTTTTTAGCTATTTGCTGGATTTAGCCAATCAATTTGATATTGACTTAGAAAAATCTTTTAGGGCAAAAGAAGAAAAGAATTTGAAAAGAATATGGGTTAATAAGAGTTAAAGCATTTGATTTTATAACTTAGAATTCCTTATATAGTTTTCGATTCAAATAATTTCTATCTTTGCAATCCTTTTCAGGGAGTTTAATACAAAAACAAGCTAAATATTTAACATTTTAAGTGTTTTTAAAGATGGAACTTGATAAATTATCTGCTATATCGCCAGTTGATGGGCGCTACAGAACAAAAACAGAAGTGCTTGCCAAATATTTTTCGGAATATGCATTAATTAAATACAGGGTATTGGTTGAAATTGAATATTTTATTGCCCTATGTGAATTACCACTGGAACAATTAAAAACCTTTGACCGAAAAGATTATAAAATCTTACGTTATATTTATCGGGATTTTTCTATTGAAGATGCTCAAAGAATAAAAGAAATAGAAAAAATTACCAATCATGATGTAAAAGCTGTTGAATATTTCCTCAAAGAAAAGTTTGACCAATTAAAGATTTCTGAATTCAAAGAATTTATCCATTTTGGTTTAACTTCTCAGGATATTAATAATACAGCAACACCCTATTCTTTACAGGATGCTATGAATTATGTCTATTACCCTGTTATAGAACGATTAATAACAAAACTTACTGAATTAGCTATTAAATGGCAGGAAGTTTCCATGCTTGCCCGAACACATGGCCAACCTGCTTCCCCTACCCGATTAGGCAAAGAAATTGATGTTTTTTTAGAGCGAATTCAAAAACAAATGGCTTTAATGCGCTTAATTCCATTTTCAGCTAAATTTGGCGGTGCTACAGGTAATTTTAATGCACATCATGTAGCATACCCTGAAATAAAATGGGCAGAATTTGCAAACTCATTTGTTAATCATGTGCTAAACTTAGACCGCTCGCAAACCACTACTCAAATTGAACATTATGACAATTTATCGGCAATATTTGATAATTTAAAAAGAATAAATACTATTTTACTGGATTTAGCAAAAGATTTTTGGACCTATATCTCAACTGAATATTTTAAACAAAAAATAAAAAAAGGTGAAGTAGGTTCATCAGCCATGCCACATAAAGTGAACCCTATTGATTTTGAAAATGCAGAGGGTAACCTTGGTATGGCAAATGCTTTATTTGAACATTTATCAGCAAAACTACCAATCTCACGATTACAAAGAGATTTAACAGACTCAACAGTATTACGAAACTTAGGAATGCCTTTTGGACACACCATTATTGCTTTTGAATCATTAATAAAAGGGCTTGAAAAATTAGTATTGAATAAAGTAGCAATTGATAAGGATTTGGAAAATAATTGGGCCGTGGTAGCCGAAGCAATACAAACAATTCTGCGCCGTGAAAACTATCCAAACCCTTATGAAGCACTAAAGGATTTAACCAGAACCAATCAGGTTATAAACAAAGAGTCAATGCATCAATTTATTGATAATTTGGAAATTAGTGATCTAGTTAAAAACGAATTAAAACAAATTAGCCCTGAAAATTACACGGGAATATAAAACTGAAAATTAGTGTTTTACCTAAATAATTTTATAATTCTTGTACCCTATTTCAATTCCCAAATACTTTTTAACAAAATTCTTGAATTTGTTTTTGAGACTTAATTTATTCCTGGAAATATCATAATCAAAAATCCAGTTTTTTCGGGCAATTAAATCTTGCATTGTTTTTGGATGCGTCTCATTAAAAAGAGAAAGCATGTCAATCTCAGAATAATCGAAATCATTTATTTTATCTTTTACTTTTGCATATCCTTCATCTGATTTCCAAAACTTTATAGAGTGGTCAATTTTTTCTTTTTGTTTATCCGGATGTTTAACCCAACCATAATGATACATGTAAGCCTCAATGGGTTTTACATTTAACTTTTCATTTTCATTCTTTCTAAACCCTTGAGCATCACGGTAGGAGTAGATTTTTTTATTATTTTTAACAATCCTTATTTCATTTGGATACCACTGTGCAGAACTTCCCACATAGTCATAAGAGCCATAAAAATGAAGATATTTAAATAATAGCCCATCAACTGATTTATCATCTTTCCACAATTCCATCTGTCTTTTTATTTCAGGCAGGTATTTCTCATGTACTACCTCATCACCCTGTATGTAAAATGCCCAATCAGAATCCTTTGCAATTGCTTGAAACGCCTTATTAGTTTCAACAGCAAGCACTTTGCCACCTTCTCTTAACGAATCATCCCAAACTGTTTCTATAATTTTTATTTTATCCGGTGCTATTTTCTTTATCAATTCCAATGTGTTATCCTCTGATTTTCCAACAGCTATATAAAAATCATCACATATTGGCAAAATCGAGTTAATTGCTTCAAAAATTGGAAAATCATATTTCTGAGCATTCCGAATAAAAGAAAAACCACTTACTTTCATATGCATATTATTAAAATTCGTATCTAGTTTTAAATAATTGTGCTGTTTTTAATTTTCATTATATTCAAAATTATAGAAGTAATTGATTTATTAGTAATTAGTATATTAATTAGCCCCGTTAATTTATACCAGAGTCTTCAATTCTTAATCAATTTCTTCTTCATTAATATAAATTCGTTCTGTTATATCAGAGATCATATTTACTTTAAAGGCATTATAAAATTCCTTATTATCTTTTTCGGTAAGCTTATGAACTTTTGTATCCCTGATTAATAATGCTTCCGTTATTGCTATAACTCCTTCAAAATATTTCGATGAAAAATTTATTCCACCATCTGCTTTTGCTTTTAATCGAACTAAGGCATAAATACCATCGATTTGTGGTTGAATAACGGTCATACACAAATCTGCAATTTTATCAATCTCTATTTTATAGTTTTCTTTTGTCAGAAAAACATTATGAACCTGCTTTTTTAAAAAAAGTTCATACTTTTTATCAATCTTCTTAAAAAGGCTGTTTATTTTCTGAACAGACACTGTTTTACGTCCTATTCCCAGGATATTTCGAATAATAAGATAAACAACAATAATTATGATCAGGTAAAATAAAAATTCAGCTGCTAACTTCATTATTTCGTATTTTAATCGTTTATAAAAAATAAAAATTCTTGTTCTTTTTTAGATATATTATGCAATCATTTAATATTAGAAAAACTGCAAGTCATGTAACTTCTTATATGCCTTATTCTCTTTGATTAACTCTTTGTGAGTGCCACGTTCAATAATATTCCCGTTATTTATAACACATATCTCATCAGCATGCCTAACAGTTGATAGTCTGTGCGCTATAACAATGGATGTTCTATTTTTCATGAGATTTATTAATGCTTCCTGAACCAATTTTTCCGATTCCGTATCTAATGCCGAAGTTGCTTCATCCAGAATCAGGATTGGTGGGTTCTTTAACACAGCCCTGGCAATACTTAAGCGCTGTCTTTGTCCTCCTGATAGCTTACTGCCACGGTCACCGATATTGGTTTGATAACCATCAGGTGTTTCCATAATAAACTCATGGGCGTTAGCAATTTTAGCTGCATTTTCAATATCTTCAAAAGATGAATTATCAGTACCAAATGCTATATTATTGAATATGCTGTCATTAAACAAAATCGCTTCCTGGTTAACATTCCCAATCAAGGATCTTAAATCTTTCAATTTAATATCTTTAATATTAATACCATCTATTAGGATATTACCTTCCTCAATATCATAAAATCTGGGTAAAAGATCAACCAAAGTTGATTTTCCCGAACCCGACTGCCCAACAAAAGCAATTGCCTTACCCTTTTCGATAGTAAGATCAATATTTTTTAGTACCGGTACATCTTTATATTTAAAAGAAACATTTTTATATTCAATTTTATGATTAAATGACCTAATATTTTTAGGATGATCTGATTCCAGGATATCATTTTCTGCTTCCAGTATTTCAGTCACTCTTTCAATAGAGGCAGAACCTCTTTTTACCCCGTAATATGCCTTTGACAATGATTTAGCCGGTGTCAAAATCTGTGAAAAAATAACTATGTATGTAATAAATTCTTCTCCGGATAAGGAGCCGGTATCCCCCAAAACTAAACTTCCACCATAAATAATAATGATAACAATTACTAAAGTGCCTAAAAATTCACTTAGAGGTGATGATAAAGAGTTTCTTCTGACCAACTTGTTCATAACAGAATACAACTCATTAATCATTCTCCGGTATTTTTGTTTCATCAATTGCTCAGCATTAAATGCTTTAACAATTCTTATCCCACCAAGCGTTTCTTCTGTTGTTGTTAATATTTCACTGATCTTTCTTTGTCCTTTCATAGAACTCTTCTTCAAGCTTTTACCTATTTTACCAATAATCAGTCCTACAATGGGAATAAAAATAAATACAAAAATTGTTAAACTACCGCTCATGTATATTAAATAAACAAGAAAAACAATAATTGTCATCGGGTCTTTTAATAAAACTTCCAACAAATTAGTAACCGCGAATTTTATTTCCTGTATATCACTGGAAGCCCTGGATAATATATCACCTTTCTTTTCATTTGAAAAATAAGATAGAGGCATCTCTAATATTTTCCAATATATATTTTTTTGAAAATCCCTTACAGTTCCATTCATTACCGGTGCCATAAAAAAACTGGCTAAATACCCAAATAGCGTTTTAAATAAGGTCATAACCACAATTCCAAGGCTGATTATTACTAAAGCATTCATTTTACCATCCTCTTTAATAACGGTGCTCAGATAATAGAACAAATTATTTTTGATAGCATCAACAGTAAAATCCCAATCTACCATATTTGATACTACCTGTTCCTTATCAAATAAAATTTGTAAAAAGGGTATGATCAATGTAAAGGAAAACAACGCAGAAAAAACGGAAAGTATATTAAAGAATAGGTTAATAATCCCATATTTCCAATACCTTATGGAATATTTTAGTACCTGGATAACATCATTCATCAAATTAATCTTTTATTTAATAAGAGCTGTAAAAGTATTAAAATTACTATTTTTGCAAAATTAACATAATAAATTAACTAATGATAAGTATTATTACCGCTATTCATAATCAATTACCTATGAATAAGCTCTTTCTTCATTATCTGAAAAAAAATACAAAAAACCAATACGAATTAATAATAATTGATAATGACTCAACGGATGGTAGTGGTGAGTTTTTTTTAGAAAATGGTGTAAAAGTGATTAAGAATGAACATAATTATTCTTATCCCTTTTGTCAAAATCAAGGTATAAAAGTGGCCAAATACGATACCTATATTTTTTTAAATAATGATGTAATTGTATCAAAGAATTGGGATGCCTTTGTTATAGAAATCATAAAAAAACACAAGCTTGATGTATGTTCTGTTGGGACCAACGAACATAAAGAAACGGATGAACTAACCCGTATATCTGAACATCGCTGGAAAGCAATCAAAAACCCGCTACTATTTCTTTTCGGAACTGGTAAATTAAATTTAAAGCTGATGTTCAAACTAATGTATTGGAATTGGGATAAATACACTGAAAACATTTATAATAATAACAAGGATCTAATATTGACTGGTATTAATGGACCAGCTGTAATTATTACTAAAAAAGGTCTTGAAAAAATTGGTTTATGGGACGAAAGAATTCAAGGAGCAGATTATGATATCTATTTAAGAACTTTAGAGCGCCTTCATCAACATAATGACATTCAAGAACCAAAAATAATTATGGGTGTGTACTTTCATCATTATTCAAGGCTCTCGTTGAAAAAAGCCGGATTTAAAAAACGAAAAATCGTCTTTAAGGATTATGAAAATTTAATCTCTGTAGAAGAAAAATGGGGAAAAGATTATGCAAACAATCTTTTAAAAGGTTCAGGATTTATTATTAGATAGGATATTTAAAACAAGAAATTTGTTAAAAACTAAATTCAAAATACTTAAATGAGAGAGTTTATAAAAATAGTATTGCCATACATTAAACCGTATCGAATTAATGCACTTCTAAATATTGTTCTGAATATAGTTGGTTCAATATTTTCTTTATTTTCTTTAATATTATTGATGCATTTTCTAGGCATCCTTTTCGATAGCCAAAAGCTAGTTCTTGAAAAACCTGAGCTTACTTTTTCATCAGATTCTGTAATGCAATATTTCAATTACCATATGAGCCAGGTAATTGTATCGGAAGGTCAAATAAAGGCATTGGTATATGTAAGCATATTTATTTTAGCAACCGTACTTTTTAAAAATTTGTTCATTTATTTTGCCAATTTTTTTATGGCACCACTACGAAATGGTATTGTAAAAGATATTCGAAATAAAATATATAACAAAGTATTAAACCTGCATATGGGTTTTTTCTCAAAAGAAAAAAAGGGTGATATTATTTCAAGAATGACTTCTGATGCACAAGAGTTTGAATGGTCAGCAATAGCTTCAATTGAAATGATTTTCAGGGATCCAATCCTGATCATTATATATTTTACTTCTTTACTTTTAATTAGTCCTTATTTAACATTGCTAATTTTGGTTTTGCTCCCCATTAGCGGATTCATCATAGGCAGAATTGGTAAAAGCCTTAAAAAAAGTTCTGCTGAAGCCCGTACACGGATGGGAACGCTTTTGTCCTATATGGAAGAAACCATTGGTGGTTTAAGAATTATCAAAGCTTTTAATGCAGAACAAAAAATAGAACAAAAATTTTCAAATGAAAACTGGGAATACACAAAAGTTGTAAATCGGGTTTTCAGACGAGAATATCTTGCTTCACCGCTAAGTGAATTTCTCGGTGTACTTCCACTCATTAATGATATGTATTATGGTGCAACTATGGTTCTTGGAGAACAAAGTGGCATGTCGCCTGAAGTATTTATCGGATATATTGCTATTTTTTCCCAAGTTATTAATCCTGCAAAAGCGGTAACCTCTGCATATTACAGAATTCAGAAAGGACTTGCAGCCATGGATCGTATTAATGTAATTTTAGATACAGAAATTAGCATTAAAGAACAGAAAAACGCACAGTCAATCGCAGAATTTAACAACAAAATAGTTTTTGAAAATGTTCACTTTAAATACACTGAAAATGATGTTCTAAAAAACATTAATATTGAAGTAAAAAAAGGCAATACCCTTGCCCTGGTAGGTCAGTCAGGTTCAGGAAAATCAACACTT
>Ga0164315_10002395_pt1 | contig 14367 bp, 12 predicted proteins | sample GuaBasSedimGuay6_FD_113737 | JGI IMG/M metagenome (GOLD analysis project Ga0164315, IMG submission 113737) | Subseafloor sediment microbial communities from Guaymas Basin, Gulf of California, Mexico - Guay6, Core 4569-2, 0-3 cm | ecosystem: Environmental > Aquatic > Marine > Hydrothermal vents... | reverse complement strand
TCAGGACGCTGCACATTGGCCACGCCTGCCAACAACTCTTTGACCAACGGCGTATATCCGATTGAGATGGAATCGCCAATGATCAGGACATTGGGCAGGCTGGTGTCTGCGTAAGAATTGCCTGAGTCGATCTCCTGGTAGTCAGAGCTTGCGATGATTTCCTCGTCGTTGTAACCAAATTGATCCGTCGAATCATCCCCATCGGCGTCGGCATCGACACCATTGGCCTTGACGTTAACAAACCAGCCATTGGTTCCTGGAGGCAAGACGGTATTGACGGTCCAGGTACCATCTGAACCGCTGGTCAATTCAGCCGTTGTTTCTGACCAATCACGATCACCAGTGTGGCCGCTCCCCGAATTTGCCAGCAGGCTGGCCGAAACCAATGGTTTTGAGCAACTGAAGTCGACCGAGACATCCATTCCGTCAATCCTGGTACCGGTTTGCCTGCACCAGGGTTTGCCTGTTTTCACGATACTGTCAACAAAGTCGTAACTTTCCGGCCGGTTCCAGCCAAAGTTATGCGAATGTTTCATTCCTGGCACCAACGAAACCATTCGTACACCATGTACCGGACTATCAGCCGAGGCACCTTCGGGTATTCCCAGCGAGGCAAACACTCGGGTTGGTTTGCCCTTGTAATTCAGGGCATCAAAATAAATCGCCTTTGTTTCACCCGCAACGACCGTGGCGGCCTGGCCGTTTTCATCATGAGTTTTTGGTGCAGTCGTGAGATTTCCCAGCGCAAGAACAGCCTCCTGTTGTTGGCTATAGCCAGTCGCATTGAGCACTGTGAAAGGCAACCCAATTATGACAATCAGAGTCAAGATTAGGAATTTGAACTTCATTATGGAGGCCTTACCGGGTCAGGAGCTTGCTGAGCGATGCTGTCTCAAATCGAAGATATTTCGCATTTTCTGCCACTTGGCATCAGCACTCGAGTCAGCTTCAGCACGCTGAAACTTCGTCATGAGACGCTCCCACTGTATGACTTTTGGATTTTGGCTGTCCCGCCGGGCCTTGTCTTCAAACCTGAATGAGTCTGTAACTGTCATCACCATGATCAGTTGGGTTCCAGACCGGTAAATCTGCATATCGAGAATTCCCGAATTGCGAATACTGTCAATCACCTCCGGCCATGTATAACCTGGTTGATGGTACTGTTCGTACTCGCGTATCAGTTCCTCATCGTCATGCAGATCAAGCGTGAGGCAGAATTGTCGGTTTCGTTGCGTAGCCCTGATCATCTCAACTCATACATTGTGAAAGCGATTTGACCTGTATCCATAAATGGCGACCACTACGAAACATACCAATGGCAACAGGAATGATGTTTTGACTGACGGTATACTGCCGATAATTGATCCGGCATCAATCATTGCGCCCTGCATTGGCGGCATCAGCGCACCACCCACGATGGCCATGACCAGGCCGGCTGAGGCGAGACTGGCATCGTCACCCATGTCCTTCAGGGCTATACCATAGATCGTTGGGAACATGAGTGACATACAGGCCGAGATTCCCAGTAAGCTGTAGAAACCTGCATAACCCGGTAGAAAGATCGCACCGAGTGTCAGCAGGATGCCACCCGTTGCCAGCACCATCAGCAATTGACCCGGTCTGATGAAACCCAACAGAAAGGTGCAAATGAAACGACTGCTAAGAAAAATCGTCATGGCAATGATGTTGTAACCCTGCGCCTGTGCAGCGGTCAGGCCGATAACGGTCATACCGTAGTGGATAACAAAGGTCCACACCATGATCTGGGCACCGACATAGAATGCCTGTGCGACAACACCTTCCCGGTAGCGCTGGTTCTTTATCAGGCGGGCAAAGGTATCCTTGAGTTCCCGCATTGTCAGAGGATGATCGTGTGTCATCGTGCGTGGCAGCTTGGCAAACAGAAACACCAGGAACAAGATAGCAACGACCACTGCGATGGCCACATAAGGGCCACGCACGGTAATAAGGTCAGCCGCCTGCATCGCCTGGTGGGCAGCTGGCTGGTTGACCGCAAAATCACTCAATGCCTGGGTCAGGTGTCCGTCTACCACGGACGGCAACATCTCCTGGTACTCGGGATGGGCCAGACGTTCCTCGTTTCGAAATGTCTCGACCTGTAGCTTGTTCAGTACCACGGTGGAGGCAATAAACATGCCGGTCAGCGACCCTACCGGGTTAAATGCCTGGGCCAGGTTGAGCCGCCGGGTCGCCGTCTCAGGATGCCCCATAGACAGCACATAGGGATTGGCGGTTACTTCCAACAAGGCGAGACCGCAAGTCAGCACACATAGCGCAGCTAAAAAGTAATAGAACTGTCCAAATACACTGGCCGGAATGAACAGGCTGGCGCCAATGGCATAGAGTCCCAACCCGAGAACAATGCCAGCTTTGTAGGAGTAACTGCGGATGAAGATTGCAGCAGGTATGGCCATGATACCGTAACCCAGGTAGAAGGCGAACTGCACCATACTACTCTGGGTATTGGAAATCAGGAATATATCCTTAAAAGCCTTGACCAACGGATTGGTCAAATCGTTGGCAAAACCCCAGAGAGGGAACAGCATCGCCACGAGGATGAAAGGCAGGATCATATCGCGCGAAATAATCGGCGGTTTTACTTTGGTTTCTTCAGCACTCATAGCTCACATCCATTGGTTATCATTTATTTTTTACAGATTTTGCGCCATTTAACAAGTGCGGTCTTCCATATTTCAGCGTCCCGGGGAATACACTCGTTGATTTCATCTTCAAAGGATTCCCGAACGATGGCGCGGCCTTCGTCCAGGGACTGAATATCACCCATCGCCAGCATCTGCACCAGCAGGTTACCAATGGCGGTCGCTTCAATGGGGCCTGTGATCACTTTTCGACCCGTGGCGTTGGCAGCCAGTTGATTTAACAGCTGATTCTGACAACCTCCGCCAACAATCCGCAGTGTCGGCAACGACCGGTCGGAGAGACTCTCCAGCGACTCGTATACGTCAGCGTAAAGCAAAGCCAGCCCCTCATAGGCTGCTCGTAAGATTTCTGCATGTGTTTCAGGACAGCCCTGACCGGTGGCCACGCAATAATCCTGAATGCGTTTTGCCATACTGTCGGGCGCAAGAAACACTTCGTTGCCAGGATCGATGTAGTAGGCGAAGGGTTTTGCCTGCCGCCCCATTTGCTCCATCGCTGCCCATGAATAATCGACATCCTGCTCGTTCCATTCACGTCTCAGTTCCTGGATGATCCACAGACCCGAGAGATTCTTGAGAAAACGGATCGTATTGCACACGCCGACTTCGTTGGTGAAGTTGGCCGCCAACGCTGCGTCATTGATGATTGGTGCTTGTAGTTCGGTGCCAAGCAAGGACCATGTACCTGAGCTTAAGAATGCGCATTGCTCCTGCCCATTAACAGGTACAGCGGCAAATGCGCTGGCCGTATCATGGCTACCAACATTAACGACCGGTAAACCATCGGTATCGCCGAGCACCGTTCCGGGATCGACCAACTCGGCAAACAAATCGGTGCGTATGCCCAGTTTTTCCAACATGTCATATGCCCAGTCACCCGTCACCGGGTTATAGAACTGCGAGGTGCTGGCAAATGTGCGGTTGGCTGCCATATTTCCAGTGAGCCAGTAATTCAGCAAATCCGGTACGAACAACATCCTGGAAGCTGCGCGGTACTGAAATGCATCGCGGAGCGAAAGCGACATCAATTGATAGAGTGTATTGAGCTCCATGAACTGGATACCGGTCTGGGAGAACACGTCTTTTTTCGGAACGCGCTCAAATACTTTATCCAGCATGCCGGTCGTGCGCGCATCACGGTAATGAATCGGGTTACGCAGCAGATTACCACTGACATCGAAAAGACCGAAATCAACACCCCAGGAGTCGATACCCATCGACAGTAGTTTATCGCCATGGGCCTTCTTTGCCAGCGCGATGCCTTCCTTGATATGACGGAAGATGTGGACAAAATCCCAGTAAAGGGTGCCACCGATCTCTGTCGGTCCGTTCCAGAACCGGTTCATCTCCCGGAGTCTCAGTTTTCCGTTGTCCAGTGATCCAACGATGGTGCGCCCGCTGGACGCACCCAGATCAACTGCAAGATAGTGCTTAACCATATTTCTTCGGTCTCCGCTCAGCTCCTGATAGCATACTGTATCGCTGTCGCCGACCTGTTTGAAGACTTAGCCGTAAATCGGTCCGTAAGTCTCGCAGGCACGAAAATCAGCGCCCTCGAGGCTATCGGTTCCGAACGAAGCCCAGGCACTCGGCCGGTAGACTTTATCCGTATCAACGTTGTGCATAAAGACCGGAATGCGCAGCAGTGACGCCAGTGCGATCAGGTCGGCTCCAATATGTCCGTAGCTGAATGCACCATGGTTTGCGCCCCAGTTGGCCATCACCGAATAGGTATCTGTAAATCCGCCCTTACCGGTCAGACGTGGTGCGAACCACGTGGTCGGCCAGGTGTTGTTGGTTCGATCATCGAGAGCCGCGTGCACATCTTCAGGAAGCTCTACTGTCCAGCCTTCAGCGATCTGAAGTACCGGACCCAATCCCTTGACGATATTCACCCGAGTCATGGTAATCGGCATACCGGCCTTGGTTACAAACTTGGACGACCAACCACCACCGGGAAAATACTCTGTTACCGACGGATGCCACGAGGTTGCTTGCAGACAGGCGTCCCTTTCATCTTCAGAAATTTCCCAGAAGGGTTTCATGACCGGTTTACCATCGCGGGTCTGTTGGCCACATCCATCCAACGCAGCAGAACCGGAATTGATCAGATGAATGATCCCGTCCCTGGCAACCCCGTCAAGTTGGTGTCCGGTTACCCGTTTTACCGAATCCGGACTCCAGTAGGTGCGCACATCGGCAAAAACCTGGGCTGTATTGGTCAGCAGATGGCCAAACAACATGGACACACCATTGAGCGAGTCATTTTCGGTGGCCAGTACACGCGGCATACGGATGCCGTTCCAATCAAAGGAGCTATTGGATATCGCTTCCATAAAATCGCCGTTGGCATACGCGTCGGTCCAGTGGCGCTGACCCTGGAAACCGGCCAGGATGGCATTGTGCCCACGTGCTTCTTCCTTGAAGCCCAACTCATCAAGCTGGTCGTTTCCAACCATCAGGTCGCGCGCAATCATTGCCATCTTGACCGACATCTCCCACTCATCATCCAGGTGTTCACGTGATCGGGCCGTTTCCGGTGGATTGGCGTCCTCACCCTCATTGCAGTTTTGCTTGACCCACGCCAGGGCTATTTCGTACTCAGCCGGATCGTAGATTTCATCACGTATACGGCGATGCAATTCAGTAAGATCAATGGCCTCAACACGCATGCCGAGGTAATCTTCGAAAAAGTTCTGGTCGACGATCGAACCACCAATTCCCATGGAACAACCACCCATTGACAGGTATGACTTGCCCCGCATCATCGCCACTGCAAGACCGGCTCGGGTAAACCTGAGCAGTTTCTCAGAGACATCTGATGGGATAGAAGTGTCTCCAGCATCCTGCACATCACGGCCATAAATGCCGAAAGCGGGAAGACCTTTTTGGTTATGTGCTGCAAGTACGGCAGCAAGATATACAGCACCAGGGCGCTCGGTGCCATTGAAACCCCAGACAGCCTTTGGCCGCAACGGATCCATATCCATGGTTTCGGAGCCATAGCACCAGCATGGAGTGACCGTCAGGGAAACACCGACATTCTCAGCATCGAATTTTTCTGCACACTTGGCCGCCTCGGCCACACCGCCAATACAGGTATCAGCAATGACACATTCAACCGCTTCACCGTTTGGATATTTGAGGGTGGAACTGATCAAATCAGCAGCACTTTTGGCCATGTTCATGACCTGACCCTCAAGCGACTCGCGAACACCGCCGTAGCGACCATCAATGGTTGGACGAATTCCCACTCTTGGTAGTTTTGTGACCCAATTTTTGCTCATCTTATTTCCATCTGATACATTTACCGGTTAGCGGGGTTTTGGTTGATTTTTCGAGCCCCTACTATAACCGTGATGATGTTAAATCCTCACGATTGACGATTCAAATACATTCAATCATGACAAAACAAGCTTGTCGGTCAGAATCATGGGTGGTAAATTCTATACACTGACCAGGATGAAATGATGAGCTGGATAATTAGTTACGGTCACTTCCCGATTAAGGAGCTTGCCCCCCACAAAAACCAGGGCATGGAAATCACCTTTGTTGAAAAGGGAACGATGGAGTGGATGGTGGAGGGCCGCCCCGAAAAAGTTGAGCCTGGCTCAGTTTTCTACACACTTCCCTGGCAAGTGCATGGCAGCCTGCAGGCAAAAGAGCCTGAAAACACGGTATGGCACATACTCTTTCACTTGAAAAAGGACTACAAGACCCCCCACGCTCACTTCCGCTTTACAAAAGATCTGGGATTCACCCCGGAGGAATCGAAGATTCTCAGTGAGACCTTTGCGTCGAGCACCCGGCACTGCTTCCAGGCTACACCAACGATACGCAGCCTGCTGCCGGCACTGATAGGAGAATTGCAAAGCACACGCGAATTACGCGATGTCCTCGCCATCACCCTGTTGCGGGCCACACTGGTAGAGCTGAAGAGGGTTGTGAACAGCGAGGTCGCCGACCATGCAACCTACACACGGTCGGAGCAGCATGTACAGGAATTGATTACCAGGCTTTCATCCAACTGTGGCCAGCAGTGGACCCTTTCAAATATGGCCCATGATTGCGGGATTCGCCGGACACAACTGTGCAAAATATTTCACAAACTCACCGGTAGCACACCGATGGAGTTTCTTTCCCGCATTCGAATAGAACACGCCAAAACCCTACTGCGCAGATCGGATGCCAAGGTGATTGATATCGCATTTGAATGTGGCTACTCCAGCAGCCAATACTTCGCCAACAGCTTCAGACAGGCCACCGGGGTGACGCCCTCCGTTTACAGGAAAAGTAGTGGCAAACTATCCGCTACTGAATTCGAGGATTGGGAAAACATTAAATTCCGCTCTGAAGAGGAAGAACTGAAACGTATCGAGGCGTTTAGCGATACGGATAATTAAATGGTGGGCCGTTTAGGAACTTAAGGTTTTCCGGTCACTCAAACGCTGCCAGGGCACTGATCCAAATCGGCCTTCTTCTGTTCAGAGCCCCCGGAACCATCCACCAACCCACGTATACAGGCAAGCATATCCGGAATCATCCGGCGAAGACTCATACGCACAAGAAATCGTGGTAGCGGAAAAGCCAGCCTTACCCGCATGTTGTAAGTGGCAAGCACACCGTCATCCACATCGACAAACTCCCAGCCACCCTGCAAGACCCGCAGATTGCCCTCCTTCAAATTGAATTCCATTTGTGAATAAGCCTGACTTCTTGACTCGTAGCTATAATCGAGTTGCGGCGCAAACAAGCCAGTATCGACGACCTGGTGTATCAGGGCGTATTCGTCGGTTTTTTCGAGGATTTCGCATTGCTCCATACCATCGACAAAAATAAACGCCTTACCACAGCCTTGTAAAATGGCCCAGACATCTTCCACCTTGGTATGTATAAGAATTTTGGCCTGAACCGCCCCGCCGGACTCATTCATGCGTGTGTATTCCTGCAGGATTTCCCCTGATCGCAGCAAGGACATTTTTTCAGAATCCGGCAGACTATCAGCGTGCAACGGTCCCGTCAGCAACAGAAACGCAAGGAAACAAAATACCAGTTCACGCACAGTTCTGGATGATCAATCAGATTTCTGTACTTAATACATTCTTACCGTGTGCAATCGCCATTGCCCCGCTACGGACTACGGCGAGTATTTCAGAACACTCTCCGACTTCGGAAATAAAATCATCCATGTGAATATTTGCGCCGGTCAATTCCAGTGTATAGGTCTCGAGGCAATCATCCAGCACACGAGCGCCTGCTTTTTTGATTAACTCAGACAGGCATTGGGTCGCTTCATCCTGAATCTTGACTTTTAACAGCAGCAGTTCACGTTCGATATGATCATCCATGGTCATATCTGCAGTATTGACAACGTCCACAAGCTTCAACAGTTGATTATTAATCTGCTCGATAACCGCATCCGACCCCCTGGTGACCAGGGTCAAACGTGATATTTCGGGTTCGTCGGTCGGTGCAACATTCAGTGATTCAATGTTGTAACCACGACTTGAGAACAACGCGGCCACACGTGCCAGAGCGCCTGCTTCGTTTTGCATCAGAATAGAGATTATGTGTCGCATTTTTCTGTTTCCCGGTGTGAAATCCTGAATTCTGGAATTGTTAGTACAATCTTTAATGTTCTCGCACATTAAAGGCTATTGCAATGAGGGAATATTTACCTGAAACTCGCACCCATGAAGTTAACAGCAAAAACACCCCGTGCGATACCGCACCCCATGGCTGGCAAGACAATGACCGGAGCTGAGATGGTCGTCCAGGTCCTTGCTGATGAAGGCGTTGATACCATTTTCGGTTACAGCGGCGGCGCAATTTTGCCGACCTATGATGCCGTATTCCGCTACAACGCTGACAACATCGATGATGACGGCAATGAACCCATGCCTTTGATCGTACCCGCCAATGAGCAAGGTGCCGGCTTCATGGCTGCCGGTTACGCCCTTGCCAAGGGGCAAGTCGGTGTCGTCATGGTGACCTCCGGACCGGGTGCTACCAATACAGTTACACCTGTGCGGGATTGCATGGCGGATTCCACGCCGATCGTGGTGATTTGCGGACAGGTGCCAAAAGCGGCCATTGGAACAGATGCTTTCCAGGAGGCGCCTGTTTCCAGCTGCCTGGGACCGGTATCCAAACATACATTTCTGGTCACCAATCCGGAATTGCTTGAAGAGACCGTACGTACAGCCTTCGAAATCGCCCGTACCGGCCGACCCGGCCCGGTGGTAGTGGATTTACCCAAGGATATTCAAAACTGGAGTGGCACTTTCCAGGGGTCAGGTTTGTTGCCGGTGCCCGGATACCGGCAGCGTATCCATGCAGTACGGGATAACTTACTCGACGAAAATGATTGTGAAGCATTTTTTGACATGCTGCGGGCTTCCAAACGGCCACTGATTTATGCCGGTGGTGGAGTGATCAATGGCAACGCGTCAGAAGAATTGCGCCAATTCGCCTCCCAGTTTGAAATACCAGTCACCACCACCCTGATGGGTATAGGTGCGGTGGATACAAAAGAACCATTGTCATTGCACATGCTGGGTATGCACGGCCTGGCCTCAGCCAATTACGCGGTAGATGATTGTGATTTCCTGATTGCCATCGGTGCACGTTTCGATGACCGGGTGGCTGGCGCACCAAAGCTATTTGCCGCATCCGCCAGGCACATTGCGCAATTTGATATCGATCCATCAGAAATTGGCAAAGTCAAAGCGGTTAGCTGGAGCCATGTGGGTATTCTCAAAAAGGACTTGCAGGATCTGTGTGATTACGCCAAAGCCCAGAATATTTCACCGGACTTCGATCAATGGCACACAGAAATTGCCCACCTCAAGGAAAAATACGGTCTGAATTACAACCGCAATAGTGACCTGATCCAGCCATATGCGGTGATTGAGACAATCAATAACATTACTGGTGGCAAGGCCATTATTTCCACCGGCGTTGGACAACACCAGATGTGGGCCGCCCAATATTTCGATTTTCAGAGTCCACGTCTGTGGTTGACTTCGGGCAGCATGGGCACCATGGGCTTTGGCCTGCCTGCCGCAATTGGCGCACAGTTTGCAGAACCCGAACGACTGGTCATCGATGTGGATGGAGATGCCAGTATCCGTATGAATATTGGAGAACTGGAGACCGCCACCAGCTACGATATCCCGATCAAGGTACTGGTCCTCAATAATTTCGGTGACGGTATGGTCAGGCAGTGGCAAAGGCTGTACTACAAGGGACGTATGGCCTTTAGTGATAAGTCCTTACGATCAAAAGATTTCGTCAAAACAGCCGAAGCTGACGGCTTCAAATTCGCGGTCCGCCTGGATCAAAAGGAGGATATGGAACAGGTAATCAAGGAATGGCTGGAGTTCCCGGGTCCGGCATTTCTCGAAGTCTTGATCGACCGGGATGCCAGTGTTTACCCAATGGTGGGTCCGGGTCTGCCCTACGACCAGATGGTGACCGGCAAATTCATACCAACCCGCAGCAAGGTTGAAGAGGACGATATCGACAGTTCTGAGATGTTTTAAGCTCGGAATATCTGTCAGAGTAGATCCAGCAGGCGTAAAGCCGCCCTCACCTGCCCGTGATAAGCCGGCGCCAGTTGTGTCAGCGGTAATCTCAGGTGATGCCCTATTCGGCCCTGTTCGGCCAGGGCCCATTTGACCGGTATTGGATTGGATTCCAGGAACATTGCCTCGTGCAGGGCCTGTAATTTTGCATTAAGCTCCCTGGCTTCCACCTGCTTACCCGCCATTGCAGTACTACATAATTCGGCCATAAGCCTGGGCGCAACGTTAGCGGTCACGGAAATATTTCCTTTCGCACCCATCAGCATCAGTTCGGCGGCGGTCGCGTCATCACCTGAATACACCACCATCTTGCCGGCGCAAACATCCAGAACCTGACGACCACGCTCAAGGCTACCAGTGGCATCCTTGATACCAACGATATTTTCGATCTCTGCCAGACGACCGGTTGTCTCGGCTGACATATCAACACCGGTACGACCCGGCACGTTGTACAACAATTGTGGAATCGATACCGCCCCGGCGATCTTTTTATAATGCTGATACAAACCTTCCTGGGTCGGCTTGTTGTAGTAGGGTGTTACCAGCAGGCAGGCATCGGCACCCGATCCCTTTGCCGCTGCCGTCAACTCAATCGCCTCATACGTGGCGTTGGCACCGGTTCCGGCAATGACGGGTATGGCACCGGCAACCTTGTCAACGGTGTGGGAAATCACCTCGCAGTGCTCATCTACTGACAGTGTGGCCGATTCACCGGTGGTGCCCACCGATACGACCGCACCGGTACCTTCCCGCACATGCATCTCCAACAGAGCGTCGAGGCTCTCCCAATCGACTGCACCATCATCAAGCATCGGTGTTACAAGGGCTACAATGCTGCCACTAATCATTCTTTCTGCTCCAAAATACCTCAAGGTGTGCAGCGGATTCTTCTGCCCTTGGGCAGGCCTTTTAGATTGTAAATCACGCCCTATAGATAGGGGGCATCATCGGGGTCGTTCCCGGTTTCGACGCTAGCGCTCGAGGGTAGTTTGGCCATTGCCTCGCGTAGCATCTCGACGTGTTCGGTCTCCTCGTCTCGAAGCTCGGTGAACAGTGTCCTGACCTCGGGATCAGTGATGCCGGGCAATGCCATGTCGTAGAAATCGTAGGCCTTCTTCTCAGCGGCGAGCCCAAGCTCGAACGCCTGGACCGTGGACATGCCGCGGCGCGCTGCCCCCATTTCCGGGGCCTCGACGTCGTAGAGGTCGTGAAGCTTCAGCTTCATGGGGACCTTACCAAACAGAGCAATGCGTCGGGCGAGCAGATCAGTTCCGTGCTTGGCCTCGTTCTCTGCCATTGAGGCAAAGAAGGATCCAGCATCATTGCCGCCGCCAGTGCGGCCGAACTGTGAGGCGAACATTTCGTAGCGCTGGCGCGCTTCCTCCTCGACCAGAGTCGCGAGGTCGAGGGCGTCCATTAAGCTGAGCTTGGACAGGTCTAGACTGGTGGACATTGAATTGAACTCCTGTGTTGGGTTTGACGTTCCGAAGTAGCCCGTCGACTGCGCCTCAAGCGATTCGCACCAACCGGGTCCCGTCTGTGGGCCCAGCGGCTCTTGAAACGGCGCAATTATAACACCGCGGAGCGGATTCGCGCGACATTGCGGAGTCGGACGCTGCGTAAGATTGGCGCCATCATTATGTTGGCTATTGTTAAGGGCTCAGAAACGTTCGTAGGTTCCGATCAGTCTGTTCATGCCGATGAGATTGGGTTCAATGCTGTGCAGCAATTGCCACATCGTCAGACCCGGCTCAAGCTCAAGCTTCTCATTGAGTGCCAGTACCCAGTAGTAATATTGATGCTTGCCATGTCCGTTCGGGGGCATCGGACCACCATAGACCTCGGTGCCAAAATCTGTCTTTCCATTGGTAAACCCGGTGCTTCCCTCATCCAGGCTGGTGACATTGGCGGGAATATTGTAAAGCACCCAGTGTACGTATCCATATGTCCCGCCAGGACTTACCAGTGGTGCGTCCGGATCGTGACAGATCACCGCAAACGCCTTGGTTCCTTCAGGCGCATTACTCCAGGACAAAGCCGGTGATGTATCCACACCCTCGCCGGTGTGCTGTTTAGGAATTGACCCACCCTGTTCAAAAGCGGTGCTAGTCAATTGCATGTCTGATAATGCAAAACCCATGACACTCTCCTTTCATTTCAAGCTAAAGTGAAACATTAATAATAGCGCTATTTCGGATTCCTGATTAGAAAAATGTTCTTCCGCGCAGATATTATTTCGACCCAAGCGTATCTTGCCAAGGAACGTCATGGTGTGCATGGTGCTGACGCTCAGCGCCCATCAGATGGGCGCCGCACATCGCTGAGCTTCAAGCCACAGCGATATCGAGTGGATCTTCGGCCTTGATGGTTTTCTCCTCAACACGCGCATAGTCATACAGACCAGCTTCATCAAAGAGAACACGATCTTCATAGTCGTCAAACCAAATGGCATTCGGGTTGCGCCCAACGATACATACCTTACCCCGGCGTGGGGCGTCCAGTGCATTACGCAGAATCTTGAAGATCAGCACACCATTTTCGGCACCTTTAAGACCTGCAACAGGCTCATTGGTCACCGCGGATACCTCGGTCTTGCCACGGTAATGAGTAATTGACAGGCGAGCGTGTGTTTCCACACCTGAGAGGCCTTTTTGTGATTCATTCAGGATATTCCACGCAGTTTCTATGGGCACATTAAATGCCTGGTAGGCGACGATATCCCTTCCACAGAAGAAGTAATGATTACCAACACCCACCCGGTACAGGGCACGTTGCATCACTCTCAGCGCATCGGCATCATCGTTGATGCCCTTGATAATCGGTGCCTGGTTCTCGATATTGATCCAGCCACGCGAAGCGATCCCCTGCATCGCTTTCAAGGTATCGGGATGCCACTTGAGAGAACCGTTTGGATTGGTCTGGTAGGAACCATCCGCGGCCTTTAGCAGGAACTCGTCCGGATGGTTGAAATGAATCATAATCCTGAAACCAACTTCAGGATAGGTCTCGTGGAAGTTGTCGATCATTTTAAGAAATGTCTCATCGAAGCGTTTCGGATGGAACGACATCTCCTTGGTCCCGAGTCGGATTGATTCGATGCCTGCTTCTGCCAATGCGGCCATCCAGGCACCAATCTTTCGATTCGGAAGCACCATTGGGTCACCACCCGATAGCAGCATCTCCCTGAGTTTCTCCCGGCCTGTTACAGGGTGTTTGCCCCCGTTTTCCGCCACAATCTTGTTGTGTGAGAGAACATAGTCGGTAATCGACCTGATCTTTGCCAGGCCTTTTTTTTCTGCGGTTCCATCCTGCCGCTCGATGTCCTTCTGACTGATCAGTTCTTCGCGATAGCAGAAACGGCAATGGGCCGAACAGGTAGATACTACGTACATCAGGCCCATTTCATATTTGTGCAGCAAACCCTCAACCGGTGCGTAGTCCATCTGGTAACCGGGATCTTCGGAACCTGCCAGGTTGAGTGTTTCATTTGGGTTGGCCTTGATGATCGTCTTTAATGGCTCGCTATGCTGGGCCAGCTCAAAAAAGTGCCTGGTCATCTTGACCGGCATACGCGATTCAACATCACGATCGGTGCCTTTCAGGTCTGATAGTACCGAGAGTTCGGCAGCGGAGTAGAACTCTTTAATATCATCCGGTGCCTTATCTTCAAAGAAGGGCTTCAGACCATTGATGATCTGACGGTCATATTTGGGGTTCTCGATCGTATCCAGAAAAGCCTGTTCCCTCTCGGTCGGAACGTATCTGCCTGCACTTGCCATTTCATACCTCTTTGATGATGTTGTTACCAGTCATTAATGTAACATATTGAACCTTTAATGTGTAATAATGTAACATGATGAACATCATGAATGCACCGACTTCGAGCTCTGACCTGATTGCTGCAGTCAGCAGTGATCTGACCCCCACGGAGCGACGTATCGCCGAAGAGGTGCTGACCGAACCAACTTTGCTGGCTTTTGGCACCGTTTCTGACCTTGCCAACCGTGTTGGTACCAGCCGACCCTCAATAGTGCGTTTTGCCAATAAGCTTGGCTTCGACGGCTACACACAGCTACAGAAACATGTTCGTAGTGATTTAT
>Ga0164315_10002394_pt1 | contig 14374 bp, 18 predicted proteins | sample GuaBasSedimGuay6_FD_113737 | JGI IMG/M metagenome (GOLD analysis project Ga0164315, IMG submission 113737) | Subseafloor sediment microbial communities from Guaymas Basin, Gulf of California, Mexico - Guay6, Core 4569-2, 0-3 cm | ecosystem: Environmental > Aquatic > Marine > Hydrothermal vents... | reverse complement strand
TAGATAATACCCTAATATTATTTTAGACTGATTTTTGTCCAGGAGATAGAAAATGGCAGACAAACGAGATTTAATCAAAAAAGAGATAGCTGAAGAGTTTACGCCCAAATTCAAAACCCTCAAGAAGGGATTGGGGATAGCTCCGGCCGGTGGATCAGGTGGAAAGCCACCTAAAAACCCGATGGCTCCAGCTGCACCTAAAGCTCCGGCAGCTCCATCTGGCAAGAAACCTGCAGTTAAGAGACCTGGATCGACTATGGCCCCAAAGGCACCAGCCGCTCCGAAGGCTCCCAAAGCCCCAGCGGCACCAGGAATGCAGAAGGATGGCATGAGTCCCAACCCACAGTCAGGTCAATACAACGACAGTAAAAGATATCATATCTACCATAAAGGTCAGAAGCTCACTGAAAACCATGAAACCGTCAGTATTAGTGATGTAAATAAGAAGCACGGCGGAGTTAAAAAACTGGAAAGTCAAGGGTTTAGGTTGGTAGAGCATAAGTCTTTCAAGAAAAATGAAGAGGTTGCTGCGGACGTTATGGCTGGGTATAAGCCATTATTCTTAGGTAGTGTCAAAGAGTTGGCGAAAAAAAGTCCACATTTGGCACTGGCAGCACTTCCTTACGAAGCTATATCTAAGGCTGGAACTCAGCATGTTATCGCTGGAGAGCACATCCCAACCGACACCCCTCCCCCGCCTAAACCAAAAAAGGTAAAGGGTAAGAAGGACGAGGGCTCCGGAGGCCAAATCAAAGCAGGAACTAAAAAAGGCGAGATACCAGCCAATAAGGTGATCGAGCCTGAGGATAAGAAAAAAGACAAAAAAACTGTCGAGAAAAACGCATTTGAGGGTTACGCTTCAGATTCATCAGATGATGGCCCTGTAGATGAACCATCCAACATTATAGGCACACCATAACCTAATATTCTATGAGCACTGGAGGAATACTATGACCGAAGACAAGAAAACATTACCTAGCAAGAAAAAGAAGTTCGATAAGACGAAAGATCTTGAAATTGTTGGTGAAGTTATCAAAAAGAAGGTTAATAGGAAGCTTCCAGCTAAAATCTTGCCACAGATATCTTTTGATGCCTGGTGGATGAGAGCACAGAAGAGGTACGGCCTTGGACTGGATATGAAGGATGTTATCTACTTTCATTTTCGGGCAAGAGGTTTTTTGAAGAGTAAAAAGTTCGATGAAGGTCTTAAAGACTTTGGGATCAAATGATTGTATATAAAATAACAAATCAAATCAACGGTAAGATTTATGTGGGATTGACGACCCAAAAAATCACAAATAGATTTAGATCTCATGTGTATGCTGCCGTAAATAGACCTGAAGACTCTCATTGTAAAGCTTTAAGTTGCGCTATTCGCAAGTATGGTGAATCTAATTTTAACGTCGAAAAGATCGACGAGGCCCTAACTAAAAAAGATTTAAGTGATAGGGAGATTGATTGGATTAAAAAGCTTAATTGCATGAGCCCTAACGGATACAACCTCACAACCGGAGGTGAGCTTGGATTTACTAGAAATAAGTCCTCGATAGATCAAATGGTGAAGACTAGAAAAGAAAATGTATTGAGCGGCAAGTCCAAGCCACTCGGCAGATGGAAGCCTCTTCGCGGGGAATCATTAAAGAGTATGTCGATGAATAAAAGTCGAATTTATGTATTAAAATCACCTGATGGGCTTATCTATAAAATTCACGGTTTGATTTCGTTTTGTGAAAAAATGGGAATTTCTAGGTCAGGACTATCTAAAGTACACTCCGGATCTAGAAAGTCTAGTTGTGGGTGGGTGAAGCCGAGTATAGTGGAAATAGAAGAAGAACCTAATATTATCAGTTATACAAACTGGGGAGAAAAATAATGGCACAGTCATTTGTTACCGACGACGGAATTACACTATACGAGCCCGGTGCGGTTGTATCCGCTCGTGTAATAGCAGGTCAGGGCGGAATTGCTGCCGCTGGCGTGGTCACCTTGATTGGCGAAGCTAATGAAGGACCTCACTGGTCTCAAGAAGAAGATCTTGACGTTAACGTGTTCGGACCTGATCAGATCTCAGACGTAACTAGAAAGTACGGAAGTGGTCGATTGGTTGACGCATTTAGAGCTATTGTAGCCGCAGCTAATGATCCAGCGATCGTTGGTGCCGTAGCTGCAGTCAAGCTAGTTAAGACCAACGACTCAGATGAAGCGGAAGCTTTGCTTGACCGACCAGGTTTTGGAACATATGCCAAGCTTTCAGCTAGGCGAGCCGGAACTCCAGGTAACTTGATCAAGTATCGAGCTGAGTCATCGCAAGCAGAGGTAGCTCCATCCACTGGACTTATCGCCTACACCCCAGATGACACAACCCTGGTTTTCAGAATCAGGCTTAATGGTCAAACCCAAAAGGAAGTTACGGTAGCAGCATTTACTGATACCCCTGCACTTGTAGCAGCTATAGAAGATGTCGACAAGGGAATTCTTGCTTCCGGTGGAGAGAGGGAAGACCCTCTAGCCACACTAGTTGGACTAGCTATTACAGCAGCTGCCCCAGCCACCGACACACTAACTGTAACTTTGGCTACCGGGTCAACTTACGCACCAGAGCCAGATGTTGGCGACGTCGTAGTTATTCCAGACTCAGGTCAATACGGCGCTGCCGCAGCTTCAGCAATAGCTGGAACTGGAAGTGCAAATGTCGGATCGTATATAGTACAGAGTGTAGTGAATACTGTCTCAACAGCAACACTAACACTTAAAGCTATCAATATCACGGGAATAGCTACTGTAGCTGCTTCAGGTGTTGTTTCGGCTGGCGAAGACGACATTGTTGTCTTCAAATCAATCGAGATTCTTAATCAGACTGGATTGGATAGAAAAGTCGCCGACGGACTTACTGTCGACTGGGCCACTACCCTGAACGATGGAACAAACGCTGTTCTTGAGATAACGTCTGGTCCAACTTGGACTGCACAGCCTCAGATTGGTGACACTCTTAAGTTGAGTGCAACATTCTCTGGATTGCTTGCTGGGTTCTATCTGGTCACAGCTTCTACCTCTACCACTTGCTCGATAACTAGATTGTCTGCTGGATCTTCTGGATCAACCGGTACTGAGTCGGCTTCTGCAGCTGGATTCACAGTCGAAAAGCCAATTATCGACGGATTCGGCAAGTCTATGGAAATCGAAGGTGATGTTGATCCCATATTCAAAACATCTGCTGGCGAGCCAGTTGCTTTTAGCGACTCTGTCATCTACTCTTCTGCTGAGTTTGTAAACACAACCACAATCTCTCGCGGTACAGTCGAAGACGCTTTTGAAGCCGGTGGGGATATAATCCTCCAAATCGGAACTACTAAGGCAGCTGCTCAGGTTATCATAGACGACACTAAACTGACGTTTACCGAAGGTGGACTTCCAGTATTTGAAGCAACATATGAACAATATGTAACAATGCGAGACCTAGCTGACTTTGTTAACTCCAAGACTGACTATACGGCTTCGCTGTCTAGCTCTAGATTCGCGGTACGCAAGCCATCAAGTCTAGATCGCGGAACATATGACCTAAGTTCAGCTGGCTGGAAAGTCGGTAGAATTAAGGCTGACGCCGCAGCATGGGCTGAAGCGGTCGGACAATCAGGTTTGGTAACCCCAGAGCTTATTGATCAAGCCGGACTTCCAGAAGATGTAACACCAGACAAGTTCCTCGAAGGTGGAGCTAAGAACGGAACAACTTCTTTGCAAGTTACTCAGGCTTTCGATGCGATTCAGGTAGTAGAGACAAACTTTGTTGTACCTACATTCTCTAAGGATGCTAGCGATGACATAGCAGCCTCAGGTACTGATTCATCTTCCACTTACACAATTGATGCCATCAACGCCCTTAGCCGGAATCATGTTTTGAATATGAGTCGACTTAAGGCCAAGAAGAATCGAATCGCAATAGCTTCCAAGTCGGCTTCATACGCTGATCAAAAAGAAGCTGCTGGCGAAGTAGGGTCTTTCCGAGTTGGATTCACGATTCAAGATGCCAAGGTAACGAATGCTGCTGGAGAGATCCAAACATTCCAACCATGGATGTCAGCTGTAATCGCCGCCGGTATGCAATCAGCTGCTGGATACAAAGGGATTGTTAAGAAGTTCGCAAATGTCAACGGAATCGTTCACGAAGCCAAAGACTTTGACGCTAAATCTCAATCTCAACGAGAAGACGCTCTTAAGGCCGGGCTTCTTATCATGGAGCCAGTCAATACGGGTGGATTCCGATGGGTATCTGATCAAACCAGCTACACCGTAGATAACAACTTCGTATTCAATAGCTTGCAAGCTGTTTATATCTCTGACTTGATGTCACTTACTTTAATCGGTAGCTTCGAAAGAGTTATCGTCGGTAAATCAGTCGCAGAGATCTCCGCTGCTGCAGCACTTGGATTCTTAGAGTCAGAGCTGTTTAACTTCAAGCGATTGAAGTGGATCACGGCAAGTGACGATGCCCCTAAGGGATGGAAGAATGCTTCCATTAAGATTCAGGGTGGAGTAATGAGAGTTTCCGTAGAAGTCAAGCTTGCTGGACTTATCTACTTCGTTCCGATTAACTTGGCGATAAGCGAAGTTACTCAATCAGCTACATAACAATAAAAGGAAAATAAGACAATGGGAAAAGCAAAGATATTAACAGGTGCCAGAGCCAAAGTCTCAATTGCAGGTAACATAGTTGGTCTTTTTGCCAACTGTTCCTGGTCTGTAAGGCAAGACAAGGCTCCAGCATATATACTGGGTCGTTACAATCCTGCTGAGATTACACCAACCTCTCAGGAACCAATCCAGATTTCCCTTACAGGGTATAGAGTTGTTGACGCTGGGCCATACGCCGTAGCTAATGCAACACTCCTTAGGGGATTACTCGATGAAGAGGATTTTGATGTAACGATTATAGATCGCCAGACCGGAAAGCAAATCTTTACAGCCGTTGGTTGTAGAGTTAGTGGATGGTCAAGTGGTGTCGCTGCCAGAGGCGTATCGGACATTAGAATCGACATAATCGGTATCAGAGGCGAAGACGAGTACGGAACTGCTACTGGTGGTGACGACGACGTCGGTGGCTCAAACCTCGATGACGGTTCATAACCAAACTTTACATTTTCTTAATTTAAGGGGAGCTGTTAGCTCCTCTTTTTTTTCATTTTTTTCTATTAAAAGTGCATTACCTAATGCTATGATGTACACTGAAAAGGTCGGTGTTCTAATGAAAACCCAATTGTAGCAGGAGAAAGAGTTGATTTTACCGAAAGCAGATTTATTAAAGAAGTTCGACACTTGGAATTATGATGGTTGGTCGAACCTAGCCAAAGTGGTCTATAAAAGAACGTACTCAAGAGAAGATGCCGGAGACTTGGAAGACTGGCCGGATACAAGTTACCGGACTATTGCCGGAAACCTCAACTCGTAGACGAGAAGCACATTAAGGAAAAAGAGCACGAGGAATTGCTCGACATGTTCATGAATAGAGAGATGACTACAGCTGGTCGCGGTCTATGGATTAGCGGGACAGATTTCGTCGATAAGGTGGGTGGAGCTGCTTTAAATAATTGCTGGTTCTTCGCTGCAGATAGTTGGATGAATTACGTAATAGCCCAAGACCTGCTTATGCAAGGCGGCGGTGTCGGAATGTCCGTAGAGCACAGGTTCGTATCCAAATTGCCTAACGTGGTGGCCAAAAAAGTCGTCATCGAGCATAAGCTTACCAAAGACGCTGACTTCATCGTTCCTGACTCGCGAGAGGGTTGGTGTGAACTAACGAGGATGGTCTTAGAATCTTTTTTCGTAACAGGAAAGAGCTTCACTTACTCTACGATTTGCGTTCGAGGAGCCAATGAAAAAATACAAGGTTTCGGCGGCGAGGCCAGTGGTCCGCTCCCACTTATAGATTTCGTCAATAACATGTCTAAGATCCTCGGTAGTCGAGCTGACAAGCACATGAGACCCATAGATGCCGCAGATCTGTTATGTTCCGTAGCGGCAATGGTAGTGGCTGGGAACGTACGTCGCAGCGCCTTAATGATTCTCGGTGATCCATGGGATAAAGAGTTCCTAACGATCAAGCGTTGGGATCTACACGACATACCCTCGTACCGATACAAATCAAACTTTTCAGTGGTAGCTGGAGATTACGACGAACTCCATCCACTGTTCTGGGATTCGTACAATATGGGTGAACCCATAGGTATATTCAACAGAAAGAATGCCCAGAAGTATGCTCGTATGGGTGAACTTAAAGAAGATGCTTGCGTAGGAGTGAATCCATGTGCCGAAGCGACACTAGAAAATGGCGAGCCGTGCAACCTGCTAGAGATTTACCTGTCCAGGATTCAGACCAGAGAGAGACTTTTAGAGGTATGCCGTGCGGCCACGAGGATGGCCATCAGGACGACCTGCGCTTTTTACCACCACGAGGTCACCGCCAAGGTTATCGCGAAGAATAGGCGTATAGGAGTCGGCCTCACGGGTATCCTGAATGCTAAGCTGTACACTGTAGAAGATCTGGACGCCGCTTACGCTGCCGTAGAAGATGAGGCTGAGATGTACTGTGCTGAGATGGGAATCCCTAACTGTGTGAGACTTACCGTCATCAAGCCATCTGGTACACTCGGTAAGCTCGGAGACTGCCTAGAGGGTTGTCATCCAGCGTATAGCCGGTACATGATCCAGAGAGTACGTTTTGCAGCCAGTGACGACTTAATCCCGTTATTGCGATCTGCAGGTCATTTTGTGGAGATGGAGAAAAATCAAGACGGAACCCCGAACCCAGATACTATGGTATGCGATTTCTACCTAGACAATGGGCCAGACGCCCCAACTGCCGACGGTGGATTCGATACGTGGAAGCAATTGGAAACACTCTTAAGGTTGCAAAAACACTGGGCAGATCAAGCTGTATCAATTACGGTATATTACAAGAAAGAATGGATACCTAGGTTGAAAGATTGGTTGAAGGATCACATGAAGGATATTAAGTCGATATCATTCCTACTCCATCAAGGTCATGGTTTTATCCAAGCACCTAAGGAGCCGATAACTAAAGAGCAGTATGAAGAGTTTTCAGCTAAGATCTTACCTCTGGATGTAACAAGCATCAAGAAGGCTGAAGAGATTGAGGCGAGTGATTGTGAAGGTGGGGCCTGCCCCATCAAATGAAGAAGGGGGGCTTAGCCCCCTTTTTTTATTCTATTAGTCCAGCATTTATCGCACTTATGTGCTTTTCCACTTCATCGTCGTAGATATAGTCCAGACATTCTTCATACCTCTGCTTAGCGACTTGGATTTTTTCGTTCAGGTGATGCTTAACCAGTAATACCTGATCTGGCTCTACATTTGCTTTTTTGATGGTTTTAGCTATGTCGGCCTCCATATGAGTAAGGACGTTAAAAGTTGTTTTGCGTAGAATGTTTAGGTTGGATTTATCGACGATATGCTTAGACACCCTAAGGACATATCCAAAATTACCCCACAGATCCATCTTCATTGTTGCCTGTTTTTCATATCGGTCCCAATCCACAACCTCTTCAGTTTTAGCTACCTTGTCGTATGCCCAAACTAAATATATAACCATACTGAATTTTTTCGGCTTACCAGCCTCCTGTCCACTCCTCTTTGTTTTCGTTGCTGTTAGTTTCTGATTCATCTTCTGTATGAATTTCTTCACTGGCGATTTCCTCGTGTGGTTGGTGGGATTCATTCAGGACCTGAAGTGCTGCTCCATCTCGATAGATAGATACGGCACCAAGAAAGTTAATGTAAAGTGAATTAAGTCTGTCGCTTACCTTATCTGATTTGTCTATTTCTACTAGGGGGTCTGAGGTAAAAGCTGCTATAATCGCCCGCAATGTAACGTCTCCATCCATTTTAGATATGCCACCATTGCGACCCTTGGCGGTGTAGATTAGGTTGGCTCTACTTAACTGCCTGACGATACCCTGCAGGTAGGGCTTGCTGGTGCCAAGCACTTCAGCTAAGTCACTAATCCTTTTGTTGTTATCATCGAGCACGTTCAGTAGCTCGATAGATAGTGTGATGTGTTTATGGAATCGAAACACAACTAACCCTCATCTCTAGTGATTAAGTAAATTTCCATACCTTGGTGTTGGAATCCGATAGTAAAGCTTTCAATAAACTGGAAGACTCCATATACGAAGGCATTTACGGTAGATGACGGCTTGCGCATAGCATTCACCCCGAATGCTGTATTGTCGTCGTCTCCGATAGTCCAGAAGCTGTAATGACCTTCTGGATCTGATACGCCACCTTGAGGAATCTCCCAGTGACCCAAAATTAGGCCACCATCATTACGAAGATGTTTCCAAATACGCTCTTCATCGAAAGTCCTAACCTTAACTACAGTGAACTCACCCCTAAATTCACCCATCGCTCTTAGAGCTTTTTCAAAGTCTATGGCTGCCGTACCATCCCTGTCGCACTTGCACCAACTAGTTATTGTTGGGTAAAGCTCTTTGTATGTCGCGCTAGTTTCTGGCACAGACCATTTTATGGCATTTAGTATGGCGATTGGACCACAGCTACTGTCAGTTTGTTGCCTGACGTATTTGCTCACGATACACCTTCCACATTAATTGTGTGCTTAATTAGGGCCTTAGATGATTCTGGGAACCTATCTTTAATGATTTCGATGATCGGTCGAGCAATTGCCTGCACTTCTTCCTGTGCATGTGCGTCGAGCCGAAGTCCTAGGAAGTGAATCCAATTTCGCAGATTGCCCGTCATCCAGAATTCTGTCATAAGATTCTGTGGAAGAACCCCTCTGGCTTGCTCTCTGGCTATTCCGTTCGCTATCATGTCGTTGTACAAGTCCAAGCAGGCCTTATGGCTTGCCTCTGTCCGAAGCACAAACTCCGTGTTCAGCGTAGCGTCTATGTCTGCATCAGAGCATTGCTTGCTGTTTTGGTGCTGAGTTCTATACTGCTTAGGAACATAAAACGCAATGTTCTCGGAAGTGTACCTACGAGATATCTCATTGTAAGAGAATGTTCTGTGCCTGTGGATCTGACTTCTGATATACAGAGGGCACTCGACCTTAACACTCAATGAACAGTGCTCGAATGGTGAAAAGTGCTTATGCTTGGCCAGGTAATTAATAAGCTTGATGTCGGAGGCACTAATAACGTCCTTACTCTTACCAAAAGAAACCCTGGCGGAGTTAATGACGGACATGTCGTTGCCCATGTGGTCAATGTAAGATACTGCAATCTTAGTCATCTGAATCTCCTTTAGGGTTGTTAGTGGTCATTCTGTCTATTACCTGCCCCCGAACTCTGTCAAGTAGATCAGTTGGTTCCAGCATAGCCTCCCTATACCAAATGATATGACCATCAGCCTGAGATGCGACATTGACAAAACCATGGGATTCAAGTATCTGGCCAAACCTCATAGTTGGATTAGTCTGGATAGCTATCTCCATAATGGTTAATAGTTTTTGGTTAGCTTCTGCGCGATCTTTGTCAAATTGATTCATTACGCTTCTCCAATTGGGTTCTGGATTAATGCCATTTGCTTTACGTCTTGGTCGATCATCAGATTAAGATAGGTCGACAGTTCTTTCCACGTTAGTTGAGCTAGTTCGGATATGGGAATCCCAGACTCTTCAGACACTTCCTTGCAGTAGCTGAAAATCTGCTCGGCCATCATGAACGCCACGTCTTCACCGCTAGCATCTGAAGCTACATAGCATTCTTTGCCATCTGAGCTGCAGACAGTGATGGATACCGAATTGCCAGTCTTCTTACATAGCGACACAGTATCTTCAATAGTTTTTTGGAAACTCGGCACATTAATCAAATCAGTCATCGTTCTTAGCCTTTATGTACATTGTAGTTTCATCAACAACCAGGACCGTCCCGTTCATTAGATCTATCGTAAATACGCCATTGTTTGCGTCAGAGATTTCCTTGAGACACTCTCTAACTTCCTGCTCCTTAAAGAATATCTCCTGATCTAGGTCGTTTGCCTTAGATGACAGTTCTGAGATATCAGATAGTTTAGTGTAGATATTAGCTACATCTACACCCTTTTCCATTAAATTTTTTAAGTCCATAACAGCACCTCCTGAAGTTATTATATCACATGAAAAGATTATTTTCGACGAAAAGGTATAATATTTGAGTTACGAGAGCAACCCTGGCAAAGACCTGTAGCTCCATGCTTTTCCATTGCTAATCTGGGGAATCCCAACCGACAAGCCTTGCACTCTACTAGAGGTCCAGATGGCGGCGGTGTTTTGAATGCATCCTTCTTGAAAGCCTCTTTGTTGTATTTGATTCGGTATTTTGGCCTAGTGCCTGGCTTGGTGGGTGGATCGTAAAGCTCGACGTACTTAGAGACTATAAGCCCCAAAGTCTCTTTAGAGATCACGGCATACCCGTGAATCTCATTGGCATCATTTAAAACCTTTACACAGTTTTCTACAAATCTCTGTTGTTTGTCCATTTTCAGTTCCTAATAAAAAAGGGTACGTGATCAACTCACATACCCCTTATCGGCAAATGCCGGCAAAACTTTAGCTTGGGTTACAGAAAATGCATGATAATACCACCCAACGCCACTAGTGCGATCATTATCGCATAGATCACAGATAGTTGCTTATTCAGCCTCTCCTGCAACTTCTGCCACTCCATCTCCTTCTTCTCCCAGCTCGTCATCTTCTCTTTCCTGTAAAGCAATTCTCCGCTCCTCGTTCTTTTTTTCATTTGAAAGCCACTCCAACCACTCGACGCCTTTTTTTAATTCCTCGATTGGGTACTTGCGCTTCTCCTTGGAACTCATCATTCCCATTCTTTCCATGATTTCCAGATCATGCACCATGCGATTGTGCAATGCACTCAGAACAGACGAATCTGGAGTGTCAACTGGTAATAGTTTCTTGCGTCTTTTTTTCATTTACGTACTCCACACCAAATATTGTAATGATCTCCGCCATCTGCGCGTCGAATCTTAGTGAATTCGGATAGGCATTTATTCTTCTTCTGGCACTTTCGCTCGTATTCAGCGTACAGAGTCTTGTCATATTCCGTCCACGGCTCCCCGGTTTTATTTACTGGTTCGAAGTGTGGACATTGTAGCGCAAAAGACATAGCAATTAGTTTCAGCATAAAAGCCTCCTATCGCCTAAAAGCATAGCATAACCAACCCAAATACCCTAATCTTTTATAAGTAGAGCACGGGCTCTGCTGGCCTCACGGGAGGCAACTGTTTGTTATGACAGAGGAATAAAAATGACAATCTTCAAACTCACACCGGGTCTGACTGAACAGCTATGGCCATCGGTTATTCAATCCCCCATTTCCGTTGCAAAACACATCATTACCGTCAATTCCACAATCGGCCTTAAGGTCAAAATGATTATCACCTTGTCCAAGGCTGGCATAGGCGTGGAACAATTCGAAATAAAACGAGTCTTCGATAACAAGTCCTTTATGGTTGGGCCTGTCGGAAAAAATATATCTAAAATTAGTGAAGCCGTTAAGTTTGATGGCGGACAATTATATGCTAACGAGCAGAGCCGAAACAAATTAGGTGATGCTCCTATTATGAGGGCTGTCTACGAAGAAGAGCCGACTATCGCCATCAGGACGATTAATGTCGGCCCGACGGGTAAACTAGAAGGCACACCCGAAAGCGACTTAGAGAAGGTCCCACCAGACGCATGTTTTCTGTACGGATGCGCATACGAAACCACATCTATTCGTGAATTCGTACCTTCAGAGAAGTTACATCGTGGCGTTATCGACATCAATATCGGTGCATCGACGGTAGAGGTTACTCAGATCGAGGCCTGGATGGTTCCGGGAGAGTCATTTTTGGCTATGTCTGTAGATGGGATGGGTGAGGTGGCTTGTCTAGAAGAGTTTGAAATCACTGCTATTCTCGGCACAGTAATGTCAGTTACTCCGGCCCCAACAATAGCATATTCCGGCGATGGGCTCCTTGACGGAAGCCTAGGTGATAAGGTTCGAGTGACCAATTTTGAATACGGTCACGCATATGAAGTGGAAAAAATATACACCACGTTCGACACCGTCGGAGTTGACGACATCATAAAGAAACTGAGATGAGCATAAGCTGGACTGAATTAATTAAAAAATTCGTCGGACTCGATGTTCTTTACGGGTCCAGAACGAAGAAGATTGTGGGCATTAACGACGCCGACTGTGTCATTACGACCGACGTGTCAGTGGATGCCAGCGACGACACAATCACCTTTACCGGCAATGATATGCCGATATGGGTGGAAAAAGATTTATATTTCAGGTTCATAGGTGGTTTGAACGATGGTCAACTATACCGAGTTAAGGCCGTTCTAGCCAGTAATAGGTTCGAAACATACGAGAGCTTAATCACCGATACGGGTAACTACACGATAGACGCCAGGCTATGGAAGGTCCACGATGATAACACCATCACCCGTAAGTCGCCAACCGGCGGAACCATGTATAATCTCGATAACTTAGATGATACGGGACTTACTGGAGATGGATCATGCCTAGCTAAAGTGCCGGTCGTCCACTATCACGCCGACGACCCATGGAAAGTAAATATTCACCCTATAGGGGAAAAGAACAACGTAAACCTAATCTTTACATTGCCGGATAATGAGACGTTTGTGGATAGAAAACTAGAGGTTTATCTGAGTGGTAATCACCTAAACGGCGACCAAGACGACCCCGAAAGGGATTTTAGTTACTTACCGGACAGGAGTGGATTTACAGTAATCCTCGACCCGGAAAAATGGTGGAGACTTAATTGCCCACCACTACAATATGAATCATTAGAAATCACCTACTTACAAGATTTGGAGTAATAAATGGGATCACAAAGTAATATGAAGCGAACTCACTTTGAGCCGCGAGTAACTATACAAAACCCGAAGAATGATGACAAGCAAGACGTCGATCTCATATGTTATTTTGAGCTAGGCGACAAGGTCGATATTATCGACGAAGACGTTAATGGCAACGTAGTAATACTTAATGATAACGTCACTATATTGGCGATTAGCCCAGGAAACGCCGCGCAGCGATTCGTGGTCTTGGACACAGTCGTTGACAGTACCGCAGCTGTTGGTACTCCGAGAATCAGAGTTCAGGAGATTGATGATGGTCAAGAAGCTATCGAAAGACTTTTTTGTCGAAGGCTCCGTGGTCCGGTTATTTTCGAATTGTTTCAGTATATCGAAAACTCTATGGTCGGCGAGCCTATCGTTGGTCAAACGACTTTTGATGTTTCTGACGTTAGTTTCTTTCGTGTTGGCGACGTGGTTGACATCCTGGCCGACGAAGGTATTATAATCCAAGACGCAGTCATCCAGGCAGTTGGTAGCAACGCCGATGACTCACTCAACAAAGCCACTATCACAATTAACGGCTCAGTTGATACATCTCCATTCACAAATCCATTGATCCTAGATAAGACGATCACACTTTCCGGTGCCATTAGACGGAACCAGGAAAGGATTGACGGAATTGATCAGCCAATCGAGAACGAGTACATGGGACTAGGAAACGGTGTCCGATGTGCGTGGGAAACAAATGAGCTTTTCGTAGAGAATTCCTCTAAGCCACATATCGACGGTGATCGAGCTAGAATCGGTATTGCCGGAACACGAGCTACTCACGTAGAAGCTGGTGGTGGAACAAGCGAGTTGAAATTCACTTCCATGCTGATGGGAGTTTTGGGTAACTTCATTGAAATCCAGGTAATTAGCGCTCCAGGCCTAACCATTACGGTTTCGGAACAATATAAGTCTTCAAGCACTCAAATAGTGCCCCCAACTGGATATGTCATTACAATCAATAACAATTCAGATGCAGCTACATCCGAAGATATTGCCCTAGCCCTTAATGCCCACGCGGTAGTTAAGACCTTGGTTCAGGTACAATACGGTGGCGGCGGCGAAACAGCTGACGGCTCTGGCACAGTGACTGCATTCGGAACAACTAATCTTTCAGGTGGGCTTGATGACGGAACTGCGGATTTTGCCGAGATCGAACAGATCTTCCAAAATAGCATCGTCGGAACTGGCTTCAAATGGGTTTGCTTGCATATGCGACCAAACGAGCGAAATCGTTACAATGAGCCTCCTCAGGATGATGAAGAACAAACCATTGATTACCGGAGAGCTTTTGATAATGTTGACAGATAAGTCAATTGTTTCATTTATCTATAGAGGCTTGCTGTTCATAGCAGCCTCTATTCTTTTATGGACTCAAAAAAAACAAAACACTGATAATAAAGGTAAGATTGTCGAAATTGATAGTTTTGATGAAAACAATCTGCAAGGTTACGGGTTTATTGTTGATGATGAGTTGATCTT
>Ga0164315_10002393_pt1 | contig 14377 bp, 12 predicted proteins | sample GuaBasSedimGuay6_FD_113737 | JGI IMG/M metagenome (GOLD analysis project Ga0164315, IMG submission 113737) | Subseafloor sediment microbial communities from Guaymas Basin, Gulf of California, Mexico - Guay6, Core 4569-2, 0-3 cm | ecosystem: Environmental > Aquatic > Marine > Hydrothermal vents... | reverse complement strand
CCTAAAGATAACGAGCGTTATTTCGCTATGCTTAAAGTTGAAAAAATCAATTTTGAGCCCCCCGAAAATGCAAAACATAAAATTCTATTTACCAACCTAACTCCTTTATTTCCTAATAAACGCTTCATTATGGAGCGCGGTGATGGCTCTAGCGAAGATTTAACTGGCCGAGTTATTGATTTAATTGCGCCTATAGGTAAAGGTCAGCGTGGACTTATCGTATCTCCACCAAAGGCTGGTAAAACCATGATCCTGCAAAGCTTAGCTCAGTCTATTGCAGAAAATAACCCTGAGTGCTATTTAATCGTACTACTCATAGATGAACGCCCTGAAGAAGTAACAGAAATGGAACGCTGTATTCGCGGCGAAGTTATCTCTAGTACTTTTGATGAACCTGCTGCACGCCACGTTCAAGTCGCAGAAATGGTTATCGAAAAGGCTCGTCGCTTAGTTGAGCACAAACACGACGTAGTTATTTTGTTAGACTCATTAACCCGCCTAGCTCGCGCTTATAATATAGTCGCACCGTCTTCAGGCAAGCTGCTTTCCGGTGGTGTTGATGCTAATGCACTTGAAAAACCTAAGCGTTTCTTCGGTGCAGCAAGAAATATCGAAGAGGGCGGTAGTTTAACTATTATTGCAACTGCGCTAGTTGATACTGGTTCGCGTATGGATGAAGTGATTTACGAGGAATTCAAAGGTACCGGTAACATGGAGTTACACCTTGAGCGTAAAATCGCTGAAAAACGCATTTATCCAGCGATTCATATTAATCGCTCTGGTACGCGTAGAGAGGATTATTTAGTTAGTCCTGACGAGCTACAAAAAACTTGGATTTTACGTAAAATTCTACAGCCTATGGATGAAATGGCCGCCTCTGAGTTTATCCTAGGTAAACTTAAAGACTTCAAAACCAATGTTGAATTTTTTGAATCAATGAAGCGCTAAAACCTAGCCTTTTTGATTTAAACTTAAGCAGAAAAAAGGGGTATTAGTTACGAACTACGTAACTAATACCCCTTTTTTATTTTAGCTTTTTAACGGCACATAACCCTCAGGCATTTGAAAGCCTGAACCAAATAAAAACTTTTCTCTTTCTGATTCAATCAGCGCCTTAGCTTTAGGCTCAAAACTAGCTAGGCGATGTTCGTTAATTAATACCGTTTGCATAGCCATCCATTCTTTCCATGCTTTTTGGGAAATATGATCGTAAATATATTGCCCTTTAGACCCAGGAAAAGGAACTGAATCCAAACCTTCTTCCTCTGTTCCTAGCTTTTCACATTGTACTAATCTAGCCATTTTATTCCTCATTAATTTCATCAAATAACTGCTTTACCGGAGCAGGCAAAGCAATGTTTTTCGTCTGTAGATGTTTATACCAGAGAGCCTTATCGGCTTCCAGCACATTATTTATAGGGTTATCTACATACAACAGTACCGGCTCGTAATCCAAATGATAATGCGAGAAGGTATGCCGTCGGATAGCTAAAGCTTCTTTTTTAACTATATTAATAGACCTCGAGTGACACCAGCCCTCTAACTCTTGCATATCATCGATCTCGGGCACACTCCACAAACCTCCCCAAATGCCTACAGGCGCTCTTTTTTCCAACAAAATTTCCTTATTCTGATTCAATAGCAGAACAAAAACACTTTGTTTGATGGGTATTTTTTTACGGACTTTCGGCGCCGGCAACTCATGCACACGCCCTTGCTGCAAAGCAAGGCAATCTGAACGCAAAGGGCACGCAGGGCAATTGGGCTTTGAGCGAGTACATAAAGTTGCCCCCAAATCCATCATTGCCTGCGTATAATCCGCCACTCGCTTTTCTGGCGTATAAAATGCACTAACTGCCCACAATTGCTTATTAACAGCATTACCTCCCGTCCAGCCTTGTATCGCCTTAAATCGCGCCAATACGCGCCGCACGTTACCATCTAAAATAGGTTCACTTTTATTGAATGCGATACTTAAAATAGCTCCCGCAGTCGATTGGCCAACCCCAGGTAAAGCCATTAAGCTTTCTAAAAAATCAGGAAAATAGCCAGCTTGCTGTATTACTATTGCAGCTTTATGCAAGTTCCTTGCCCGAGCATAATAACCCAAACCTGCCCACAAGCTGAGTACCTCATCTAAAGGTGCATTCGCAAGTGCATCGACATCAGGATAACGCTGAATAAACTTATTAAAATAAGGTATCACAGTGACAACTTGCGTCTGCTGCAACATAACTTCAGAAATCCACACCCGATAAGGTGTAGCTGGCAATTGCCAAGGCAGGTCTTTGCGTCCGAACTGGTCAAACCAATGTAGCAAATTTTCTTGAAAAGCGTGGGGGGTCATAAATAAATCGCTGTAAACTATGCACTTAGTAGTACATAGTTTACAAGCAAAACAAAGGTAAGTATTCAGACACCCCTAGAAATTTCATCAATTTTATTGTGAGGTCTCTCAATATTTATATTTTTCAGCTCGTCATTCCTGCATTCTGTTAGCAGGAATCTACGTTTAACATAGATCCCCGATAGAAGACTTCGGGGATGACGGTATTTTTATATGAAATTTAAGGGGGAGTATGTAAACGATTACAAACAAAGAACTAACGATCTAAAAGGAGCGAGGACTCAATAATACCCGCCCCCTAGGCTTAGAAAAAACCTTTTAATAACTTATTCACCGCCTTACCAGCACCTTCACCTAGATGCTTATCAATTGCTTTATTGATTTTTTCCTCTTCTTTCTCAGTGATCATTGATAAAGCGTCCACAGTATAGCTAGGCTTAGAAAATGTCCCACCAACCTTTATCGCCACAGGCCGTGCATTAGAGGCTTTCTTAACCTTAGCTTGCACTTTATAGCTTAATGCTTCATTGACTAAATTCGCTGTACCAGCGCCTTTTACCTCTACTGTAGAAGACTCTAATAAGAAGTCTGGGTTATTAATAAGGCCTTTTTTAACTGTTGCCGTTCCTTGCAACACAGAAAACAAAGTTTGCTCATTTTCATAACCCTCTTTCATAGATTTACCTTGAGAAAATAACTTGCCCATATCAATCATTTTCTGCACATTAAAGCCAGTTATCGCGCCTTTAGCCACAGAAAAGTTAATATTCCCGCCTAAGGTCGACTTAATAGCAGGAATGGTATTGCCTCGCATATTTAGTTTAGCTACAACATTTGCTGCTCCCTTTATTTTAGCTGGCATATCAGGCTGCATTGCGCTAAATAATGGCTCTAACTGTACGCCTAAGATTTTTTCATTCAAGCTAATCAGCGGAGTCTTCCCTTTTGCATTAACACTTATTTGGCCGTTATAGCGACCACTATAAAGCTGCTTAATACTTTGTTTAGTCGTTAAAATACCTTGCTTCGCGTGCAAGTTTAAACTTACGCCAGCCATACTTAATTTAGCAACTTTTAACTTAGCAATGCTTAAATTTCCCGTGACATTCAATCCGCGGATAATTTCCATCGGTATTAAAGTGCTCGCTGCAGCCACGGCCGTTGCAGGAGTGGCTATAGGCGTGGACTTTGCCCCTTCTTTTTTAGGCGCGGTATAACGATCAACATTAATATCATCAATTACTAAATTAAAGGCAATAGCCGGATTTTTAAACTGCTTAACCCGAGTAAAACCTTTGATTGAAGTATCGTCTAAGTTTATTACTAAATTTTCTAAAGCAATAGCATCCGTCGTTCCTTGCACATTAAATTGCATAGCAAGCTTTTGTAAAACCTGCTTATCTGTTGTTTCTGGCACTGTCATTTTCAACTGCTGCATAAGTGCTTTAGGATTAAATTGCGCAACATTCAACGCACCTGAATATTGCGGATCTGACTTAATTTGTGTCGCTGCTATATCAGCAGTCAAATTAATCATATTAGTATTTAGCTTCAACCCTTTAAGCGTCGCCGTTTCTTGTAACAAATCTAAAGCAAGCCCTGTCACCAGATGCGCATCTAACAACCCACCTGGGACTACTTCCCCCTTAACCACGGTATCAATTTTAAGCTGTGCCAATTGCGCAACTTGCTTGTTTAAGTCATAAGTTATATCCGACAGCACATGTGCCTCAACTTCACTTTCAGGAACGACGCCGCCTTTAATAGTAGAATCTAGCTTGAACTGAGTAAGTTGAATTCTTTGCTGCTCTAAATCTACATTTATATTCGATTGAATTTTTGCATCAATCGTGCCGCCCGACACTACTTCGCCCTTCGTTGTCGAATCAACAATCAACTGTGTTAGTTGTATTTTTTGCATTGATTCATCAATCACCAGCATAGTAGACAAAGATAATTTCTCTGTTAACTCAGGTTGAGTATTTTCCAGCAATAAAGACATTTCCACGTAAATAGGCTGATTAAAGGCAACCGCACCTAATTTTAAATTGAAATCTTTAACTATCGTATACTGTCCAGACTGTTGATCATCCCAACTCACTTGAGAATCCTCAATAACTAATCCACCTATCGCTAAAGCGGCTAGAGCAGGGGATGCACTAGTTTCTTCACTATCCTTACTTGGCTCTACAGATGCCTCAGCGGTATCTTTTCGCTGAACTAAATCATCCCAGTTGCTGACGCCTTGCGCATCTTTTGCTAAGTGTAATTCCAAGCCTTTTAAGACCACTGTACTGACTTCAACTTCTTTAGACAAAAGCGGCATTAATTTAACTTTAATATCACTTTCACCAATCACAGCAAAAGCTTGCTCTTTAAAGCCTGCGGCATTACTTAAGGTAAGTTTACCGGTAGACACGCCTATCCATGGAAAAACGGATAAATCTAATTCACCTTCTATCCTGAGAGTTCGCCCTGTTTTATCTTTTACCGCCGCCTCAATTTCTGGTTTATAGTCGTTTAAATCAACGACCAAAGGAATAATAACTACGGCCGCAATAATTAAAACTACGACTGTAGAAAAAAATATCAAAATACCTTTCGCTAGCTTGCCCATTTTGTCCCCCTTAAATGGAAAAAATTAAATACTTATGCTGACTGGATTGATCGTCGCCCCTAGAATAGAATAGAACCATTAATAACCTAGAGCTTTGCTTAAAGCATAAACTATCAATGTTAGATTGATTCTAGCTTGATTTGTTATTACACACAAAATCAGGAAAAAAGAATGTTAATTATATTAATAGCCATCATCACTGCAATTGTATTTTTTAACTCAGGTAAAAAAAATGGCGAAAATGGTATTAAATGGTCAGTTACCGGATTAATTGGCTATATATTAGGCTTTGCTATCGGTATGGTCGTTGTCGGCGAAACCTTTATTTCTATTTTTATAGGCTGTGTTACCGTTTATCTTACCCATTTACAATTAGTAAAAATGGCTCATAAAAACCAAGTATAAAATAGCTTGCACTTAATTTTTAGGCAAAAAAAAGCGGGCTATAAAGCCCGCTTTCCCTAACACAAAAACTGACGACTTATAACTTATCAGAATTTTCGCTTAAGTAAGCAGCAACACCTTTTGGAGAAGCATCCATACCTGCATCACCTTTAGTCCAGCCTGCAGGGCAAACTTCACCATGCTCTTCGTGGAACTGTAATGCATCAACCATACGTAACATTTCGTCAGTGTTACGGCCTAAAGGTAGATCATTAACAACTTGGTGACGAACTAAACCAGTCTTATCAATTAAGAAACTACCACGATAAGCAACCGCAGGCGCTTCTGCTTCTACATCATAGTCTTTAACGATAGTGTGTGCGATATCAGCAGCCATTGTATAACGAACTTGTCCAATACCACCGTCATTAATCGCTGTATTACGCCATGCGTTATGAGTGAAGTGAGAATCGATTGATACTGCAATCACCTCAACACCACGGCTAGTGAATTCATCCATTCTGTGATCCAATGCGATCAATTCGCTAGGACAAACAAAAGTAAAATCTAATGGGTAAAATACGATAACCGCATACTTACCTTTTGTTGCTTCTGAAAAGCTAAAAGAATCAACAATCTCGCCATTACCTAAAACAGCAGGAACCGTAAAATCAGGTGCTTGCTTACCTACTAATACACTCATGAGTGTCTCCTCATGTTTAATACAGTGAATAAGCTGTAAATTATACCCACGAACCAGTGGATGGAGAAAATTCTACACTAAAATGCTAGGTAATTCACAAATCCAGGAAAATTATCTTGTTTTTACTCACAAAACATTGATAATCAAGACCAGCCTAAATCTCGCTAGCAGAGATTTACGAAAATACAATGAAATCGAAAAAAATTATTTGTATCCGTTAAAAATTACACCCGATTTCTCGTAACTTTTTAAAAAAGACCAGATAATCCATCATGATAAAACACAAACACATTACCGAACCCGATGCTTTCGGGTACCAAGTTCGCATCGTCCGACGCGGCAAAGAAAGTAGCCGTTATTTTTCACATAAATTATGGGGCAACAGAAGCAAGTCCATAGCCGCAGCTATTGCTTGGCGTGACCAAATGTTAATTGTCCTAAAAGGCAGCAGAACACGCTTCTTAAAACCCCCAAAAAATAAAACCACCACTGGCTTAACCGGCGTATCAAGAACCATTAAATACGACCGTAGAAAAGATAAGAGCTATCTTTGCTACACGGTATTTTGGGTTTGCAACGGAAAATCTAAAAACAAAACGTTTCAAGTTGGCAACGTAGAGACAATTAATGCCGACGATGAGTTACACGCATTCCGTACTGCACGTTTATTTAGAAGCTGCTACGAATATGCGATAGATTATGATGCACATTTTGATGACAGCGCTTTCGCAGGCTGGAAAAAGAAACGCATCTATGAAGACTTAGGGATGATGGTTGCTTAAATCGTTAGAGGCTTCTGCTTAATTAGCTTTAAGAAACGCATTATTTTAACTTATAAGAGATTATTCATATAAAATAGTGCGCATTCTTTTATTCAATTTAGCCAGATAATATGACTGCTCCCGCCGCTTTGTTTGAATCTTCAATTTCTAATCTTAAATTACGCACGCGCGGTAAAGTGCGTGACATCTATGAAGTTGATGAGCACCACTTATTAATTGTTACCACTGATCGCCTATCTGCTTTTGATGTGGTTTTACCTGACCCGATTCCCGGCAAAGGCCAAGTACTTACTTCCGTCTCAAATTTTTGGTTTGAGAAAATGCAAGACGTTATCCCTAACCACTTATCTGATTTAAGCCTAGAAGACGTTGTGCCTGATGCAACTGAGCGCGCCCAAATTGAAGGTCGCGCGATTATTGTTAAGAAATTAACGCCTCTACCTGTAGAAGCTATCGTACGTGGCTACTTAATAGGTTCTGGCTGGAAAGATTACCAAAAAAGCGGTAGTGTTTGCGGTATCGAATTACCTGAAAGCTTGCAACTAGCCCAGCAACTTCCTGAAGCCATCTACACACCATCAACAAAAGCAGCTGTTGGTGATCACGATGAAAACATTTCTTTTGCAGAAACCATTCCTTTACTAGGCGAAGAAATGGCGACTAAAGTACGCGATATCAGCCTGCAACTTTATACCACTGCAGCCGCTTATGCGAAAGAACGTGGCATTATTATTGCCGACACCAAATTTGAATTTGGCTTGGACAATAATGGCAAACTGTATTTAATTGACGAAGCTTTAACGCCTGATTCTTCGCGTTTCTGGCCGGTTGAACAATATCAAGTTGGCATTAGCCCGCCTAGCTTTGATAAACAATTTATTCGCGACTACTTAGAAACCTTAGATTGGGATAAAACAGCACCAGGCCCCAAGTTACCTGATGAAGTGACCGCTGTTAGTAGCCAAAAATACCAAGAAGCAGCTCTTAAATTAACTTCTGTTTGATTTATCAGTAAAATACCTAAATTTCCCCCTCCCCAAGCTACAAATCACTACCATTAAGCTAAGATGGGGGGCAGCGTTTTAACCTACGTTCATAATCGAAAATAGCAGACTAAAGCACTGCGCCCCAACGCGCTAATCCCCTAAAAAATAATTACTGTAATAGCCGTCATTCCCGAAATCTTTAATCGGGAATCCATGCATACAGGGGTGATAGTTTCTCTTGGTTATATGAGTTTAAGTATAAATTCTATTAGGATTGGTATAACTTAAGACGGTGAACCACAAACTAGGATGAGAAATCACTGCTCTAATCGGCTATTCCAGCACAAGCCTTACAACAATCCATTTTCAGCAAACGAATAAGGCATCCCATCGCCAATAATAAAATGATCCAGTACGCGGATATCTATTAAAGCTAAAGCCTGCTTTAATTTATCGGTAATCAATTTATCTGCCTGGCTCGGCTCAGAAATACCAGAAGGGTGGTTGTGGGCAAAAATAACCGCGGCGGCATTATGTGCTAATGCCTTTTTAACCACTTCCCGTGGATAAACACTGGCACTATCAATCGTGCCTCGAAATAACTCTTCAAATTCTAAAATATGGTGCTGATTATCCAAAAACAAACAGGCAAACACTTCATGTTGATAATGACGTAATTGCTGGCTTAGATAAGCGCGCGTTGCTTCTGGACTGGTTAAAACATCACCTCGATCTAACTCTTCAAAAGTATGTCGCCGCGCCATTTCCAAAACGGCTTGTAATTGCGCGTATTTAGCCGTACCCAGACCTTTGGCGCGCGTAAAATTCTCACAGTCCGCCTGCAATAAAACGCGTAAAGAACCAAATTCAGTTAATAGATCTCTAGCTAAGTCCACCGCTGTTTTACCTTTAATACCCGTGCGTAAAAATATCGCTAATAACTCGGCATCAGATAATACGGCAGCTCCTTGAGCAAGTAATTTTTCTCTAGGGCGATCACCTTCCGGCCAGTCTTGAATGCTCATCCTTTTACACCTTAATTTATATTATGGTTAATTTTCCAGTTTTTCAGCTTAAGCATAGAAGAAAGTCTCAACTCTTGCCATAATAAGCGACTGAATTTATTTAAGGAAGCTCTCAATTGAAGCGTGTACTCTTAGGCATTAGTGGCGGTATTGCCGCCTATAAATCAGCCGAACTAGTCAGATTATTTCGTAAAAATGACTACGAAGTCAGAGTCGTGATGACCCATGCGGCCACTCAATTTATTACGCCACTGACACTTCAGGCTTTATCTGGTCATGCAGTGCATACGCAATTACTTGATGCTAATGAAGAAAATGCCATGGGCCATATTAATTTGGCACGTTGGGCCGATCTATTTCTCATTGCACCAGCAAGCGCGAACTGTATGGCCAAACTAAGCCTAGGTCTTGCTGATGATTTATTAAGCACGTTATACCTTGCAGCCGAATGTCCTATTTACATTGCTCCAGCAATGAATCAAGCAATGTGGAGCAAGCCGGTCACACAAGAAAACCTTAACCGATTGAAACAACATAAAGTAAACGTTATTGGCCCAGAAGCAGGCAGCCAAGCGTGTGGCGAGGTTGGCTATGGTCGCATGACCGAACCTAACGATATTCTTGCCCAATTAAAAACACTTAGCGCGCCGCAGTTATTACTGAATAAAAAAATATTAATTAGCGCCGGCCCAACCCGTGAAGCTTTAGACCCTGTACGCTATATTACTAATAGAAGCTCCGGTAAAATGGGTTATGCGCTAGCACAACAAGCGCAATTATTAGGTGCGGAAGTAACTTTAGTGAGTGGCCCCGTACAATTAACTGCACCTAACAATACCCATATACTACATGTAGAAAGTGCAGCAGAAATGTATGCGGCAATAATGCAGCAAGTGGCAGGGCAGGATATTTTCATTTCTGCCGCAGCGGTCGCAGACTATACCCCCGATAACGTGCAAACTGAGAAAATCAAAAAACAAGGTGATAATACTCAGCTATCATTACGTAAAACCCAAGATATTGTTGCTAGCGTAGCTAACTTAACTAACAAACCTTTTACCGTAGGCTTTGCCGCAGAAACACATAATTTAGAACAATATGCGCTAGACAAATTACAGCGTAAAAATTTAGATATGATTGCCGCTAATTGGGTAGGACATGCAGAAGGGGGCTTTGATTCCGCGTATAATGCCTTGCAAGTGTATTGGCAAAATGGCCAAAAAACCTTCACAATGACAGACAAAACCCAGCTAGCAAGTCAATTATTGACCTTAATTGCCGAGAGATTAGATGCATAAGATACAGCTTAAAATATTAGACCCACGCCTAGGCCATGAAATTCCTATGCCTAACTATGCGACTGATGGCTCAGCGGGCATAGATTTACGCGCTTGCTTAGATACAGACATTACTCTGCTACCGGGCGAAACAGTATTGATTCCAACGGGAATTGCTATTCATATTAATGACCATCAACTCGCCGCAGTATTATTGCCACGCTCTGGCTTAGGGCATAAACATGGTATTGTCCTCGGTAATCTGGTCGGCTTAATTGATTCCGACTATCAAGGCCAGGTTTTCGTTTCCTGCTGGAATAGAGGTCAAACCGCCTTTACCGTAAAAATTGCTGAACGTATTGCACAAATGGTTTTTGTACCCGTAGTTCAGGCCGAATTTGATATCGTCACTGAGTTTAATCAGTCAGAACGTGGTGAAGGCGGCTTTGGTCATACTGGCCGCCATTAAGTTTTCAGGCAGTACAGATCAGCATCAAACCATCTAAAATTCACACACAGCGACACTTACAGGTATAAATATGGGACGCATTTTTTCAATGATTGCTGCTGTTGCAGTGTTCATGACAGCTTTAGCAGGCTCTGGCATTTATTTGCTTGCCCAAGTTAACGTAAATAGTGCCAACAATGATGCTATGTACGCTCTATCTAAAGGAACGTCCCAAAACATCACGGCCCATACAGCCTTATTGAGTGAGTTCTTACAAAATATAGCCCAATCAACTGAGCTCATTGATGCACTTAATCAATCTGACCTAGTGAGTGCTAAAACGACTATTCAACAACAAAGTAATGCTTTGCCAGGCATTCTAGCCATCAGATTATTACTTCCTGCTGATCAGGAACCAGATAGATCCGTTGTCCCACACATGGGCTACGCCGATCTAGACTTAGTCAAAAAAACTTTCCAAGAGGCACAGAAGCCTTTAGTGCAAGGCGAACAGGGTGAAAATCGTCACCTTGCCATTACTCAAGGTATATTACAAGATGGCAAAGTTATGGCTGTCATTCTGGCGAGTATTAACTTTAACAGCCTGCAACAAAACTTTAATACACTAACCGATAGTCGCTTATATTTAGAGTTACGCCAAGCTGACTATACCTTATTTTCACACGGCAATGCCGAGCTAAAAACATCAGGAACGAACAAATCATTTAACGTCAAAGGTACTGCTTGGACGGTAAATTATTGGTATAATGATAGCCTTGATTTTTCAATAGCTATCTTAGTTCTTAGCATTATTCTGGTTCCTTCTTTTGTTTCAGGGCTTGCTTGCTATGTAGGTCTCAGAAAATTAGAGGCATTACTCGTTGACGATCAGCGCTCTGTTTTAAAAGCGACTAAAGATTTAATGATGGGTAAGGCAAAAGGCAATTACCCTATTAAATTGAAAGAAATGAACAATTTCATTTCTACCATTATTCAATTTAAGCGCGTTTTAGAAAATGAAAATAAAGAGGCCAATAGCGAAAATACGTCGAACCAAAGTAATGAGTTTGATGGTTTTTTTGACGAATCAATGGGCTCAGATACACCTAGCTCTGAATATGCAGGTTTTGAAATACAAGATATTGATAGCTCCGAGCTAGGATCGGCTATTTCACTTCCCGAATTCACCAACAATAGTAATGAAACTAAACCTAATCCAGAGCATTCATTCAAACTAAGTGAGGCCCTACCTGCAGTCGATAGCCCTAGCCACTCAACTAAAGCAGTCAGTCCAACAGATGCAATTTTTCGGGCTTATGATATTCGCGGCATAGTCGATCAAGAGCTTACTCAAGACATTGTTTATGATATTGGCCGTGCCATTGGTAGTGAAGCTGCAGATCAAGGCATCTCAACAATTGTTATTGCCAAGGATGGTCGTATCTCCAGCCCAGCCTTAAGCACGGTATTAGCAGATGGCATTTTATCAACAGGCACCGATATACTCGATATAGGTACAGTTCCTACTCCGGTTCTTTACTTTGTCGCCCATCACCATGAGAATCATTCGGGCGTTATGCTAACCGGTAGCCACAACCCTGCCAATTATAATGGCCTCAAAATTGTCATGGCAGGTGAAACCTTGGCTGATGATAAAATACAAAACCTCAGACAACGAATTGACGATAACAATCTACATTCTAAAACTCCAGGCACACTCACTGAAAACAGCATGTTTACTAATGAATATATCGGCATGATTGCTGATGATATTCGTATTGCGCGCCCAATGAAAGTAGTTGTAGATGCGGGTAATGGCGTAGCGGGTGAAATAGGCCCGATATTATTAAAAACACTAGGCTGCGAAGTTATTGAACTGTTCTGTGATATCGATGGTACTTTTCCGAATCACCACCCTGACACCAGTAAGCCGGAAAACTACTCTGACCTTATTTCTGCAGTAGATCATTACCAAGCTGACATAGGTATTGCTTTTGATGGTGATGGTGATAGGTTAGGCGTTGTCGATTCAAGCGGAAAAATCATCTGGTCCGATAGGCAAATGATGCTCTTTAGTAAAAATATCCTCGCAAGAAAACCGGGCGCTGAAATTATTTATGATGTGAAGTGTAGCCGTCATTTAGCAGAACAAATTAAAAAATATGGCGGCCGCCCTACTATCTGGAAAACCGGTCATTCTTATATGAAAGCCAAAGTTAAACAAACTGGTGCGACATTTGCCGGGGAAATGAGTGGTCATTTGTTTTTCAATGATCGCTGGCCTGGCTTTGATGATGGATTATATGCGGCTGCACGGCTGATAGAAATATTATCCGAAGACTCGCGTAACAGTGCTGAAGTCTTTGCTGATTTCCCAGACAGCTTTAATACGCCTGAATTATCTATTGCTGTGGCAGAAGGGGAAAACTTTACCATTATGAATCGACTGCTGATGAACCCCAACTTCCCCGGGGGACAAATAACAGATATTGATGGTTTACGCGTAGATTTTACTGACGGCTTTGGCTTGGTGCGCTCCTCAAATACAACGCCTTCTTTAGTCGTTCGTTTTGAAGGTGACACGCCAGAAGCTTTATCCAGAATTCAAGATCAATTCCGTCAGCTTATCCTCGAAATCAAACCTCAATTAACCCTACCTTTTTAATTAAGAGCTTTATGAAAGATAAAACCGCCAAGGGTATTGCCCACGTATTGATAGAATCCCTACCTTATATACAAAAATTTAAAGGCAAAACCGTCGTCATTAAATATGGTGGTAATGCCATGATTGATGAAAACTTAAAAGCCTGTTTTGCACGCGATATCGTGCTGATGAAATTGGTTGGAATCAACCCCATCGTAGTTCATGGTGGTGGCCCACAAATTGGTCATTTACTTGAACGCTTAAATATTCAAACCGAATTTATTAACGGCATGCGTGTCACTGACACAGAAACCATGGATGTTGTCGAAATGGTACTTGGGGGGCAGGTTAATAAAGATATTGTTAACCTCATTAATATGGCGGGTGGTAAAGCTGTCGGCTTAACGGGTAAAGATGGTGATTTCATTCATGCACGAAAAATAGAAATGACGCGTATTAATGCTGAAACACAAGCCTCTGAAATTATCGACATTGGTCATGTGGGTGAGGTCAGTAGCATTGACCCTGCCGTTGTAGATATGCTCAGTAAAAGTGACTTTATTCCGGTAATTGCTCCTATTGGAGTCGGTGCAGATGGGCACTCATATAATATTAATGCCGATTTAGTCGCAGGAAAAGTAGCAGAAGTATTAAACGCTGAAAAGCTTATTTTACTCACCAATATTCCAGGCATCTTAGATAAACAAAGCAAGTTACTGACCGGCTTAACGCTCACCGATATAGACGCTTTAATTACTGATGGTACAATTTCGGGTGGAATGATTCCCAAAACTCGTTGTGGTACTGATGCACTAAAAGGTGGCGTTAAAAACGTGCATATTATCGATGGCCGTGTCGAGCATGCAGTATTATTGGAGTTATTTACCGATCAAGGGGTAGGAACTTTATTGATTAATTAAGGTATTAATACGCCAGCGCTTGACCTGCAATTCTGGTGTATTTTGTCACTTTGCCATATACTCAGTAAAACAATCAGTTATTAACAGCGATAATAACTAAAAAAATAATAATTATAATAACGACAAGGGGAGTGACATCATGTCAGAGGTTTTTTTTATTTTAACGGTCATCTATGTAGCCTACGTGGTTTATAGTGTTGTCGATGATGAAGACTCAGCACCCAGCAAAAAAGCAGCTAACCCT
>Ga0164315_10002392_pt1 | contig 14379 bp, 13 predicted proteins | sample GuaBasSedimGuay6_FD_113737 | JGI IMG/M metagenome (GOLD analysis project Ga0164315, IMG submission 113737) | Subseafloor sediment microbial communities from Guaymas Basin, Gulf of California, Mexico - Guay6, Core 4569-2, 0-3 cm | ecosystem: Environmental > Aquatic > Marine > Hydrothermal vents... | reverse complement strand
CCTGTTTCTTTCTTGTATCAATAAAAGCTCGGTATTTACATCGGTATTGCCATCCTATTCGAGAGGCAAAGCTGACCTATTGCTGGAAAGTACATTATTGGATTTTTATCATCATGTTAATTCCGATGGAAGTTCAGAAGGTAGAGTGAGAATTAGATTTTATTTGATAGAATCAAAAAGTAGAAAAGTTGTTGCAACGAACGAATTTGACTCCAAAATCGACTCGAAGACTCTCGATGTAAACGGAGGCGTGATGGCGATAAATGATGCATCTAAATCTGTTGCATTAAGTTTAACCCGGTGGCTGTCATCTCTAGACGACTAAATTGTAATCAGGTTTCCGTGTTTGAAGGTTATAAGAAAAAAGAAAACAGGGCTGAGAGAAGAGAAATTCTCAACTCATTGTGTGAGCATATCAATTTCGCTGTTGATACCGATCGTCGCTCACCGAGACCGAATGGCTGATGGTATCGGTAGGAAAGCGATATCCGTGGTACAGCCGATTGATATTATTCATACCATCAGCCTGACCGATTGGCCTTTAAGTTGACAGTACCCTTTTCTTGACATAAATCACCATGTTCCTGAGCCCACGGTTTGTACTCGAGGACGCAAATCAGGCTTTATCAGGCAGGTTTAATGTTCGCATCTGCAGGTAATCCAGAATCAGCGTCGCGCCAGCCAGTGCCGTTATCTCGCTGACATCATACTGGGGTGCGACCTCAACCAGGTCCATGCCCTTGAAATCGATACCATCCAGACCGCCGAGGATAGTGCGGGCCTGAATCGTGGTCAGGCCGCCGGCCACCGGCGTTCCCGTTCCCGGCGCAAAGGCGGGATCGAGGCAATCGATGTCAAAGGTCAGGTAGGCCGGACGATTCCCGACAATCTTGCGGGTTTCTTCTATGGCTGCCTGCGCTCCGTTGTCGTGCACCCAGTTTGCATCCAGCCAGCGGATGCCCATGGGTTCAGGATTGGAGGTGCGAATGCCGATTGAGACGGAGTGCTCGGGGTCGATAATGCCTTCCTTGACGGCGTGGTAGAACATGGTGCCGTGGTCAATACGTTTGCTTTCTTCATCCCAGGTATCGGAGTGGGCGTCGAAATGGACCATCGCGATGGGACCATGCCGCTTCGCGTAGGCCTTCATGATCGGCAGGGTAATGGAGTGATCGCCACCAATGGAAATGGTGGATGTGCCGGTTTCCAGGATTGCGTCGATATGAGATTCGATTTGATCGGGAATTTTGTCTGGATGACCGTGATCAATATCGCAGTCACCGTAGTCGACCACTGCCAGTCTTTGCAACGGATCGTGTTGCCAGGGCCATAGCGGGCCCCAGGCCAACATCGATGAAGCTGCACGGACGCCGCGCGGCCCAAAACGCGATCCGGGTCGGTTCGACACCGCAAGATCATAGGGAATGCCGGTGATGGCGATGTCGATGCCAGCCAGGTCCTGGCTATACTTTGTTCGCAGAAAACTTAAAACGCCGGAGTGTGTCCTCTCGACGCGCATACCATAGACAGAATCCCGCGTGATAGCGTGGTCGACGGGCTCTCGGCCACCGTTCTCGTTTGATTTTTCCATATTTGTATTCTTTGCGTGTTTTACAGTGCACCGGGATGATGAAACACCCCGGTGTATTCTGCAAGCCTAGTTGGCGGCCTTGAAGTTGGTCCAGGTGCGGGTGCGTACGCGCTCAATTTTGGGCGGTATTACTGCCGTTGTCCACATGGTTCCAATCTGTGCCGCAGTCGGGTAGACAGCAGGGCTGCTGGTTATGGCCTCATCGATCATCGGTATCGCGGTTTTATTCGCAGTGGCGTACCAACTGTAGTTGCTATCGTTTGACGCCACCTCCGGACGCATCATGTAGTTCATGAACAGGTGCGCGTTTTCTACATTCTTCGCGTCACCAGGAATAACCCAACTATCTACCCAGAACATGGGCGCGGGCGGTAAAAAGAAATCGAGGATTACGCCGGTATTGGCTTCTTCGGCCTGTGCCATTGCTTGCAGACCATCGGGCCCCCAGGTCACCGCGACGCAAAACTCACGCTGCGACATGCGCTGCCAGGCGAAGTTGTCGAAGGTTTTGATGTACGGGCGAACCTTTTTCAGCATGTCCTCGGCCTTCTGGTAATCGGCCTTGTTGGTCGAGTTGGGGTCGAGACCGAGATAAGCCATCGCCATCGGGATAACATCCGTTGGTGAGTCCAGAAATGAAACACCGCAGCTGGCCAGCTCTTTCATATGTCTGGGGTCAAAAACCATATCCATCGAACCAATCGGGGCGTCTGGATAAGTCTTCAGTACCAGTTCCTTGTTATAGGTAACCCCGTGGGTTCCCCACATAAAGGGCACAATGTAGTTATGACCCGGATCCCAAAGCGTGCCGATCTGTGCCATGACATCGGGACTCATGTGCTTGAAGTTGGGCAGTTTGGTCTTGTCTATTTTCTGTAAAATATCGCCCTTGAGTAAACGCGCAATGGAAGAGGATGCGTGAACGACCACGTCATACCCTGAATTGCCGGCAAGCAACTTCGAGTCAATGGCTTCGACTGAATCGTAGGGTGTGAAAGTCACTTCGACGTCATATTCTTTCGCAAAATTGGAAATAGTATCTTCCGCCATGTACTCGGCCCAATTACTGACATTGAGTTTGCCGGCAGCGTTTACCGTGGTAGCACCAACTATCAATGCGACGCTAGCTACCCCGATCAGGGTAGATTTTAAAGTTGTGCAGATTTCCATTATTTCCTCCTCGGGATTAAGTTCTACTTTTAATGAATTACTCTATTACTACGGTGTTTCCAGTTTTTACCCCGGCTTAACAACGCTGGCGAACTGGACTTGCTCCCGGGCAACAACCATAAAACTCAATTCCGGGAGAATTCATAAATATCAGCTCTATTCAATGGAACCCTTGAGCCGGAAACTTGCCGCCCGGCGGTGTCCTTCCATGCCCTCGCTGGCGCTCTGACGGACAGCGGGGGGAGCAACGGTATCGACAGCATGATCGTCAAGCCATTGGTGAGTGCAGATTTTCAAATAAGCCCCAACCCAAAGCCCCCCGGTGTAACGCGCGGAACTCATCGTTGGCAATGTGTGATTGGTGCCACAACAGCCCTTGTCCGAATAGACAACGCTTGCCATCTCGCCGATAAAGAGGGATCCATAATTTCGTAACTTGCTGGAGGTCGCCTGCGGATCCGCGGTGTGAACCTGCAGGTGTTCCGCCGCGATAAAATCGGAATAGGCGATCATCGCTTCTTCATCGTCACAAACCACGATCTCGCCGTAATCGCGCCATGCCGGGGCGGCGACGTCAGCGGTCGACAGACCTTCAAGTTGACGTTCCACCTCGGCAAGGGTTGCTTCAGCCAGCTTGCGGTCTGTGGTGATAAGACCGACCCGCGTACGTATGTCGTGCTCAGCCTGGGCCAGCAGATCGACAGCGATCATTTCCGCGTCACCGGTTTCGTCGGCGACGATGAATATTTCGCTCGGACCAGCCAGCGCATCAATACCGACAGGCCCGAAAACCTGTCGCTTCGCCTCGTTCACATAAGCGTTGCCGGGGCCGACGATTTTATCGACCGCAGGAATACTTTCCGTGCCGTATGCCATCGCAGCAATCGCCTGCCCTCCGCCGACACGGAAGATGCGGTCTGCGCCGCAGAGATGGCACACCGCGATCATCGATACATGCGCCGCGGGTGGTAAACAGGCGATGACTTCATCACAGCCCGCAACTTTTGCAGGAATAATGGTCATCAACGGGGCCGCAAGAATAGGATAACGTCCACCCGGCACATAGGCGCCGATACGCTCGATCGGGATAACGCGATGCCCGAGGTGCACACCCGGCAGCGTCTCGATATCGAGCGGCAAAATCGTGTCGAGTTGCGCCCTGGCGAATTGGGTAACCTGTTCGATGGCGAATTCGCTGTCTTTACGAGTCTGTGGGTCGAGATTGCGAACGGCTTCTTCGCGCTCTTCCATGCTGACTTCGAAACTTTCAACGTCGACATGGTCAAAGGCTTTTGAATAGTCTCGTAGCGCCGCATCGCCTCGATTGCGCACATTGTCGATGATGTCCTTGACGGTAACCTCGATGGCGCCTGTATCTGCGTTTACGTCCTGTACCGCATGCTTGATGCACGTGATCTTGCTCTGTATCGCTAAATTGAGGGTAGACATTGGATCGCTGTTACCATTTTCGAATTTGGAAAATCACCGGCTCCGGTCGACTGCGTGGTAATAAATGCCTGATTCATGGACCTTCGCCTGATGTTCATACGCCCAAGAATAAATCCCGATTAGGGATATAACAATTTCAAAACTCGAAAATGTGTTATTAGATTTTTATATGGCTTAAACTGGAATGCGATGATGAATAGATTACCGGACCTGGACTATCTGCGAAGCCTGCTGGCGGTTGCACGCCACGGCAGTATCAGCGCCGCGTCGGAAGAACTGCATAGATCTCAATCAGCCGTCAGTATCAAGATTTCCCAACTTGAGGGCGTGCTGGGGCACCACTTGTTCAGGCGGCATGCCCGCGGCGTATCGTTAACGCCCGAAGGGCAAATAGTTGTCGATTACGCCCATCGTATTCTCAGCCTGGAAAACGACGCTTGAAACCCTCGAAAAAGAAACGATGCCGGAATCAATCAGCCTTGGCCTGGCGCCGGATTTCGCGGCAGGCCGCTTGCCAAAAATTCTGCGCGAGTTCACCGAGTTTCGTCAGAAGCTCGAGATGGAGGTGATCGTCGCTCCGAGCACGGAACTCAACGACCTTATCGTTAATAAAGAACTCGATCTTGCCCTCGCTGCCGTGGAGTTCATGTCGCTACCACCACTGACGTCCTGGACAGAACCCCTGCTCTGGGTTGCGAGTAAGGATTATGTTGTCGATCTTTCCCAACCCTTACCGATAATCTGCCAGGGTCGAGAAGAGCCGCGCAGAATGAACCATCCCTGGGAGAAACGGATATTTGAACGATTGTCAGAATGGGGACTGAACTGGCGGGTCGTGTATTCCACAACAACGGTCGAGTCGAAGCGCGCCGCGGTGGAGGCCGGTCTCGGCATCAGCAATCTGACCCGGGAATCCATGCGCCCGACCATGCGGGTACTCGGGGAACTCGACGGACTACCGCCGCCACTGACCGCGGAGTTTGGAATTTTCACGCCGGAACAAACCCTGGGCCCAGCAACAACCGCGCTTTCGCACCGCCTGATGACGGTTCTTCACGGCTAGCGGCAAAATCTCACCGGGTTCCTGCATGCTGCGGCCAGGTCAAATCGTCGGTTTCAACACGGATACCATCTCGTAGAGAACCTGCGCCGAGAGCAGGCTTGTCAACTCGCGCACATCGTAGGACGGAGCGACTTCATTGAGGTCAAATCCAACAATATCCAGGCCCTTGAGCGCGCGAACGCATTCGAGGGCTTCGTCACTGGTCGGCCCGCCGACTTCAGGACTTCCCGTTCCCGGCGCGTAGGTTGGATCGACAAAATCGATATCGAAGGTAACGTAAACTTTATGCCCCTCAAGACGCTTGAAGCGTTCAGCGAGAATATCACGAAGCCCGGGCCCCATAGTTTTGAGATCGCGCGCGGTGATAACTTCGATACCATTTTCGTCATGGTAATCAAGCTCATGTTCATGGAATAACTTGCGAATGCCAAGCTGAATCAATTGATCGCCATGGACCAGGCCATCGTCAACGGCATGGCGTAAAAAGCTGCCGTGATGGAGTCGTTGTCCGAAGCAATAGTCAGCGGTATCGGTATGGGCGTCGAAGTGAACCAGGGCAACTTTCCCATAAGCGCCATGAATGGCCTCCAGGATGGGATAGGTAATGAAATGGTCTCCGCCAACGGAGATTGGCACCATTCCCTGCTCGATCAAATCCGTTATGGCACACCTGATCGACTGGTGGCTATCCTCGAGTGATAGCGGTGACAGTATGATATCGCCACAGTCGACAATGTTGTGGCAGGTGTATGGGTTTACCCCAAGCTCTGCATTGTACTCATTCAAGCGCCAGCAGTAGTCACGGATAGCGCGTGGACCAAAACGGCTGCCCGGTGTCCTGATGGTTCCACCATCATAGGGTACGCCGACGATTCCCACGGATGGATGCTCCACCTCCGCGGCCAGAGGCGCCTTGAGAAAGGTCGGAATGCCGGTAAAACGACGGACATCACCCGTTGAAATGAGGCTTCCATCTTTATATGAGCCAATGGTGAAACGATCCTTACCCTCGTTTTCCTGCTTATTGTCCCCTGCATTTGACATCTGATTTACCTGTGCTCAAAGAATGGTAGATCTCTCTACATAGATCGCCATTTGTTATGGTTTGTCGAAGGGTATCAGCAACCAATTATTTAACAAATTCAAAACTCGGAAGCATGATATCGGATATTCGAATATATCCGGGGACAGTATAGAATGGCGCTCCCTATTCGGTGACAACACAGCATGCTGGAAAGCTCTAAACCGGACAATCTGAAACTGGCCGTCGGCGCTATCGTCGCGGGTTGCTTCGCGCTATCGCTGGGCGATGCGCTGATCAAGCAACACAGCGCCAGCTTCGTGCTGTGGCAGATTTTCCTGGTACGCTCGCTGATCACGCTCCCCTTCCTGGTTTACCTCGCGCGTATTCGCAGCTGTGAGGATCCAGTCAAACCCGATGCGCTCGGCTGGACGCTATTGCGCAGCCTGTTGCTGGTCGTCATGTGGGTGTTTTACTTCGCCGCGCTACCGCACATCGAGTTCGCCGTGGCCGCCGCCGCTTTCTACACCCTGCCGCTGTTTATCACCCTGTTCGCGGCGCTGTTTCTCGGTGAAAGAATTTCCGCGCGCGGCTGGCTGGCGATCGTGACAGGGTTCGTCGGCACCCTGCTGATCCTGCAGCCGCAAGCCGATGACTTCAACGCCTGGGCGACGCTGCCGCTGGTTTCGGCGGTGCTCTATGCCGGTGCGATGATTCTGACGCGCAGCAAGTGCCGCCATGAAAAGCCGGCGGTGTTGTCCCTGTGGCTGAACCTCGGCTTCGTCGTGACCGGTGCGATCGCATTGCTGGGCTTGAAACTGTGGAGCCCCGATGCCGGGCTTGTCGCCTGGAATCCGTTCCTGTTCGGGCCGTGGACACCGATGTGGCTGGAAGAATGGCGCACCATGGGGATTCTCGCGGTCGCCATCATGGCCGGCAGTATCGGCGCCGCGTTCGCCTACCAAAAAGGCCCGGCGTCGACGGTCGCGATCTTCGACTTCAGCTACGTCGGCTTCGCCGCGATCTGGGGTTTCGTGATCTTCGCCGAGACGCCCGCAATGCCGGTATCGGTCGGCATACTGCTGATCGTGGCGGCCGGCATGATCGCAGCTCGCCAGAAAACCCAGGGAAGCTCTGATTAAGTCGACGGGTCCTCGAGCCTGGCAGTTTTGGGCTCGCCCTTCGGCCAGGCGCCGAACGGATAGGGTTGGTAGTCGCTGTTGAAATTCAGGTACTGCAGAATCTGGTAGATATAGGTGCTCAGGCCCTGCCCCAGCTTGCGCAGGCGCTCATTGGTATCGCCGGTAAACAACTTGAGCAGAAACTGGAAGAAAATTAGCGTGAACAGCACGATCTCGGCGATAGTGTAGAGAAAAGCGTAGATCAACATGTACAGGCCACGTTTCCAGGTGGACTGGCTCTTCAGGTTTTCCTTGACGTCATTGCTCATGATCGCTAGATCCTCAAATCAGGGTTATTGCCAATATACTCCGCCGGTTTCGAAAATCCAGTCTGCGTATTGCACATCGAACTTCGAAATGACCTGGCTCAACGATGATGGGCCGCCAACCGGCATAATGTACCGTTCCAGGGGTTCATCGTTCAGGACCGGTAAACTTCAGGCTGCCACACTGATAGTATTACAACGTTGGGCGTGATCATCACTGCGGAGAAATATGGAGGCGAAATCGACAATTTCAACACCCGGGTTCAGTTTGATCACGGGCGTTATTCAACTCCTGCTGATACTGCTGCTATCGACGGGATTGGCAACGGGCATCGCGCTGGCGACCGACACCCCGCAACCGCGCGAACTGATTCGCGCCGCCATGGAACACTGGCGCGGGCTAACCTCGTATTCTGAAATGACCATGACCATACACCGCGAGGACTGGCAGCGCAGTTTTTCGATGCAGGCCTGGACCGAGGGCGACAAGTTATCGCTGGTACGCGTAACCGAACCCAGGCGCGACGCCGGCAACGGCACACTGATCCAGGATCAGAGCATGTGGACCTACTCACCCAAGATCAACCGCATCTTCAGGGTACCCCCGTCGATGATGAACCAGAGCTGGATGGGCAGTGATTTTTCCAACAAGGACATCAGCAAGTCGACCGACATCATCGATCAATACGACCATCGCCTGATCAGTACCGAAACCCGCGACGATCACCTCGTTTATACCATCGAATCGATTCCGCACGAGGACGCGGCGGTCGTCTGGGGCAGGGAAATCCTCGTCATTCGCGACGACTACCTCATGCTGCGCCAGGAATTTCGTGACCAGGATGACGTCCTCGTGAAGGAAATGAACACCACCGAAATCACGCTCATGGATGGTCGCTACATCGCTTCGCGCATGCGCATGCACAAACTCGAAATGGAACAGGAATGGACCGAAATGAACGTTGACGCCATCGACTTCGACGTCGAATTGCCAGCCAGCCTGTTCACCCTGTCCAACCTCAGGAACCCGCGCCAGTGAAGAGCGTCGTGCTGCGCATGGCCTGGCGCAACCTGTGGCGGCACGGGCGCCGCACCTGGCTCACGGTCGGCGCAATGATCTTCTCCAACAGCTTGTTGGTGTTTTCGATTTCGCTGCAATTCGGCAGCTACGACATGATGATCGATAACAGCCTGCAAACCTTCTCCGGACATATTCAGTTGCAACACCCCGCCTACCTGGATCAGCCGAAGATGCGTTACACCCTGACGGACATCACCGACAGCGCGCAAAAGCTGCGTGATGAACTCGGGCTGGAGAGCATCAGCGCGCGTGCTTCCGGGTTTGCGCTCGCCTCCAGCGAAGAGCGCAGTCACGGCATCCAGCTGCTCGGGGTCGACGCGGATCACGAACCGCTGGTATCCACTTTCCCCGGCCTGGTGACCGAGGGGCGTTACCTGCAGCCCGGTGCGCGCGAGGAAATCGTGATCGGATCGATCCTGGCGCGCAATCTCAGGGTCGGAATCGGCGATGAGCTCAGCTTTCTCGGCAGCGGCCTTGACGATTCGTTCGCGCCCGGCGTGGTAACGGTAGTCGGCATCTTCGAGTCGGGTATCGCCGATCTCGACCGCGTCATGGCACAGGTCAACCTGGGTTACTTTCAGGACAGCTTCGCGATGCAGCAGGCGGGGCACAGCATCGCCATCCGCGCCGCACATATCGACGATGTCGAGCAACTGATGGCGCGTCTCTCGGCCGGGCTCGACGACCCCGGCAGGGTCGTGGCACGCGACTGGAACGAACTGCAGCCGGGCCTGCGCCAGGCCATACAGGCGGACATGACCAGCGCCTGGTTCATGTATATCGTACTCATCGTGCTGGTCGCATTCAGCGTCCTCAACACGCAGTTGATGTCGGTGCTGGAACGCACCCGTGAGTTCGGCACGATGATGGCGCTGGGGCTGAAACCGGCGCGCCTGGCGCGCCTGGTGATGCTCGAAACCGGCATGATGACAGCGCTGGGGCTGCTGCTCGGCATCGCCCTGGGCGGCCTCATCACGGCCTATCTGAGCGTCGCTGGATTCTCTTATCCCGGCATGGCGGAAATGGCGGTCAAGTTCAACCTGCCGGAGCGCATGTATCCCGTAATATCGCCGCTCTCGCTTACCCTCGGACCGGCCATCGTCGCCTTCGGCAGCCTGCTGGCGGCGATCTACCCCGCGCTGCGCCTGAACCTGCTGCAACCGATCGAAGCGATGCGGGCGGTTTGACATGGCGCTGCACAAACTCCATTTGAGCGTACTGTTAACCCTTTCATGGCGTAACCTGTGGCGCAATCATCGGCGCACCGGCATCATGCTCAGCGCGATTGCGATCGGGGTATGGGCCATGATTTTCATGACCGCATTGATACGCGGCATGGTCGATGACATGCTCACCCAGGGTATTCACAACCTGCCGGGGCATATTCAGATCCAGCACCCCGATTTTCTCGACGACCCGAGCGTGGCCAACAGCATTGCCGTGCCCGGCGGCGAGTTCGAGGCGTTGCTGCAGCGCCTCGAAAGCAAACGCTGGACGACGCGGATCAGGGTGCCGGCAGTCATCGCCAGCGAACGCGAAACGCGCGGTATCAACCTGATCGGCATCGAGCCCGCCGCCGAGGACGATGTCAGCGGCCTGCCGGCGCTACTGAGCGAGGGTCGATTTTTCGAATCGCCACTCGACCGCGGCATCATCATTGGCGCCAAACTGGCCGAACGCCTGGAAACGCGACTGGGCAAGCGCGTCGTCGTCATGAGCCAGGATCCGGATAACAACATCCGCGAGCGTGGTTTCAGAATCGTCGGCATTTACCGCGCCAGGCTGCCCGGTCTCGAAGAGTTCAATGTCTATGCCGCGCGCGATACCCTGCAGCAGTTGTTGCGTCTCGAGGGCCGCGTCTCGCAAATCATCGTCGTCGGTGAAGACTACCGCGAAATAGAGCCGCTCTATCGACAGCTTCGCCAACAGGCGCCGGCCGGCCTGCAGGTCCGCGCCTGGTACGAGATCGACAGCTACCTCGCCGCGATGTCCAACATGATGGATGGCTTCGTACTGGTCTGGGTAATCATCATTTTTCTGGCGCTATCCTTCGGACTGGTAAACACGCTGGTGATGGCGATATTCGAGCGCGTGCGTGAAATCGGTCTGATCCAGGCGCTCGGCATGCGCCCGGCGCTGATCCTGTACCAGATACTGATGGAATCCACGCTGCTGCTGCTGATCGGCCTCGGCCTCGGTAACGGGCTGGCGCTGGCGACGATCATACCGCTGCAGGACGGGCTCGATATCTCGGTCGTCGCCGAGGGCATGGCGATGATGGGGGCGAGCAGCATGCTGTACCCGAAGCTGACTTCTTCCGATCTGTTGCTCGCCAACTCGGTCGTCATCCTGCTCGGCATACTGACCAGCATTTTACCGGCCTGGCGCGCCGCCAAACTGGACCCGGTGCGGGCACTGAATTCCACCTGATGAGGCGATATGAGCGCAATACACTGCCACCAACTCTGTAAGACCTTCCACCAGGGTGACGAAATCATAACCGGCCTCGATCACGTCGATATCACCATTGAACCCGGCGAATTCGTATGCCTGTCAGGGCCTTCCGGGTCCGGCAAAACGACCCTGCTGAACGCTATCGGCGGGCTCGATACGCCCGACAGTGGCGAGATTCGCATGGGCGATCTGCGCATCGACCAACTCGAACGCGGCGCACTCGCCGATATGCGCCTGCAGCACATCGGTTTCGTATTTCAGGCTTACAACCTGATCCCGGTGCTGAGCGCACGCGAAAACGTCGAATTCGTGATGCAGATACAGGGAGTGGCGACCGCCGAACGTGCACGCAAGGCGCGCACGATTCTCGCCGAGGTCGGACTCGAGGGCCTCGAGGACCGCCGCCCGGCACAGTTATCCGGAGGTCAGCAGCAGCGTGTCGCGGTCGCGCGCGCCATCGTTTCGCAGCCCGACCTGGTGCTCGCCGACGAACCCACCGCTAACCTCGACAGCGTTGCAGCGGAACACCTGATGGGTTTGTTTGTCAGTCTCAATGAAAACCACGGGGTCACCTTTGTCATCGCCACCCACGACAAGCGTGTAATGGCCTACGCAAGGCGTCTGGTGAAGATGCAGGATGGGAAAATCATCAGCGATGAAGCGCAGTAGCTCGCATATCCCAGCGCTTTATTTTGCGATATGCACATGGATGTGCAGTATTAGAGCAATGCAGCGCGATGCGGCGTTCCGATCCGACGTTTCGGCGGTCCGACGCTTCGGGCAATTGCCGAGGGCATGGTTTAGCGGAGCTCTCTTGATACTCATCGCTTGCGGCGCCGCACAGGCCGATGATCTGCGCGGCCACTTCAAACCCCGGGTAACGGTCGTCGACATCCCCGCCGACAGCGCGCTGCAGGAATTCAGCGACAACCCGGCCCGTGACAGCGGTTTCGACCTGCGCCTCAATTTCTCGGGTGGCGCGGATAACTGGAACTGGCAAGGTGATTACCAGTTACTCGCAATACAGGGTGATCGAACCGAACTGTTACAACAGGACGCGGCCCCAGGGTTCGGCGGCGCGCCAGTGGTGGACGATGATCATCGCGTGCTCGACCTGTCGAGCCGCATCAGCGACCACGACGATCGCGTCATCGCGCATCGGCTAGACCGTCTTTACCTGGGCCATACCACCGACAAGACGGTATTCAAGATTGGCCGCCAGGCTGTGTCCTGGGGTAACGGCATGATTTATAACCCGGTCGACTTTTTTAACCCCTTCGACCCTGCCGCCATCGACACCGAGTACAAAACCGGTGACGACATGCTGTATGCCCAGTACCTGCTGGACAGCGGCGACGATGTGCAGGCCGTCTGGGTCGGGCGACGCGACGATGACGGTGATGTCAGCAGCGATGTCACCAGCCTCGCGCTCAAGTACCATATCTTCTCCGGGTCAAACGAGATCGATCTGCTCGTCGCCGATCACTACGACGCGCGCATCGGCGCGGTTGGCGGCAGTGTCGATATCGCGGGCGCTATCTGGCGCGGCGACCTCATGCTCACCGATGAGGACGGCGAGCAGTTCACCAGCGCGGTGCTGGGCTGGTCGTACGCCCTGCTCGCCTGGGACCGCAATCTGAGTACGACCATCGAGTACTTTCACAACGGCTTCGGCATCGACGACGGCAACTACGACCCGCTCGCGCTCGCCGACAATCCGGAGCTGGTGGCGCGCATCGAGCGCGGCGAACTGTTCACGCTTGCGCAAAACTACCTGGCGGCCGCGGCGACCATCGAGCTGACGCCGCTATGGCTGCTCACCACCAGCGTTTTCAGAAATCTCGACGACGACTCGATGCTGTTACAGATATTCAGTCGCCACGACCTGCAACAGGACCTGCAGCTATTGCTGGCGCTGAACCAGCCGTATGGCGATGACGGTAGCGAGTTTGGCGGTATCGACTCCGGCATTTCCGAGGATCCACTCTCCGTCGGGACCTCGCTCTTCGCGCAACTCGCCTGGTATTTTTAAAACGGCATCCGTTAAACCGGGTGACTTTCTCCCCGGCTTACTGATGAACGGTCGGATTTTGGCTACCAATGGTCATATGGCCGCCAAAATTGTGACTATGCTTTGACGTACTGCCCCACACCTGTGAAATGCGTCACACTATTTTTTCCAAGTCAGGCGCCTTAAGACAAACAGGTTTTCGAGTCAGAAAGCAAAAGGGACTCAGGGATGATCAACGAGGAAGACAAAATATAATGCTTACTACAAAACTCGAAATCGTAAGCGCAAAAGGCGCCAGAAATCCAGCCCAGAACCAAGTCTACAACTCGGTCAAACGGTTTTCCCTGGAAGGTCTCAGCGACCTCATCCGGGTGTTGATGGAAAGTGTCGATGATGCCCTGTTCGAACTCTCGGACAAAGTCGACAACGACCAGGAACGCAACATGTATTTCGAGGCGATGCGCGAAATCAGGTTGAAGCGCGATGGCATGAAACAGAATTTCGATCACGAAATGCAACAGTGTTTCGACCGCGTTACAGGCGCAGGAACCGCCCCCGCAAGCGACCATGACGACGAAGATGAGCTGACGCTTATCGAACTCGACGACCTCGAAGACAACATCGCGATCGACAACATGATTTCGCGCGCGCGGCCGCATTTCGAAGACGACCTGTTCGCGGTGACCGAGCGGCTCAAGATGGTTTTGAAATGCAAGGAACTGAACCAGGACGAAAATCCGCTCGACCCCAGGGCCATCTGCGACAGTTTTCACAGCGCCTCGGACCTGCTGGATACCGACATCCAGGTCAAGCTGATCTTATACAAACTGTTCGAACGCTACGTCATCAATAACCTGGGGCACTTTTACAAGGAAGTGAATCAACTGTTTGTCGAGAAAGGCGTGTTACCGGGCTTCAAGGCCGACCAGGAGCGCATGAAACAGACGACTCGTTTCATGGCCAATCGCATTAAAAACGGTTCCGCGCAGGCGTTCCCTGCCGGAGTGGCGGGCATGGCCGCAAACACCGACGGCAACCTGTTTGCAGCCCTGCAACAGGCTATCCCCGGCACCGGTGGCGTACAGGGTGGCT
>Ga0164315_10002391_pt1 | contig 14381 bp, 14 predicted proteins | sample GuaBasSedimGuay6_FD_113737 | JGI IMG/M metagenome (GOLD analysis project Ga0164315, IMG submission 113737) | Subseafloor sediment microbial communities from Guaymas Basin, Gulf of California, Mexico - Guay6, Core 4569-2, 0-3 cm | ecosystem: Environmental > Aquatic > Marine > Hydrothermal vents... | reverse complement strand
TAAGGAAAATGTGTACTACTTTGACTATGGTAATAGCCGCTTCGTGGTGATGAATAATAACTACTGGTATAGTGGGTTACCGGAAAAATTCGGTGGTAACTTAGAAGGCTACGTTCTGGATGACCAAATGGCATGGCTAACTGAGGTGTTCAGTCAAACTAAGGCTGATGATTCAATTGCTCACCTCTTCCTCTTTGCTCAAGAACCGTTGTTCCCCAATGGTAGCCAAATCAAGAGCGGGATGTGGTATCAAGGTGGCGAGCCGGCTAAGAATGGCGGTTTTGACCGTACTTATGTGGTTAAACGTCGTGACGAAATATGGCGGGCTTTTGTCGGCACAGGCAAGGCAATGTTAGCTAGTTTTGGCGATGAACATAATTACAGTCGTACATTCATCACCCAAGATAAAGAGGGTAATGATTTTGAGCATCCCGTTTGGCAAGTGATATCGGGCGGTGCTGGTGCACCTTACTCCGCTGAACTAAGAACGGATTTGCCTTGGAGTGGTAACGTGAAGAAGTTCAGCACTCAGATGAGCTACACTTTACTCAAGGTTAATGGAAACAAGGTCATGTTTGAGGCCTATAACATTGACGGCATTTTGTTTGACCGTGTTGAACTGACTAAAGTTATTCGGTAGTTCGAGTTGTGTAATGCACGTAAAATAAACCAAGTTTTTGTCAAAAACTTGGTTTCTCATCGCTACATTATGCAGAACTATCCAAAAAGTATTTTGGTGGGCCGTTGCCCACCATAACAAATGAGAAGATCATAATGTTATTAACGACAATGATTGTAGTAGGAGGCGTTTTATATGGTGGTAAAAAAATTTACCAGCAACGCTTCAAAATAAAACAATTAGTTAAATGGGAAAACGTTACCTCTAAATCCCCAGTTTCTAAAAAGAACAAAACATTAGTCGATATAACCCAACAAGCGAATAACCGTAAAAAGCAAATCCTGACTCGCAATCTCGTTCTTATGGGTGTTTCTCTTGGCGTTATGATTGCCGTTTTTCCATTGTTTCCGCCTATCCAATTTTTGGCTATTCCGATCATTTTATACGCATCAAAACCAGTATTGCAAAAATCATTAGACAAATTAAAACAAGGCATAATTGGGGCAGATATACTAAATCTCTTATCCATTTTAGGCTGTCTTCTTTTTGGCTTTTATTTTTTAGGTTTGTTTGCACTGTTTATATATAGCATAGCCCAAAGAGCGATAACCAAGGTTCACGAAGATTCTCACAGCAACTTAGTTGATGTATTTCAACAAATACCCAAATCTGTGTGGATCATTGTCGATGACGTTGAACTACATATTCCTTTCCAAGAGATCAAAGTTGGGGATATTGTGGTTGTTCATGCCGGTGAGGTTATCCCAGCAGATGGCATTGTCACCACCGGGTTCGCGAGTGTTGATCAACAGATTCTGACAGGCGAAGCCAGGCCTGTTGATAAAGGCGTTGAGGATCAAGTTTTTGCCTCAACCACTGTCCTCTCAGGACAGATTTTTATTCAAGTTGAAAAAGCAGGCGAAGAAACAACCGTGGCTAAAGTGGGGCAGGTTTTAAATAATATGGTTTCCTTTAAATCCGCAAAGGAGTTACGGGCTGAAAGATTAGCTGATAAAACCGCTCTTCCCACATTAATAGCAGGCGGAATTGCTTTCCCTATTTTGGGAGCCTCAGGGGCTTTGGCGGTTTTAGGTTCTCATTTTACCAATAAAATGCGGATGATTGCATCACTTAGTATATTAAATTACCTCAATGTTGCTTCTAAAAATGGGATTCTTATCAAAGATGGCCGTGCATTAGAATGGCTTAAACAAGTGGATACTATTATTTTTGATAAAACCGGCACGTTGACCGAAGAACAACCCACTGTTGGTCTCATTTTTTCCAGTACTGATTATAGTGATAATGATGTTTTACGCTATGCGGTTGCCGCTGAATATAAACAAACGCATCCCATTGCCAAAGCGATTATTCAAGAAGCCGAAAAGTTGGATTTACTAATTCCAACTATTGATGAAACCGAGTATCAAATTGGGTATGGTCTGACGGTTCAAGTAGAAGGTAAAATCGTGCGTGTTGGTAGCAAACGATTTATGGAAATGGTCAAACTCCCAATTCCATCAAGGCTTCAGGAAGTGGAAAAAGTTTGCTATCAAGAAGGTCATTCATTGATAATGGTAGCCGTGAACGAGCAATTAATCGGTGCAATTGAGTTACTACCAACAATTCGTCCAGAAGCCAAAGCGGTAATTCAACAATTGCGTCAACTTCCGCAAATTAAGGCCACCTATATTATTTCCGGTGACCATGAAATGCCAACTCGCAAGCTCGCTAAAACGCTGGGGATTGATCATTACTTTGCCGAAACCCTTCCCGAAAACAAAGCTAAGATCATTGAAGAGTTGCAACAAGAAGGTAAATTTATTTGTTATATAGGTGATGGGATTAATGATGCCATTGCGTTGAAACAATCTCAGGTTTCTATTTCTCTGCGTGGGGCTTCGACTGTTGCTACAGATTCTGCCCAAATTATCTTGCTGGATAAAGGGCTACAACACTTTAATTTGTTATTCGATATTGCCAAAACTTATAACCGCAATATGGATGTCACTCTTGCTTTGGTAGTCACCCCCACTTTTGTTGGAATAGGAGGTGCCTATTTACTGGGATTTGGTTTGGGCAGTACTGTTTTTTTGAGTATGTTCGCATTATTGAGTGGAACAGGTAGTGCAATGTTTCCTTTGTTTTATGAACCATCAAAAAAATTGGACTTGATGAGCCCCCAAATAACAAGAGAGGAATCTGCACCGTCACTAGAAACCAATGATTTATAGTAACTACTCAGCCCTGAAAGGGCGTTTTATTAAAGCCCAGGGCAGCGCCCTGGGAACTCAGCCCTGAAAGGGCGTTTTATTAAAGCCCAGGGCTGCGCCCTGGGAATGGGAACCTTTTTCCTGGGGCGTTGCCCCAGGCTATAATAATGCGCCCCGTTGGGGCTGAGTAGTTACGAATTATAATTAATTGTCATAATTGTTGTTATAAATAATTTTTTATGAACGAATTTAAACAAGCGCAAGAATTATACGATCAGCAAGCGTTATGCTATGCTGAACAAGCGAATGCCAATAAAAAGCTGCTAGATACCAGAAAACTCGTCTATAGTTTATTAAGCCCAGTTAAACACAAAAAAATCTTAAGCATCGGCTGTGGTGATGGTACCGAATGCGTGTCGTTTGCAGAAAACGGTGCCAAAGTGGTTGGCATAGATAGCTCCAGTGAACTGATAACCCTTGCGAAAAATAAATACTCGGAATTGGGAATTGACTTTTTGGTGATGGATTATGAGGAAACCTCCTTTGAAGAGGCGACATTCGATGGTATTATTTCCATTATGTCAATCATGTATAAAGCCGATCTGACAAAAGTGTTGTTTGAATTAAAACGCATCTTAAAGCCGCACGGCAGCATGGTTATGGTGGTACCCCATCCGGTTAGAAAAATGATCAAATATGCTCACTTTGATTATTTTGCTTCTGGTTTACATTACGAAACCTGGGAAAATGTGACAAGATACAATTATTATAGGACGATAGAAGAGTACTATCGGTTGATAAAAGCAAGCGGCTTGAGTATTGAAAGCCTATTGGAACCAAAGCCTCAGCTTGATAAACCTTATCAAGTTATAAATAACATTAGCGAACATCTGTATCCTCATGCCTTAATATTTGTCTTACAGAAAGATTAATTGAGTTTTGAACCAAGTACAGCGAATTCCAGAAATCAGTGAATTATATTTGTTCACTAAGACATCCTAAATGAATTGTGAACCTATTTGAGAAAAATTTTTCGGCAAAATTGACAAATCACAAATCATTTAGGAACACTGTATTATAATAGCGACTCGTTAAAAAACCATTCCTACCAAAACTCATTCATTCATTCGTTTCAGGCACACCTTGCACGCAAGAAAAACGCATTATGACAATACTTTTTCTATTCGGTTTATTGTTTTTGTTTTTGATTATCGGCGTACCGGTTGCGATTGCATTAGGACTCTCCAGTGTTTTAACCATTTTATTCTTCTCTAATGACTCGTTGGCTTCCTTGTCTTTGAAACTCTTTCAAAGCATGGAACATTACACCCTTCTCGCCATTCCCTTTTTTATCCTTTCCGCGACATTTTTATCCACCGGCGGGGTGGCGAAACGGATTATCCGTTTTGCGATTGCCCTTGTTGGATCGTTGCGCGGTGGGATGGCGATGGCTTCGGTATTAGCGTGTATGTTGTTTGCGGCGGTGTCGGGATCATCGCCGGCAACGGTGGTAGCCATTGGTTCCATTGTTATCGGTGGTATGGTTGCGACTGGTTATAGCAAAGAATTTGCCGCTGGTGTGGTGGGCAGTGCCGGCACATTAGGGATTTTGATTCCGCCCTCTATCGTCATGGTGGTTTATGCCGCTATTACCGAAGTTTCTGTTGGGCGACTGTTTGTTGCTGGAATTATGCCCGGCATATTAGCAGGTTTGATGTTAATGGCCGGTATTTATTTTTTAGCGCGAAAACGCAATTAGCCGAAAATGCAGCCAGCCTCATGGCGTGAAGTTTTTGAATCAGGTGTCGATGCTATTTGGGGATTATTACTGATCGTGATCGTCATGGGCGGTATTTATAGTGGCATTTTCACCGCGACAGAAGCGGCAGCGGTGGCAGCCGTTTATGCATTTATCATCGCGGTGTTTTTTTATCGTGATCTCAAATTCCGTGACGTTCCCAAAGTGTTAACTGATTCTGGCAAAGTCACCATCATGTTAATGTTTATTATCACCAATGCCATGCTGTTTGGACATGTGTTGACGACAGAACAAATCCCCCAACAAATTGCTGAAGTTATTATGAGTGCTGGTATGGCACCATGGCTGTTTTTGGTGGTTGTCAATGTGTTGTTGTTGATTGGGGGCAGCTTTATGGAACCGTCGGGGCTGCTACTGATTGTCGCGCCGATTTTATTTCCGATAGCGGTAGAACTCGGCATCGATCCCATTCATCTTGGGGTTATCATGGTAGTCAATATGGAAGTCGGGATGATCACGCCACCGGTGGGATTAAATTTATTTGTGCTGGTGGGTATTACCGACATGCGTTTAGTCGAAGTGATTAAGGCGGTAGTGCCTTGGTTACTTATCTTATTGACTTTTTTGATAATGATTACTTATATTCCCCAAATCAGTCTATTTTTGCCGGATTTAATGTTTGGGCATCAGCGGTAAGGTGTGTGCCCAAACGGATACTCTCTGGGGTGGTGAAAATTGTTGTGAAGTGTGAATGAAAAGCATATTGGTGTATAGTTTTTCAGAAAAATAATGTTCGACGCAAAAACTAGAGCAAAGAACACAAGCCATAACGGATAGTATCCGACTCGATGGGATGCTATCCGTGAAGTTATTTAACGAATGATGGGCCTATAAACGAATAAGGTATCAAATACCTATGTACAGGACAAAAATTATAACATATTGATTTTAAAATTGATTTTGTGATGCTATCGCTTTTTGTGGCGTATGTATCACTTTTGCGAAATATCGATGCCATAACCACCAGTGCTATCGTTTGAGTGAGACTATTACCACAAACTTTTTCACGAGGGTTTGAGTGAGACTATCGCCAAAAAAGCGATAGCATCACGGCTTGAACACTTTTTTGTCCTGTACATAGATCAAATACTTGATGATTTTATGATTTATTAGACATGGAAGGCAAAAGTTCGAGCGAGAAATAGCCACGAAAGATAAGTTTAAGTTTGCTTTTTTATGGGATTATCAATCAATCTAAGCCAGGTTTTAATTCGTTTATCCACGTAATTAGTTGTACTTAACCGTGAAAACCTATTGTATTCAACAGATAGGTGTTAAGCGTTCATTACACTAATCCATTGTAATAGGCGGTGGTACCAAAGTTTTGCTATTCCGCAATTAGTTAATGACGACAATCCAAACCTATTGCCAGCAATAACAAACATTCAAAGGAACCCATAATGACTCATTCATTTTCTCAACCTGAGCTTTTCCAACCTTGGAATAACGCTTGTGAACACTGGCTGTTGAATCAAGCGACAGATTTAGAACAATTTTTCCCGGCAGATGAAGAACTCCAAGAAAACCGCGATGAGGAAAAGCGAATTGCGGATGTTGCGCTCAATGGTTTTATTAGCACAGCTGCCATTTTTGGCGCAATTGACATCGGTTTGTTTGAAAGCCTCGAATCGAGTCCATCTCAATTAGACTCGTTAGCACAGCAACTCAATGTGCCCACAAGTCATCTCAATCGTTTGCTCTTAATCCTGCAACGTCTTGAGTTAGTGACACTGAAATCAGAAAAATGGAGATTACAAGCACCAGCCCGGCGTTTTTTTACGCCCACTGCCCCAACCTTCGAGCCTTATCTCTGGTCGCGATTAGCCATGACTCGCCAGTTTTTGCAGAACTATGCCACCGAATGGGGTGACATAATGCGGGGAAAACGGCAATTCGATGAGTTGCAGTGGCCGCCTCGTAATGAGCAAGAAACCCGCGACTTTGAACACATCATGACCGCTGAAGCGCCCTATATTGCGGCCCGGCTGAAACCCGTTATACAAGAAAAGCCAATCAAACGTTTGCTTGATGTCGCAGGTGGCAATGGGACTATCGCGGCCTTGTTGGCACATCAGCAATCTGACTTACAAGTGGATGTGTTAAATTGGCCTCACGTTGCACCGCTTATCACTGAAACTGCCGAGAAGTTTCATCTTACCGAGCGAGTTCGTCCCCTGCCCGCCGATTTTGTGGATGACTACTTTCCAACCGATTATGATGCGGTGCTATTTTCACGGGTATTGTTCAATTGGCCTGATGAAGTGGTTATCAAGTTGTTGAGCAAAGCGTGTCATGCCCTCAAATCAGAAGGGCGGATCATGATTTGTGAACGCATGAAAGGCCCGGCTGAAGGTGTGAGCCGTACTTGGTTGACTTTTATGGCGACGAGTGTCAACGCTCAGGTATTTGGACGGACTCCTTTGAGGTGGATTGATTTACTGGATCAGGCGGGTTTTTACAATCCCCGCTTGGAAGGTGATGACTCATTTGAAGGGTATGGTGTGATTCAAGCGTTTGCCAGTCCTGAATTGAATGAGGCTGAACAACTCCGGCCTTCCAAAAAGGTTTATCAAAATGGAGATACTGTGCAGGTAACGGTGCCCCCCTCACCAGAGGGACAAACGCAATATTTGGGCCTTAGAATGCCTAACAGACAAACTTTTATCTTGGATCAGTTTAATACGTTGCGTCCCTTTGATGGTGTGAGATTACCGGCGTGGAAAGGCGGTGATGTTGCAATGGAGCAAGTGATATTACCGAATATTCCGCGTGGAAAATATTTGCTTTATTATTTATACGCGCCTGAAGATGTTAAACCAATGCTTGCTTTTGAGCAATGGACATTAAACGTATCGATGTTTCGGGTAAATTAAATCCCATATAATAAGTATTGACATTATCAGGAGTCGGCCAGATTTATCTTGGTTCTTCCAAACTAAAGTTTGGACTCCATCCTACTTGCATCCCTCAGAAGGGATGCTATCCGTTACGCTAATCCCAAACTCTGCCACAAACATTTTCCACCACTGGTTTTATCAATTGCCGCTAAACGTTGTCCATGGGCTTGTAATTCTTCTTCGGTGGGGGCAATTGTGGTTAAAGCGGCTCTATTTGATGAGATGCGTTTAATGGTATCGTGCCCTGAAACTTCGGTTTTGTCGTCGTTAGCCAATAAACTCACTTGTCCACCTGTCATCGCTAAGTACACTTGGGCGAGAATTTCCACGTCAAGCAACGCGCCATGCAATTGACGATTAGAATTGTCTACATTATAGCGTTTGCATAACGCATCAAGATTGTTTTTTTGCCCAGGGTGACGTTCTCTGGCTAAGGCGAGGGTATCGATAACTTGACAGTAGTGGCTCAGCGGTTGCCAGCCTTGTTTGAGCAATTCCAATTCGTGGTTGATAAAACCGACATCAAAGTCGGCATTATGGATAATCAGTTCAGCCCCTTTGATAAAGGCCATGAATTTGTCTACCACGTCAGCAAAACGCGGTTTATCTTGGAGAAATTCATCGGTGATGCCATGGACAGCAGCGGCTTGGGCATCCATTTTGCGATTAGGTTGTAGGTATTGGTGATAGCGATTGTCGGTGATGTGGCGATTTGATATTTCTAGACAACCAATTTCGACAATGCGGTGGCCTTCTTTTGGATCGAGGCCGGTGGTTTCGGTGTCTACGATAATTTGGCGCATAAGTCTCTCCTCTAAGATTTCCGTGCAAGGTACGCCTTGCACTCCTGCGGAACCTTGGCGTGAGTTATCATTCGTTTCAGGCGAACCTTGTATGAAAAAGCGGCGTTATCATTCGTTTCAGGCGAACCTTGTACGAATTATCAGGAGTACAAGGCGAACCTTGTACGAAAAAACGGCGTGATGATAGAGTGACATTCTATATCAACCAAGATATTTTTATACTGGAAGTACAACGGATTGACGGATTTAACGGATAAAAAAAGCCCCTCGGTTTTTGCCGAGAGGCTTGGGATGGGATTAGTGCCTTGTTTGGGCTATTGTTTTGGTGGTAGTCCAGTACAGGTAGTGATTTTGGAGTCCAAAGCTTGAGCTTTGGCTCTTAGACAGGACACAAATATCACTACCTCTAGCGGACTACCTATTAAGCTAATGTCAATAGGCTATTTTGGTGGATGCCATCCAACCAGTACCCATCGTTTGCGAGCCTTAACCAGAAGGTTTCGATTGAGTCGTAATGCAACTATAGTCGCTCGTCCGGTAGCCGTTTTTCCAATCATATAACATCCATCTTCGCTCCAATCAAAATGTTTGTGCCATCGATCTTGACGAGGATGAAATAACGGTGCTTTTTCACCAGTTTCAGGATCGGTAGCCTGAACTTGTATTCCTTTGTGTTCATTGCAAGGGCGACAAGCCAGCCAGAGATTATCACGTATTGTTTCACCGCCCAATGCTTCCGGAAAGATGTGTTCGACACTTAACGGAATACCCGTTAGGGTTTCATCCGACAAACAGTAGCCACAGCGATGCCCGGCATCTTGTTCAATTTGCAGACGCAGTTTGGTAGAAAGGTAGGCTGTCATCAAGATTGCTCACGAAGTTCTTCTAAAGTGGGCAATTGATGCCCTCTATTTTTAAGAATCGCATAAGCATGGGCTTTGCGTAGCATTAATTGTTCGGCATCTTCTCGTAATTGCGTGAGCCATTTTTGACCTATCGGTGTTAGCTGTTCAGTTTTATGCCGTGCTAATAATATGTCATAAAGAGCCGCTTTATCTTGATTCATGGTACTTTGTGCAATTTGCCATAAAACATCGTCGGATAAGTGTGCCATTGATTCAAGTTCAATCCGATAATTAAAGGGCAAATCTTCTTCAACTTCTGGGGGCAAACTTTGCGACAATATTTTAAAAATCACGTCATTTAACGGACGCGTTGTTATTTGTGCTTGACTTTGTAAATGGTGGTAAATTGGTTCTGGTAAAGTGAGCGTAATCGTATGTGCTGTCATAAAATTCGATGGGAACCTGCCAGAAAAGGTTTTGTCAGGATGCTGCAAATGTAGAGTGCTTGCCTTAGTGGAAAGGTAAACACCCTACGTTTGCTCTTAAAAAACATTTTTCGCCATATTTGCTTACTGACTAAACGTTAAAACCTCAATATCTGTACTAATGGCATCGCCACTGAATGGGTGCCGGAGCCTGCCACCAATTTGATACGATCCAATGGTTTCAGCACCGCTAAAGGTGTAAAAAGTGGTTGCCATTTGCAGTAAAATACCTGTTTATTTGTGCTTCAGTACTTAGAATCGTTTTTTGGAAAAGGATCAATCAGCTAACTATGTTGATAAAGTGTAAAATCTCGATAAATCCAAAGAATGTGAAAAATAACGTCTGTTCTATAACCTACCATTGGTGCTTTACCGTAAAATCGGAAAGCAATAAATATAACATCTTCCTTAACATGTGTAGGAATAGTCGCACGAATACTATTCCTAGCAATTTTCTCATAACCTAAACCATGTCGGTGCGATTTGGAAATTTCAGCCCAAGTGAGTTGACTTAAGCGATCCAGTGTATCAGCAAAAGCCGCTTTTTCTTCTTTAGTACATGCCCCCAGAGAATAATAGTTTCTATCCAAATACTTGAAGCAAAAAATGGGATGCTCATGCTGTGTTGAAAAACTCTTGCTGCTAGTAGGTTTATTGGGTGTAATTTTTCTAACGTTACCCATTTGAGGCTATCCATTGTATTTTAAAATAGTCGCGTAAGGCTTCGGGCGAAATTTTATGCCCAATCGGGGTATCCTTCCAAGGCGGCTCTTCATGAGTCTTATGGGATAACATCCAAGCTGAAAATTGACCAAAAACGGCATAGACTTCATCTAATAATTCGCGTGTTTGTGAATCATAGATAGAAAAATCCATATCGCGTGGGGGTGGAATCGCGCCGGTTCCATAACGTTTGTAAGTATGGAATAACTCAGGGACAACAGGCCCATAAGTCCATGCTTCAAGCGATTCAGGAAATAATGGACGATTATGTAAAGCTAAATTAACCCCCTGAGCGTAATAGACTAATTTTTGCAATTTCATATTTGAAATCAGATCGCCAGCTTCTTCGTCTATTTGGGCCAGAAAATATCTGGCTATGTCATAACAACTTAATCCATTATAATTCATGGTTTTTTACCGGTTTTATTCAGTATAACTCATTAATAACTCATGTTACGCACTCAGCTTCCACAAGCCTTTTTAAAATCCCAAGGCTATGCGCTTCCGTCGGCTAAAGCCGACTTCGTTGAGAATTTCAGTCACCTTTAGGTGACTTTCGCTTTTAGCCTAGTGCAGGAGAGCGGAAATATCCATACCCCCCCGCCAACAGCTAAAGCAGTTGTCTAAAAGCTCAAGTACCCTAAAGGGCACTACAAAAGAGGGTTAGTCGGCTTTAGCCGACTTGAGCTTTTAGACAACGGCTTTAGCCGTTGGCGGGGGGGTGGTATGGAAACTTCCGCTTTCTTGCACTAGTACACTGTCAACTTGGTTTTGACGGGTACCATATTGGAGTCCAAACTTTAGTTTGGGCGGTTCATCGATAAATCTTGGACTCCTGCTACCCGTCAATAAAACATTGACAGAGTACTAGGGCTTTAGCCCATAGCATCTTTTGGAAGGGAAGTTCAGTGCGTAACATCAGTTAATAAATAAAATAATTTCAAACCATCAGGTAATAGTCGTTGTGCTAGGTAAGTCTAATTCAGACCGAATGGTGAGCAACATCTTTTCGTTGCCCACCCTACCAGCTTGGTTATTCACTAAACGTTAAAACTTCAATGTCTGTACTAATGGCATCACCACTGAATGGGTGCAGGAGCCTGCCACCAATTTGATACGATCCAATGGTTTCAGCACCGCTAAAGGTGTATTCAAAAATCTTGGTATCAATCTCATCTCCGGACGATAAAGTCAGCCCGGTAAATGGTTCAATAAGCGGTATGACAGAATCGTCTGGTAATTTTTGCTGTTGAAGACAATGTCAATGGTTGGTTGGCAGCCTTGATAGAGTTGTTGGATTTATGAGTCGGTGAGAGCGCGATTATAGATGCGGATGTCATCAATTTGGCCACTTAAATCTTGACCATCAAAGGCTCCATTTAAAACATCTTGTTCTCTACCTAATATTAATCCGTTATGATCAATATTAATTGGCACTGCGCTATAATTGGTATCCCCAACTAAATATGGTGCGAAACATGCACCTAAGTCTTACCATCGCATTCTCCTCTAATTAAAAAAAACGAATGTCTAGTATCACCAATAACAGTGCCTTCTACATCACTAGACGACGCTTAGCTTAAAAAAAATGTGAGGTTCAATTAAATTTGAACCTCGCCCGCTTATTAATCTGGATTTTTTTTCACCAATGAAAACAGGTGAGTCTTATCCCAGATTAAAACTCGATGTTCAAGTTTTTCCGCCTTTGTTATTTCTTTATAACTACAAAGATTGTTTATAAGAAAGGATAATAACTTCTCGTACCAAGTTCGCTTGAAACGAATGAAAAACTTACTTTCGTACCAAGTTCGCCTGAAACGAATAATCATAAGACATTGTCAAATTATTATCCTTTCTTATAAGCAATCCTTGTAGTTATAGGTTGATTTTGGAAACAAAACGTGTTCATCGAGTAAAAGGTTATGGTTCATTTATCAAAGCTTTTCTCAAGACATTGAGCCACATCCGCCTTAAAAAAATCAATCCGTGTTATATCCGTCAATATGTTGTACTTCCAGTAAATGACGATTGGCGAGTAACATTCCAACATGCACGTCGCCACGCAACCCAAAAAACCAAGTTTTTGCCAAAAATGCCGGTAATCGCGGGAGAATTAATAGGAGTACAAACTTAGGAGTACAAACTTGAGTTTGTACCACCCAATATACATTTGAATACCATCACTACTTGTAGAAGAGTAAAAACTATTTGAAAATAATGGGCCTACTCCATCCGATTAAAATTTATTAAAACGGATACTATCCCGAAACCAGGGATAGCATCCGTAAATTAAAACGGATACTATCCCGAAACCAGGGATAGCATCCGTAAATTAAAACGGATACTATCCAGAAACCAGGGATAGCATCCGTAAAATGAGCAAAATTGGTATTACCCATTACCCATTACCCATTCAAAGATGAGTTTGTCGCTGAATTTTGTCAATTCCTTGATTGGCTAAACTATCAGCAATCTCATTTTCTGCATGGCCACTGTGGCCTTTAACCCATTGCCAGTCAATTTGATGCTTTTGTGTCGCAGTGTGTAAACGTTGCCACAAGTCAACATTTTTCACCGGCTGTTTATTGGCCGTTTTCCAACCGCGTTTTATCCAATTCTCTATCCATTCAGTAATGCCTTTTTTGACATATTGAGAATCAGTCATCAAACGAACTTGATAAGGGCTGGTTAAACTTTCTAAGGCCATAATGGCCGCCATCAATTCCATACGATTATTAGTTGTATTCAACTCGCCGTCATAGAGTTGTTTTTCTTGATCTTTATAACGCAATAATACCCCCCAACCCCCAGGGCCGGGGTTGCCACGACAGGCACCATCCGTAAAAATTTCAACAACGGGCGTACTCATTTGGTGTTTTCCTTAAAAGATGTGCCGATAGCCTCAGCCACTAAGGTAGGTTGAGTCAGCCATTTAGGTTTAATGGGGGTTAAAGTTGTCACACGTTTTTTCGCAACCACCAGATACACCGCCCCAAAATTGCCGGCCCAACGTGAGCCAATTTTTTCTAAGAGCGTCGTATAAACTCTAAAACGATCATTGTGAAAAGGCAAAGCAAAAAAAAATGATTGTTGTTCTTTCAATTCAAAGCCCAGCAAGGCTAACCAGTCTTTAATGCGTAACAGTGACAAAAATCGTCCACACCACGGTGCATTTTCGCGCCGTGTGAAAAACCAACGCCACATTCCCCATAAGCTGAACGGGTTAAAGCCCAATATCACTAAATGGCCTTCGGGAATTAAGATTCGCTCCACTTCGCGTAAAATGTCATGCGCGTTATCATTAAATTCTAAGACATGTGGCAATACCACGACATCAAAACTATCTTTGGCAAATGGCAAAGCATCGGCTTGTGCGTAGACACTGGAATAAGGTTGGCAAATCGTGTTGGTGGATCGGCTTAACACGCAGCGATGTCTGACGCGACTGCTTTCCAGCAGATAGCCATATCCCACGCTGCCAATTTGCAACAAATGATAGCCAAATAACTGAGGCAAAATTTGTTGCAAAATGGCCGCTTCCTCGTTCAATAAGCGTTTTCCTAACGGGGTTTCAAACCACGTTTGAAGCTGTGCAGAGTGACTGCCCATTTGGTAAGACTGTGAAGGTTGGTAAAAAAGGTGGGGTTAAAAGTAGGCTGTTGATTTTAAGCGGAGAAAGGGTTTAAACGTGTTGCCTATTTTCATGGAGTTCAATGGTGGGCAAGCGGGCGGTGAGATCGTTCTGCCCGCTTACCGGCCCCCTACGAGGCATTAGACTTGTCCGTCAATAAATAAGAAAGCCAAGGGCGTTGCCACGGGCGTAGATAACACGCACCGAAGGTCTAATAGAAAAGCGCCGAAGGTGCGACATTAATATAGCCAGTGTATTACCTTCCGCTAACAAAACCCTTATTTTCTTATTTTCGGACAACTCTATTGTTCATGGCAATAGATAACCCTATTTCTCGAATCGATAG
>Ga0164315_10002390_pt1 | contig 14384 bp, 8 predicted proteins | sample GuaBasSedimGuay6_FD_113737 | JGI IMG/M metagenome (GOLD analysis project Ga0164315, IMG submission 113737) | Subseafloor sediment microbial communities from Guaymas Basin, Gulf of California, Mexico - Guay6, Core 4569-2, 0-3 cm | ecosystem: Environmental > Aquatic > Marine > Hydrothermal vents >... | reverse complement strand
ATCGTAACTACTCAGCACCAAAGGTGCGAATTATTATAGCTGGTGCTTTGAAAAGGCATTTAAAGCCCTGAAAGGGCGAATTATTATAGCCTGGGGCAACGCCCCAGGTACAAAAGGTGAAAAGGGTGCTGCCCTGGGCTTTAATAATGCGCCCTTTCAGGGCGGAGTAGTTACAAAATATCAAATTGTGACATTTTTTAGTCCTGTACATAGATAACTACAAAGATTATTTGCTTATGAAAGGATTAGATCGTAACCTCGAAAGTTCGTTATGTGATTTAAGAACACCTGAAACGATTTGAAAAGTGACGGTTTGATGTTTGGCATTGTTTTGATTTATGGTGGTGTTCATTCACTCGATGATGTCACGATCTTATCCTTTTTTATAAGTAATCCTTGTAGTTATATATTCGATGCGGAAAAACTTGATCATCGAGTATTTACCTATAGACGTTCAGATAAATTAGTTTCACAAATCAAAAAAATAAATGCTAATTTTTCAATAAATTAATTGATGCCAGTGTAAAATTATTTACCTGAAAAGCTATCGGCTCATATACCACACGTCTAAAAAATCTGTTTATTGCACAAATTCATTGAAATTGAACTATAATAAATACAACGGCTTTCAATTTAAGGCGATATCCTTTTGACGGATACTATCCCGTCTCAAGATAACATCCGTCGCCCAAAAGTGGATAGCTGGTACAACGATCTAGGAATTGACAATGACTAATCACTAACCTTAAGGAGCATAGAAGATGTTGAATCCTGTTAAAAAGGTAGCGAGTGGCATGTTTTATGTCACTGACATTTTTCGCAAAACCGATAAACGAGTGAAAGCAGAAGTGAGTCTGCTGTTGATTTTGTGCATGTTGGCGTTAGTCACGGCGAGTTGGGAAGAGATTGCCCATAATCAGTTTACCGGTAAGATGGAACAACAGACAACGGCTTACCTTGATGATACGCTGCATAAGGCAGGCGCGGCTTTTTTAATCGCCCGGGCACTTAACGCGACGATCTCCGTGATGCAAAGTTTTACGATGACACCTTTTATTAGCGAATTGTCACCGGGTGAAATCCTTGATCCAATCAATGATCTCGTTGAGCGTTTTTCTTTAGTCATGTTGGCAGTCACAGTGTCGATAGGCATACAAAAACTGTTGATGGAAATTGGTGTTTCCGTTGACATGACTTGGGTGATTTTATCCGCGCTATTTTTTGTGTTGGTCAGTCTCTTTGTTCAGACGAGAATCTCCAAACATCGGCTACGTCTGTTGGCTTATAAACTACTTTTGTTTGTCTTGTTAGTGCGTTTTGCCATTCCGGTGACGGGGCTTATTGGCTCATCTATTTCTGCCACTTTTTTGGCTGAAGAACGCGATGCCGCCACACAAGCCATTGAAGAGTCTAAGAAAAAAATATCGGAACTCACGGCAAAACAAGTGGCGAGTTCACCGAATGATAGCCTAGACAAGCTGAAACAAGATTCAGAAGAGATTGTTAGTCAAATCATTAAGTTGATTACGTTGTTTCTGTTTGAAACCATTTTGTTCCCGCTTTTGGTGTTGTGGGGATTGATTAAATTGTCTGGGGCGATATTTTATTCGCCGGTTTCGCTCAAGTCTGCGCAACCAAGTAAAGCTTAGTGCATTTGTTCCTATAGTCATTCGTTCCAAGTGAACCTTACGCAGGGCGCATTCCCAAAAAACGGGTCATTTTTTATAAGTCATTGATTGATAAAAAAGTTTATTTGAAGGTGCATATCGGCCGTTTAGCAAAATCAATGAGTTACATTAATGACCTTCAACAACGGAATGCGCCCCCTTACTCCAGATTCGTGCAAAGTTCACCGATAGTTTTTCAGTTAACTGTGAGTTAAATGTTCGGTTATAAACCTTCGATGTTTTGGAACGCTCTACGGATTTAAAGTCCTGAAATGGCGCATTAAAATTGGTTCCCAGGGCGCAGCCCTGGACTTTAATAAAGCGCCCTTTCAGGGCTGAGTAGTTACAAATAATCAACTAATTAGTGTTCATCCGGAAACTCAGTGTCAGGTCGATGAACAGAGAATTCTTGGGGTGTCGATAACTATTTCTCCAAAGTTATAGCGTTTCCCGATTGCATGAAATACCAAAATAGGTAAAAGGTAAAAAAATATAATTAATTTTAAAGGGGTTTTAAAGCACCGAAGGTGCGAAATTAATATAGCCAGTGTAACTACCTGGAACTAAAATGGTATTTTACGCAATCGGGAAATAGGTAAAAGGTAAAAAATATAATTAATTTTAAAGGGATTTTAAAGCACCGAAGGTGCGAAATTAATATAGCCAGTGTAACTACCTTCGGGAAATGCTATAACGGATACTATCCCTAAGAAGGGATAGCATCCGTTTCGTTACGTGATTTTTCTGAAAATCTACAGATGGACACTAAATTAAGAAGGTTGCCAATCACCATTAGCAATACGAGGATAGCTATAAGCTTTGTCATTGAGATAAATCCAAGCCTCAATGGCTTTACTGTCAACGATCACAGAAGTTAATTCTCGATGATAGTAATGTGGATGGCCTTCTAAATCATCCAGTTTTTTCAAGATAGCCTCATTAACTTCGTATACCTCACCTTTTGCTTGTCCCTGCCCCCGTATCGCAAATGGATAGTGGGGGCCGGCATAAAGATCAATTTGCTTTGCTATGGCAGGATATCCTTTGGCACTTTGCAACCAAGAATGGTTGTAACAGCCGCGTTTTAACGTGCCGTACACAAAAACTTGGTGCATTGTTGGATTGGTCATTGAGCGTACTCCCCTGTTTTTATTGCACATAAGCCATTAAAAGCGTACCACACCACATACTTATGAGCGACAAACATCCTAACCTGAATTACGAATTTTACTTTCTCTTTCAAATTGAATTTGACTATGCGATTAAACATGGGCAAGAGCCTTTGTCTTTAGCTAATCATTTTACGCAAGAAAATCTCCATAGCCTCAAAATTGATAAAGATAAACGCCTATTCCGCTATACCCCGCCACTCACCGATACTGGTAATCCGCCACCGTTAGACGAATGGGAAAAACATTTGCAACAAGGCTGGGCACAGATTCTGGCTTGTTATACTGACGCTTTTCAGCAAATCACTGACGCGCAGATTTCTATAAAACCAAGGCTTGACAAGAAACTGGGTTTTTTTCAACCACTGCAAGCATTTATGGGCGTAGCAATGCTGATCATGGATGAAACCTTGGATGCTCACCAAATTAGCTTTGATACGACTGAAGGTAAAGTCACTTTTAAACCCAGCACGCAAAAAACGCCAGCAGAGAAAATACTGCTGAAAGTGACGGATAAATTTGGTGAACTCACCGACAGTCTAAAAACACCAGCAACCGTTGAGGAATTTCAGCCGGTACATCACCCGGCTGCGATGGAACATTGGCAAATCCAACTTGATCCCACACAGCCGCCCCAATTAGCCTTAATGCAAGTGGGCGAAATTCATCCCAATCCAGTGTTTGCTGTTTATGGTTTAGCACATGGTATTTTACCCACGGCTGCCGATTGGCCTCATCAATTACAAGGTTTTTTGTGTAGTGGCAAAGGCGTATGCTACCTCGTATGATTGTGCAAAAATGGCAATTCAAACGCTTAGACATCGCTGCCGAACAATTGCGGCGACGGCTGGATGCCAAAAACGATTTTTATCAAGAAAAAGACGATGCCCGTTTGGAATGTGCGAGTAATAAGCAATTAGAAAGAGACTTGCGCGACATGAATCACGTCAGTGCCGAGGCGAAACAAGTCTTAACACGATTAGACGCGGGGATAAAAACCTTAGAAATCAATCATCATCATTTAGAAAGACATTTGCAACGCAGTGGGCAAGTTTGGCAAAGCTTGGATGACACGCTTCCAGATGAGAAGTGCAATTGGCAATTAACGTGGGAATACGAGATGTACACGCCTTTGTCAGACGGCTTTGATTTGGATAAACGTCACTTGCAAAATCATGCCACGTATATTCAAGATGCGTTGGTTTACTTAGACAGTATTCGCGCTCGTTGGCAATTGCATTTGGAAGGACGGCGTTTACAGTATGGATTTAATATCCAGATTATGCTATTGGTTTTAACATTTATCGCCTCTTTTACTGGCATCATTGCTTTTATCACGCAAAATCCAAAATACATTACCTTTTTTTTTCAAGGCTTAATTGATGAGCCACAACAATTTATTGAAATGGGGCATCTTTTACTCATTGGTGTTAATGTGATTATTTTGATATTCTTGGTGTTGCCGTTTTTTTATCTTTACATGAAGTTGCTGTGGAAAAAATTCCGTTGTTTTATGCGGCAACAGCGGGAGAGTTTATTCTGAGCTCTATTTTATCTGAAAACGTCATAAAATTCTGTAACTGATTTATTTTACAAGGCGAACCTGGTACGAAAAAACTTTGTTCTTTTAAATTCGTTTCAGGCGAATCTTCTACGAAACCGCGCGTGATGAGATAGGAGTACAAGGCGAACCTGGTACGAAAAAATTTTGTTCTGATTGAAATATAACATTATCAAGTTAAAAACCATCAGGTTGATTTGGCGGGCGCATTGTGATGAAACATTTACAGTAAACTGATTTATTATCAGTAAGTTACATTGATTTTTGAAAGAACAAATAAATGACATTTATATGGCTATAAACGAAAGGCGAGACACTGGATTTGTCGTTGCGATGAAGGGTAGCCATACTTAATTTTATGATTAAGATTAGTTATTTTAATCCAAAAAAATTGACTTTTTGTGGGGGGGTTAGGATGTTCTGCAATAACATTATGAGTTTATTGAAACTTTGTTATGGTTAAGATTAGTCATTTCCATCCAAGAAACACTTGACATTTTTTGTGAAGGCTTTAGCAAGCCATTTTTATAAACCCTTAATTTAGGAAAAATTTTCTCTCCCCCCCCCTATCTCTTAGGCAGTTTATTAAAATCAATCAGTTACATTAACTACCCTTCAATAAGGGAATGCGCCCATTGAATGGTAGGTAACAAAAAAACGTTGCATACCTTACTCGACTAGCTATAACAGCTAATCGCACTACCTGAAAAGATTGAAGGATAGGAATCATAAATGAAAAAAGTTATCTTAATCATATCAGGTTTTATTCTAATAAGTTTCATTCTAACTAGTTGTGCTATTACACCAAAAATGGCAACGGATATTGATGACAAGAGGTGTAACTTAATAACAAAAAAACTAGAACTAGAAATGAGCGAGCCCCTGTCTCTTAATTGTTCTCTTAACGAGATAGTATTATGCTTAGGCATTGGTGCATTGTTTACTGCAACAACCGGTATCATTTCAGGCTCAATAGTATTGGTTGGAAACACTATCCATTGGCTAGAAAAACCAGGAAAATGTAATGATAGCTTTATCAATACATATGTTACAAAACACAACCAGTTTTTATTAGAACAAAATGGACAATTAGTTGAGCTTACGGAATAACATATAAACTAAGCTAGTGCAGGAAAGCGGAAATCCTCGTATCACCCCCCGCCAATGTCTAAAAGCTCAAGTACCCTAAAGGGTACTACAAGAAGGTTAGTAGGCTTTAGGACTAAACAGGCCTTTTAGATTTGTCCAAATGCTATTTCGGGGCTGCAAAGTCAAGCGCGTATCGAACTCAAAATCCACCACTTCATTTTTGTTCCTTAATTTGTTATGGTTAAAAACCACTTTTCCCTGTCAAGGGGCTTTTTTAATGAGACCCTCCACCCAATAAATCCGTTCTCAGTCCTAATATCCTGACTCTTCATTCCAAACAAATTTTTTTCACGGATTTTGACAAGAAAAAAACGAATCGCAGATTGAAGGGAAAGAAAACGACGTTTTTTTTTAACTGGTTCAAAGAATGGTTCAAAGAAAGTAAATCACATATTAGGGAAATGTGCAAATTGCCCATCAGCGAAGCTAAAATGAGGCGGGAAAAGGTGGGTTGAAGGGTGGAGGTTTAGGGGATTATGGAGAGGCAGAACTATTTATAGAAAGGATTAGAAAGAATTTGATAACTATTTTTTACATCAATAACTGATGTTACGCACATTGCTTCGACGATGTCACAGTTTGTGCAATAAAGCGGAAAGTTCCATACCATGATGATGTTTGGTGAAAGGGCTTGCGCAAGCCACCCTGCGCGGGGGATTGCCCCTACAATATATAACTAAATGTAGGGGCAATCCTTTATGGTTGCCCTTCTGGACTCATTTTGAAGCGTTGTGCGTAACATGAGTTTTTAAATGAAATGCGAAGGCCGTTGTTTGCTATTCGCGATTTTAGAAATTATGAGTGGCCGTTAAATGAAATGCGAAGGCGGTGCGAAGCGGTTGTTTGCTATTCGCGAGTTTAGAATTATTGATGGCCGTTAAATGAAATGCGAAGGCGGTTGTTTGCTATTCGCGATTTTAGATTAATTATGGCCGTTGAATGAAAGGGGCAACCGCGAAGGATTGCCCATCTCTTCATTAAGTTTTTGCACGCAAAAACTTTTGCTTCGATTACAATATATAACGAGATGTAGGGGCAATCCTTTATGGTTGCCCCGATTGACTCTCGAAACAAGCGTTGTGCGTAACATGAGTATCAAAGTAAAATACAATAGAATTTTTCTGATTATAAGTACCGAAGCACAAATTTTCAGGTATTTTGTGCCCACCAATGTCTTTTCTTGCCCACCTTAAACCATAAAAATGGTGGGCAACCAAAAAAATGTTGGGCAACCAAAATTCATAATACCTGAAAATTTATGGTTCAGTACTTTTTGGGTTGAAACTTTGTTTACCCTTTAAAATTAGGCATTGATATGTGAAAAGTTTTTGAAATAGGGGTAGTTTTTTATTAAGGCGTACACGCATATACGCTGCCAAAACCTTTTTTGAAGAGGGCGTTTTTGAACATAATATGTCTACTATTAGAATCAAAGTGTGATTGATGCTATTGGGGTTTTGAAGAGGGTGTCTTTGAACGCCCTATTTTTCGATGGATTTAAAAAATCAACAAAAAAAGTGATAATCAGGTAATTTTCATCCAAAAAACACTTGACATTTTTTGTGAAGGCTGATAGATGTTCTGCAATACATTATGAGTTTATAGAAACTTTGTTATGGTTAAGATTAGTCATTTTCATCCAAGAAACAAACGCTTGATATTTTTTTGTGAAGGCTTTAAAAGACTTTGCAATACATTGTAAGTAGTCGATAGACTGGTTGGCAACAACCGTTTTCTCACACTGAAACTTGAACATCAGACAAAAAAACTGACAAGGTGCTGGTGCAGGATAGCATAAATATCCAGACTACCCCGAAATCCGATTTTTCCCCAAAATCGGATTTCTTGCCTTTCATTTCTGGGTGGTACCGAAATTTGAGATTTGAGAAATCCTATTTTTCCCCAAAATCGGATTTCTTGGCTTTCATTTCTGGGTGGTACCGAAATTTGAGAAATCCGATTTTTCCCCAAAATCGGAGATCGAAGCTCTGTGATTTAAATAGAACCACTTTAAGCCTTATATGATGGGGTTTTATGGTTTTGTTGAAAAAGTGCTTGACCGTTTTTAAAAGCAAGCCAATGCGCGTCTAAAAGAAGGGCATCCCTTAACTCATTACCGGTACTGAACTCCTAACTACTATAGTTTTCCAGAAAAATCCGTTAAACCTAAACCTCAGAGGTTTGCAAAACCTCTGAGGTTTTTGACCAAAATATTTATCTGGAATACTATATTAATTGAATGGGGGCGATGAAAAAAATGGGAATGCGCCCCCACAGAGCCCCTCTCAAGAAGGGACTTAAGACGCAACTCCTGTTTCAACATTATAGAGAGAGGAAAATTTATGAAAAAAAAAAGGGTTGAAATATCTGCTGATAAGTTTGGGTGGTATGGGGATAGTTGGTTTTGTTCCAATGAACAATATCGCATCAGCCTATGAACCGCCTAACATTATCTTATTGATGAGTGATGACCAAGGCTGGAAGCAGACTGGGTATTATGGGAGTTCTACAGTACTCTCACCGAATTTAGATGCGATGGCTGCTTCTGGATTGCAACTCAATCGTTTTTATGCAACGGATCCGGTATGTTCACTTACTCGTGCGAGTGTCTTAACCGGATGCCATCATAATCGCCATGGTTGTCTCAATGTGAAAAATTGTGTACTGGATACTCAGGAAACCACATTGGCGGAAGCGGTTAAGCAAGCTAATTATGTCACCGGCCATTTTGGAAAATGGCACATTGGCAATTTGAAAGGCCCCAAATCTTCTTTACCAGGGGATAATGGATTTGACCAATGGGTATCGTCCAAGCTCATTTTCGATCTGGATGCAACCGATTTTGTGCGTAACGGCGAAGATGAACCCCAAATCGAAGGAGACGGTTCCGACTTTATTGTTAAAGAAGCCATTTCGTTTATCGAAGAGGCTGTCAACAATGGCGATAAATTCTTGGCGGTGATTTGGTACGCAACCCCTCATTACCCATGGAGTGCTCTCGATTCCGATAAAGCCTTATTTAGTACTCTGAGCGAAGAAGAACAAAATTTTTATGGTGAACTCTACGCAATGGATCGCAGCATCGGAACTTTACGGGAAAAGCTGAAAGCATTAGGCATCGAACAGAATACGCGGCTTTGGTTTATGAGTGACAATGGTCCAACGAACAAGAACCCGGACAATCAAGCGAGTGGGGCTTTAAAAGGCGGAAAGGGGGAACTCTGGGAAGGGGGTATCCGTGTACAGGCAGTGTTCGAGTGGCCTGAAGTGATGACTTCTGCCACCAAAACCAATATACCGGTTAGCACCTTGGATATCTATCCGACAATCTTGGATATTCTCAATATCACCGTAGAAAATCAGGCGGAACTGGATGGTGCCAGCATTTTACCGTTGCTAGAAGGCACCATGACTGAACGAACGGATGCCATTCCTTTCTGGTTCGACTCAAGTATAGATACTTTAACCGGTATTGATGTGGGCCATGCGGTGTGGATGACTGAACAGTACAAACTGCATAAAATTGTGGATACTTCAGGCATTGTAGAATATCAATTGTATGATATGAAGAACGATGCTGTTGAAAAAACTGATTTGTCGCTCACTGACACTTCAGTATTGGAACCGATGAAAACCATTTTGGATACTTGGCAACAAACGGTTTTGGCCGATTTCAGTGAAACCGACGAAACCGCGCCAAATGATCCTGCAGCCACCGCAATCATGGCAGAAAGTGACACCCTGTTTAGTTGGGCAGAACCAAACTTTCCAACCTATTTCAGTCCACCGAATGCGGTAACTCAGTCCATAGAAGGTTATTTTGCCCGTTACTATAGCGAAACCGACACTTGGCTGGCTACCAAAGAAGGTATAGTCTATGTTTATGGCATACTCTTTAATGACATACCGCCAGTTGGGCTTTCAATCAAAACCGTTGGTATGGTAACAGACTATATTCCAGCAACCCATTATAGTTATGTCGTGGTGGATGCTGGCCAATCCGTGCTGTATAACAACAACGCCACGCTGACCAGTGTACAACAAGGCGAGCCTTTCTTTGGCCAAGATGCCAATTACTTCGGTACGCCTTTTAGCTATACCGACAATGGCGATGGTACAGTCAGCGATAACAATACCGGGCTGCTATGGGAACAGGCACACCATGGGGAACGCTTATCCTATTACAGTGCCAAAACCGCGTGTGAAAGTCTTGAACTGGGTGGTCATACCGACTGGCGTTTGCCCACCTTGAAAGAACTGTTTTCTTTGGCAGATTTCAGAGGCTCGCAATGGAAAGAGGGACATTTCTATCTTGATGGCAATGTCTTTGACTTTGATTATCCTGATTCTGTGGCTGACAGCGACCAATTTTCAAGTCATACGGTTCAGATGATGGGGCAAACTTGGTCCAGCACGATTTACATTGGCGATCACATGAATAATTCCAATATGGAAGCAGCCTTCTTCTTCAACTTCTTAGACGGGCATATCAAGCAAGCACCGACTTCAAAGAACACGCTTTTTTACCGCTGCGTGCGCGGTGACGGATACGGTGAAAATGAGTTTGCGGATAATGGTGACAGCACTGTGACTGACAAGGCGAGCGGATTGATGTGGCAACAGGCCGATGATGGTACCGGCCGCAACTGGCAAGATTCCCTAGCCTACTGTGAAGGCTTGGAACTGGCTGGGCATAACGACTGGCGTTTGCCGGACATCAAAGAGTTGCAAAGTATCGTGGACTACACACGCCATGATCCCGCGATTGATCCGGAAGTATTTACTCAAACTGACCCAGAAGGCTGGTTTTGGTCAGGTACCACGCATGGTGACAATATCACGACCGGGAGTTATATCTGCTTTGGCAAATGCGATTCTAAAGAGGGTGTTGATACCCACGGCGCTGGCGCACAACGCTCCGATCCCAAAGTCGGCTCTTCGGCTGATTATCCTAACTTTGGCGGCGCTCAGGACGATGATGTACGCATTAACAATTATGCCCGCTGTGTACGTGGTGGCAATGTCTCGCTCAACTTCGACAGCTTTGATTTGGAGACTGCTGGCAGTTCACCGGGCGGTTCCAGCGGTAACGAAACGGCAGCAAAGGAAGTCCCAGCAGAAGCGGTTGCGGCCTGTTCCACTCTAAATAAGGGAGATGCTTGCTCTTTCCAGAGATCAGAGAAGACGACAATCAGTGGTATCTGCAGCACGATACAAAGTTCATTAATTTGTGTGCCGCTGTAGAGCTAACGGCTAGGGCAAGATCGCTCCCGTTTCCATACCACTACCGCCTGTAGCTCAACCTCATGGCTAAAGAGCTATTGTAGGTTAAAGCAGACGGGGCAGTCTTGTAGTGCCCTGATGCGGTACAATAGTTCTTTAGACAAGTTGGTGGGGGTGGTACGGGAATTTCCGCTATCCTGCACTAGTGCAAGATCGCTCCAATTTCCGGTTCACCCAAAAAATTGAGTCACTCGTTGGTTTTTCGGTTTTTTTAATTCACAATTCGAGGCAAACGTTTTTGTGCATAAAAACTTTTGCCTCGAATACTCTTCTTCGCTTAACTCTTGGTTTTTTGCCCATTCTAGCGTGTTTTGTAATGCTTGTCCTCGCAACTGGTAGGATTCATCCTGAGCCTTGGAAGCTTTCCACGCATTAAATGTTTCTGCGTAAGGACGTAATGCTGCTATAGTTTTTCAGAAAAATAAGCTATAACGGATAGTATCCCGCTCGATGGGATGCTATCCGTGAAGTTATTATAATTTATCTTTACGCTTAACGACTAAACCGGCAAAGCGGAGTTCTAGTTGTTCGCGGGAATCGTCGGCTAAAATCCCCGGTGTGCAAGTCAACCTTGCATTCCCGTTTTTTCCGCCTTCGTTCCAGGTTCACTTTCAATGATTTTGGTGTGTACCAATTGTTCAATCCATGCGGTTTCTTGCCCTTCAGGAATGTGCCCTTCAGTTTTTCTGATGAATTTGCAGAGTTTTTGACTCAATAAAGGTTGTCCACCTGTCCAATCCAATACCATTTGCAACACGGCTTCAGGGTGACTGGTTTTTGCCGCTAAGCCTGGCATTAATGGCATCGCTTCGTCTTCTTGACAATGTCAATTTATCATTCGTTTCAGGCGAACCTGGTACGAAAAACGGCTCTTCTCAGGAGTACAAAGCGAACTTTGTACGAAAAACGGCTATTCTCAGGAGTACAAGGCGAACCTGGTACGAAAAACGGATCTTCTCAGGAGTACAAGGCGAACCTGGTACGAAAAACTTGGTTTTTATTGAAATGTGACATTGTCAAGCGCGAACTTGGTACGAAACCGGGCGTTATTTCTAGGAGTACAAGGCGAACCTTGTACGAAAAAGCCGCGTGATGATTGAGATGTGACATTGTCAAGCTAAAAAAGTTATTTTAAATGGATACTATCCCTTGGAGAAATAGCATCCGTAAACGGCCTCTAAAAATTCTGATTTTTCCAGCGTTTGGCATCAAGTCGTGAGATTGTCATGGCTACTCATTAAAATGGTTATCGTGTGAATGCCGCTGCGTAAGCTAGGCTTGCTTGTATCGCATCTTTCGTCAACGAGGGATAACGGTGTATGATTTCATCAACAGTGACACCGGCTGCAAGATTATCAAGCACAATACCATGATTGATGCTGTAGTCATTCAGATAAATAGAATGGGGTAAGCGCAAGCACGTACCCCGATGCCCAAACGACACTTGTTTGGAAGGAACACAGAAGGGGATACGTTAGCCAGTGTAGAATGGTTAGAACGTAGCGAAAATCATTGGTTGAGGAAAGGACACTTCCGTGATGGTAGTGTTATCTTCCATTTTGCAAGGCAACTTTGGGGTTAAGGCCTAAGAATGCGGCCCATCATTTTCATTTTTAAAATCTCCCCACACTGCTCTATTTCTTTCTTACGTTCAGCATAGCAAGTTGAATATCCATTAGTTCCCTCCAAGTTTAAACAAGTACAATACTCATCATAACCCTTTGCAATCATTATACAACTCGTAAAATTAACGTCAGGAAGATAAGCAGACATATAAGCTGAATCGAGAATCGGTTTACACTTAGACTTTAACTCGTTATGCCGAGACATCGCTATTTGAATGACTTTGTCCACGCCCGCTAACTGGGGTGACTTTTTCCTCGCCGCTTCAACATCGGCTAATATAACACGATCAATGTCAACCGGGTTGTCGATCAATTTTACCGCGATTTGATATTCATTAATCGCCTCATCAATTGCCCCCTTGTGTAATAAAACCAGGGCCAAGTTTGCTCGAATCCAAACTTGATTAGGGGCCAAACCAAGTGCTTGACGACTGGCTAACTCTGATCGACTGAGATCATTTTCCTCATAATGCCACCATCCAAGACTTCCAAGTACTTGCGCTTGAACCAGCGGATCAAGTGTAGGAGATGTGACCAATTCCTGAGCATCGGCGATGGCATCACTTCGATTCCCAATATCTGAGTGAATATGCATTCTAATAGCCAATGCTTTCTCTTTGATATCATTGGGTAAAATCCATAGTTCAAGAATGGCGTTAAGTTCTGACATTGCCGCTTCAACATTTCCAGCTTTAGTCCAAGTATCGACTCTCTCCAACCTTTCTTCGGCCGGTTTTGTTGACCAATACCACCACGCCGAAAAACCGATGACAACGCTAAGTACCATCACTGTGATGATAATCAGCTTCTTTTTTCGCATTACTTTCACCTCCGTTATTTCCGTCATGAATGCCCAACAAGTAGAAACTTTTAATTCGTTTCTTTGCGGCCGGAATGATTGCCCCAACGCACCGCATCAAGTCAAATATATTACCACACAACTTTAAAAAGGCATTGAGGGCAATAATTAAAGCAAAGCACATTACCCGGGTATTGTCCAGCCCATCCTCAAAAAAAGCGAATCCACCGAAATTACATTATCATAATTATGTGAATAGCATTGAATTGAAAAACGAGACTATTTTGGCGGTGCCCATTGACACCGCTTCAAAGGGCCACTAATTTTTTATTCCAATGTTAAAAGAAAATTAACAGGGCAATCAACTGGACTTTTTGAGATGGCAAATAGCTAATTAATTTAATTAATTTATAATAACCAATTAATCATTCGCAATTTGTGCTGCCCAAGCTAAAGCTTGGACTCCGAACAAAATATAATGCAAATTAATGATTTAAATTGAGTACAACGAATCCCAGAAATAAGCGAATGGGGAAAATAAGCTTGACTACCCACAACCCATTGAAAAATTTCAGCGATTTTTTTAAAGGTAACGGCGGGGGTAGTTAACTCATTAAACTTCTGAACTACCGATAATCAGAAATCATCAGAAAATTTTCGTGTTTAAATTCGTTTATTTATGGGATTAGTTGTACTTGACTTTAGGTGGTAAGGCAAAGTGCCACAAAGTACAGCGAAAAACGAAAACATGTTATCCAAACATGTTATCCTTATCTGAACTTTTCGTGGACTAAGCATTCCTGCGACTGATGTTATCCACCCGCAAATGGGTGGGCTAATATAATAGATATTAATACCGTAATAAGTAAGTGCTTGATTTTATTCTATTCAAAAAAAATAGCATAAATAAATCCATGGGTTATGTTAAATTAGTATAAATGCTAATAATCCAAGTATATGGATATAGTCTAAAAAAATATCCACTTATGTTGACAATATAGACAAATGGTGACGACACGTTTTCTTAGAAACCTAAAGTAATTTAGGCCAATAGGAAGGATTCCAGAATATTAGGAATTACAATTATGTTATTTATAGGGATGAAAGGCTACCCTTGCTGTATTACTCAGT
>Ga0164315_10002389_pt1 | contig 14388 bp, 11 predicted proteins | sample GuaBasSedimGuay6_FD_113737 | JGI IMG/M metagenome (GOLD analysis project Ga0164315, IMG submission 113737) | Subseafloor sediment microbial communities from Guaymas Basin, Gulf of California, Mexico - Guay6, Core 4569-2, 0-3 cm | ecosystem: Environmental > Aquatic > Marine > Hydrothermal vents... | reverse complement strand
CCCTGCCTCCAGCACCCCATGGCCCCGCGTGGGGGGGGGCGGGGGTTGGGGTTATTGTTGTTTCTCCAAAGAGGGGGGGGGGGGGGGGGTAAATGAAACTACTGAAAATACTCTAAAATCCCCAGATATCAGCACATCCGTAGCTAATATAACCACCACATATAACAATGCAATCCCAACCTATACCACAACCAACAGCGGTGGCAAAATAGCAGAATGCAACACAACAGATGATTTAAAAGATTTAGTATTAGAGTTAAAAGACGACAACTGCCAAATAACCGGCACAGCAAACCTAACCGTCCCACAATCGCCCCACGAGATAACAATAACAGCCAAAAATGCCACAGGCACATCCGATAAAACCATCAGCATTGTCATAAGCAAAGCCGACCAAAGCACTCTGTCAATCACAGGCTCCGCCAAAACGGCAACCGATTTAGACTTCACTTTTGCAGTAAATGGAGGCGATGGCACAGGCACAATTATCTGGAGTTCAGATGATACTGATATAGTAAGCATAGTAGATAATAAATTACATATAATCAAAGCAGGCACAGTTACCATCAAAGCCCAACAACAAACCGATGATAACTACAACATATCCAATCAAGCAAGTTATAATTTAACCATCAACAAAGCAAACCAGTCCGCCTTAGAGGCAGGTTCTAACCAAACTATCATAACCACCAACACAACATTTCAACAAACTGCCACAGGTGGCTCATCAGGCGAGAGCATAACCTATCAATCATCAGACACAGATATAGCAGAGATTGATAGTAACGGCAAAATCGGCACAATCAAAAAATCAGGCGAGATAACAATAACATCCACTATGGCAGGAGATGATATTTATAATGCAGTAAGTGATAATTATACTTTGACAATCAACAAAGCCGACCAAGGCACTCTGTCAATCACAGGCTCTGCTAAAACGGCAACCGATTCAGACTTTACTTTTGCCACAACAGGAGGAGACGGCACAGGTGCTTTATCTTGGGTGTCGACAGATACAAACATTGCCACAATAAACACCACAACAGGTTTAATCCATATCATCAAAGCAGGCACAATAACAATAACTGCCACCAAACAAACGGATGATATTTATAACATCTCAAACGAGGCAAGTTATAATCTTGTCATAAGCAAAGCAAACCAAGCCGTTTTAAATGCAGGCTCTGATGTAGTAAAAAATGCCACAGATAGCAATTTTACGACCCAAACCGTCACAGGCGGCACAACATCAGGCACAATAAGTTATGCATCATCCGACGCATCTGTTGCCACAATAAATAATTCAGGCGAAATTGATATATTAAAAGCAGGCAATATAACAATAACAGCCACAATGGCAGGCGATGATAATTATAATTCTGTAAGTGATGATTATAGCCTTACTATAAACAAGGTTAATCAATCAACACTCGCCATAACAGGCTCTGCCAAAACAACCGCAGATGCCGATTTTGTGTTTCCTACAACAGGAGGAGACGGCGCAGGCACAATTATCTGGCAATCATCAGACACAAGTGTCGCAAGCATTGTCAGCAATCAAATTCACATTTTAAAAGTAGGCACAACAACAATAACTGCCACCAAACAAACGGATGATATTTATAATGCCTCAAACAATGCAACTTATAGTTTAACCATAACCCCCAAAGTTGCCGATTTATCTCTCACTTTAAAACCTACCAAAATATTTGAATTTAACTGGAGCGATATTGCAGGGGCAACAAGTTATAAACTAATGGAAAACAAAGACGGTTCATCTGGTTTTGTTGAAATCGCTACGATAAATCCCGGAATAGAAACCTATCAGCATATAGTGGCATTATACAACAGGGTAAATGCAAAATATATAATCCAAGCCTGTGTTGGTGCAACTTGTTATGACTCAGACGAATTATCAGTAAGCGGTAATTTAAAAGAGGCAATAGGATATTTTAAAGCTAGTAATACGGGCATCAATGATTATTTTGGTGAATCTATAGCAATAAGTGGTGATGGCAGGACTCTCGCTGTGGGTAGTGATGGCGAAGATAGCAATGCAACAGGAATAAATGGCGACCAAACAGATAATTCTGCCTTTTCATCAGGAGCAGTTTATATTTTCACTCGCACAGGTTTAACTTGGACTCAACAAGCCTATATAAAAGCCAGCAATACTGATGCATATGATTGGTTTGGTTCGTCTGTAGCAATAAGTGCCGATGGCAACACTCTCGCTGTGGGTGCAAGAGGAGAAGACAGCAATGCAACTGGCATCAATGGTGACCAAGGTGATAATTCTGCCTCTTATGCAGGAGCAGTTTATGTTTTCACTCGTGCAGGCATAACTTGGACTCAACAAGCCTATATCAAAGCCAGCAACACTGATGCATATGATTATTTTGGCGGATCTGTTGCATTAAATGATGATGGCAACACTCTCGCTGTCGGTGCACCATACACAAATTGGACAAATGGAAGCAATCACTATTATGATATAGGATGGATTTATGTTTTTGTTAGATCCGATACAAGCTGGACTCAACAATACAACACAAGACTCCTTAATCCTCAATATCGTGAACATGATAAACTTGGCTCATCTGTGACATTAAGCTCTGATGGCAATACTCTCGCTGTGGGGGCAATAGGAGATGATAGCAATGGCAGTATAATAAATGATTCTGCCGATAATGCAGGCGCGGTTCATGTATATATTAGATCTGGCACGACTTGGAGCTATCAAGCCTACATAAAAGCCAGCAATGCAGGTACAGATGATTATTTCGGTTATTCTGTGGCAACAAGTAATGATGGCAACACTCTCGCTATTGGTGCATATAAAGAAAGCCATACTTCTGGAGCAGTTTATGTTTTTATTCGGACAGATATAAATTGGGAACAACAAGCCTATATCAAATCCAGTAATAATTCAGGTTATTTTGGCTCATCTGTGGCATTAAATGCTGATGGTAATATTCTTGCTGTGGGGGCAACAGGAGAAGATAGTAATGCGAAAGGTATCAACGGAAATCAAAGCGATAATTCTGCCAGTGATGCAGGAGCAGTTTATGTTTTTACTCGTGCAGGCATAACTTGGACTCAACAAAACTATATCAAAGCCAGCAATACAGGTGCAGGTGATTCTTTTGGTTTATCTATGACATTAAGTAGTGATGGTAGCACTCTTGCTGTGGGTAGTGATGGCGAAGATAGTAATGCAACAGGAATAAATGGTGACCAAACAGATAATTCTGCCAGCAAATCAGGTGCAGTTTATTTGTATTAAAGAATTTTTTGCTACGGCTTAATATTTAAAAAATTTTGCTGTGGCATTGAGTGCAAACATCAAATATGATGTTTGTTTTGTGGGACGATAATTATTTAGAGTCCTGTTTTTTGAAAAAATGGCAATTGCGCCATATTTTGTAGTTAATTTTATTTAAAGGAGTTCTATTATGGCATTTACAACAAAACAAACTTTAAGAGATGTTTCGGGAATAACAAATATTGAAGAGCAAAGAATAACTGATTTTTTACAAGGAGCTGTGTATGGTTGGTGTAAAAATCATAAGTCCGATTGGTTTTCTTTAAGAGATTTGGTGGGTGGTGATAATTTTGAATGGGAAGGAACACCGCTAATGGTTCTTTATACCAAACATAGAACTGCTGGGGCTAAAGATCCTGTTAAACAGGCTGGAATAGATGCAGGCTGGTTATTAAAAAAAGTCATAGACAAAGACAAAAGAGCATTTGACACAAAAGAACTTCAATTTGTGAGGCAATATTCATGGCAGAGAAAAGAAAAAAATTAGCAAATTATTGCGAATAATAACCGTCCTAATTTTGGGACATTTTTTTAATTTTTTTTAGGAGGCAAAAACAATGAATGACGAAGACAAAAAAATAGATAAATTGAAATTATGGATGGATAGTAAAAAAACATTTGTTGCATGTGTCGTAGCAAAAAAATTAAAAATACAAAATTATAAAGATAAAAAATATGATGAAATTTTGAATTACATCGCAAAGCAAGATGAGGATTTATTGACACTAATAGATGACTATTTTAAGTGTTGCGAAAATTGGAGAAAATTCTTTTTTAAAATCAGCGAAGAGGAAAAATTTGGAAACTTAAGCGACAAAGAAAACAATAAATATATGAAACTAACAAAAGAGAGGGATGAAAAAGAAATGGAAATTATTGATTTTTTAGGAGATAAAACATGAGCGATATCATTATAACTAACATAATAACTGCTGGTGCTTCAATTGTCGTGGCATTGATTGTGGCATATTTTGCTTATGCAGGCAATAAAGAAAAGAACAAATTAAAAGTTATCACAAAACGTAGTCGTATATACCTCGAAGAAATAAAAATTTTTTATGAACTTGAAAAAGAATATATAAAAGCGATTCAAAATTTAAACTCAAACAAAGATAAAAAAAGGAGAGGTGCTAAATCAATTAAACAGGAGATGCGAGACAAATTAACATACAAACCAACATTTACCACAAACCAAATAAACAAAACTTTGAGAACATTTGATAGATATATTTAAACACTAAAAAAACACCAAGCAAATTATGGCAAACAATAACTGCTCTAATTTTGGGGGCATTTTTTTATTTTTTATAGGAGCAATTATGAAGATTTTAATTTACGGACATAGCGACAAAACAAAAGTTATGGTTTCCAAATGAGGAGGCTTTTGTGAGCTACATAAAAAAAGATATATGCACCCAAAACAAAGGGCGGTATCATTATAGTCAGAGCAAAAAAGCGGATACTATGAGACCTTTGCATAATTCAAGCACACTTTATAACAACAATAAAATGCACCTATTCTATTAAAAAATTCGTCAAATAGCAGGCTATTTTCCTCTTTTTTTAATACAATATGCACTATTTTTTTATTATTTTAAATCGCACTTGAATTATGCAAAGGTCTCATTATAATTTTGTCAAGAGATGCTGTGGCATACGGACATTTTATAGTCTCGTCATCTTGCAAGCCGACTAGACAGGAAAATTCATTTTTGTTGTAAAAACCAAACCCCCAAAATCACAGATTTTGCCCCCTTGAAAGGGGTAAATTAAACCCCCAAAATCATAGGAATAACAAATTTTCAACTTGGAGCTTATCTTTCAACTGATGATTTTAAAAAATTAAAAAAAATGGCAGGGGAGATAACTGAATATAAGGAAGATGTTGCAGGATAAAATTACCGAAACAAATCTTTTTTAGTAAGAACAAAGTGTTGCAACCCCTTGTTTTTATTCATAATGAGACCACATTCGCAAGATGCGAACTATTTTTTCAGGTTTGTTTATTTGATAGACGATTCTATGTTGGATATTTATTCGCCTTGAATAGGAGCCCGTCAAATTTCCAACCAACTTTTCATATGGAGGAGGATTAGTAAAAGGATTTTATACATTTACCAACTAATATTTTGGCTAAATTCATCATCTGGGGCTTGCATCATCTCTTGAATTGATTTTGATAACCTGGGGATTGAGTTTAAATAAATCGTCTCTTCAATAGCAGAGTAGTCTTGTTGTGATATCATAACGGCATTATTTTTGCTACCCATAATCAAAATTGGCTGACTTGATAATGCACTTCCATTAAGGAAGCTCTGTTTAACTGCGGTGATTAGAAAAATAGTCAATTTGTGCTTAATTGTGATTTTTTTTAAAAGCCCATTATAGCAAGGTTCTGTGGGCTTTTTTAAAAAATTGCAAGTAAGTATAAAGTGGCTGTTTTAATGATTATCGCAGTTGAACAGAGCTTCCTTAACAAGATTATCTATGTTTTTGCGGGCTTTATTAACAGATATAGTTTTTAACATATCAAAATTTGAAATAAAAAAACGAATCATAACATAATATCAAAAAATAATTTGAATTTTGGTTTGTGACTCGTTCCCATCATGCGGAGACTGTGAAATAACTCATCCACCGAACAAAAAATAATCCGTCATAACGAGGCGGACGGTAAATAAATAGGAACACGAGGCAATTAACCGCCGCAGTTATCTCTTTGGGTGTCCGTTATCCCTCAAGAGATTGCCACGGCGGTTCAATTACCTGATTTTACATCATTTTTCCGTCCGCCTGTGCCATGACGAGGTTTGTTTTTTTGTTCGGCAACTGTGTAAATTTTAGTTATTTCACACTCTCTACGCGATGTGAATGCATAAATTTATGGGCGGTTTATTTCCAAATCTTTGCAGATTTTATAACATAAAAATTCTTTAATTTCATTGTGTCGTGGAATTGCCGATATTTTGTTGTTAGTTGTGTTTTGCCATATGGAATGCCTGCCTCCTTCTCTTAATAAAACACAACTATTTTTATGCAAGTGTTTTAATAACACATTCCTTTTCATATTGCAATAGCAACCTCTTCAAAAGAATTTTTTGCTTGTTGTTTTGCTGTATTGCTGTGAATATCTAAAATATCAATAGCAACCTCTTTCAAGGATATTAACAGCTCTTTTTTTGTTCTCTCTTGGGCGTTGGCACCTGGAATTTCTTTTATCCAACCTATCCACCAACTACCATCTTTTTTGATAATTGCTGATAATTCACCTTTCATAAGTCTTTTAATTTAATAAAAAATTGATATTTTACAATATTTAAAATATTTTAGCGGTTTTTTTTTAAAATACATGACTATTTCCCATTGTCCGCGATTGGAACACATAGTTTGGAAGTAAGGCAAAAATTAGTTATTTCACAGTCTCTGGACGATGGGAATGCATAGGAATTATTGGCGGTAGCTTATGCACCAATTCCAATTTTGTCCGGTTATTCAGAGATACCTTAAACAAATTTATCAATAAAATCTTGTCTTTTGAATGTTTTGTTATCAACTTTTAAATAGGCGATTTTTTCTGATCTGTTGATTGTTGCCTCTACAACTCCTGTGAATTTTAATATATCGCCTTTTCTGGCTTTGCTTTTGATCTTAAATAATGCCGAGCTTATCATTTTTGGGTGTTGCATATAAAATCCTAATAACAAAACCCATAAAGTTGTGATTAACATTAAAAACGAAAATAAATAAAAATCTCCCAATCCTAATAAAAAACCACCAAAACCGCCACCTGCAAAACTGCCAAGAAATTGAAAAGTGGTATAAATCCCCATCGCCGAGCCTTTTTTGTCGCTCGGGGCAATTCGTGATACTAATGATGGTAAAATTGATTCAATGGCATTAAAACCTGTAAAATATAAACTCAAAGCGACATATACTATAATTATCTGGGCGAATGAGAGTTGCAAAATATAAACTGCCATGCCAAGTAAAGCGATAGATACCATAAAAACTAATTTCATCTTGCCGTATTTTTCGGCAATAATAATCAAAGGCATCATAAAAATTATAGCAAGCACCATCACGACCGCATAAACTTGCCAAAAATCATTTTGCAATAAACCCGCTTGCATCATAAGATGAGGCACGATTAAAAATAGGCTACTTAATGTCATATGTAATAAAAAAATACTAACATTCAAAAGTGATAATTGTGGATGATTAAACATCTGCCAAAGTTGTGAGGCGACAGGCTGGGCGTCCCTATGAAAAGAGCTTTTTTTAGGGTTCGGCACCACCCACCATAAAATAATAAGCCCGATCAGAGCCAAAATTGCTGTTAAATAAAACAAACCAGCTAAACCACCGATGATGGGGGCTAAAAATGAACCTGCAATCAAGGATAACACAAAAGAGATACCGATAGAAATGCCGATAAAAGCCATAATTTTTGTGCGGTTATGTTCGGCGGTTAAGTCGGCAGCCAATGCCATAATGACGGCAGCCACAGCCCCCGAGCCCTGCACAGCACGCCCTATAATAATCCAATAGATATTATCAGCGAGTGCACAAATTATACTGCCAATAATGAAAAGCACCAGCCCGACACTTATCATCACTTTGCGACCTAATTTATCAGACAATACTCCAAATGGAATTTGCAAGATGGATTGCGACAAGCCATATACCCCCAAAGCAAAACCGATTAAAAGAGGGCTGGCTCCTGCCATATCCTTTGCATAGATAGCGAAAACAGGAAAGATTAAAAAAAGCCCAAACATTCTGGTGCCATAAATTAACGACAAAGACATTGATGCCTTTTTTTCAACGGCGGTAAAGCTGCTCTGATTGACCATAAAAAATATATTGTAATAAAAATGTCAATTTTACCAATTTATGTAAAATATTTTTAATAATTTTGTTATAATTAACATTTTTTATTTTTTAAGGAATACTTGTGATGAATCAAAATATTATAGATATTATTGAAAAAGCATTTGAAAACCGCTCCAATATAAATCCACAAAATGTAACATCGGACGTCAAAGATGCGATAAATAACACTATATCAGAGCTAAATGCAGGTAAAATCAGAGTTGCCGATAGGATAAGTGTCGGACAATGGCAAGTCAATGAATGGGTAAAAAAGTGCGTTTTATTGTCTTTTTTAATCAAAGAAAATCGGATAATGGAGGCAGGATATAGCAAATTTTATGATAAGGTTGATAACAAATATGCCTCATATTCTATCGCAGATTTTCAAAAAGACGGCGTGCGAGTTGTGCCAGATGCCGTAGTGCGATCTGGCAGTTTTGTTGCTAAAAACACAGTTTTAATGCCATCTTTTATCAATATTGGTGCATATGTTGATAGTGGCACAATGGTGGACACCTGGGCGACTGTCGGCTCGTGTGCACAAATTGGCAAAAATGTGCATCTATCAGGTGGTGTTGGAATTGGTGGAGTATTAGAGCCATTGCAAGCATCTCCTACGATAATTGAAGATAATTGTTTTATCGGCGCAAGGTCAGAGGTAGTGGAGGGGGTAATAGTAGAAGAGGGATCAGTAATCTCAATGGGAGTTTATATCGGACAAAGCACCAGAATATATAATCGTCAAACAGATGAAATAACCTATGGCAGAATCCCCGCAGGCTCTGTCGTAGTTGCAGGAAACCTCCCATCAAAAGACGGCAAATATAGCTTATATTGTGCTGTAATTGTTAAAACTGTTGATGCCAAAACTCTTAGCAAAGTTGGTATTAACGAATTATTGCGAGGAATTTGATTTAATTGAGAGTTGAAAATTGATAATTGAGAATTATACGTTATCCATTATCCATTATTTGACTCATTCCCATCGTCAAGAGGGTATGAAATAACTATTTATCGCAGTCGGACAGGGCGAAAACAAACTCAAAAAAGAGTTCTCGTCATTGCGAGGCGGACGGAAAAATGATGTAATATAAAGCATTTAAACCGCCGCGGCAATCTTGTGGCAGTATACGGATAATAACACGAGATAACCACGGCGGATTATTATTTGCCCTACATTGTTTTATCCGTCCGCCTCGTTATGACGGGTTTTTTTAGATTTAGGATAGAGTTTTTAATTCTCAATTATTCATTCTCAATTTTCAATTATTCTCGTCTGCCTCGTTATGACGGATTCTTTTTTTGTTTGGTGATTGTTGTTTAGGTGTTTTAGTTGTCTTACAACATCTGGAACTTGGGAACGAGTTAAAAAAACAAAACAAGTTTTTAAATTTTGTATAATATGGGCTGGTTGAAAAGAGAAAATATTAAAAAGAGTCATGACAACAATAAACATATAAAAGTATGTTAAACTATTGTTATGATTATAAAATATGTTTTTGTGGAGATATTGTGTGCAAAACCGATTGTCAATTTTGATATTTTGGATATTAAGGTTTGAAAAATAAAAAGTTACTTATTAGAATTTTACAAAATAAAAAAAATGTCAAATGGTAAGATTTTACGGGTTTGGTATGTTGTTTTGGCTTTAAATTAGATAGAATAAGTGGTAGCCATCATATTTTTACACACCCAAACATTAAACAAATGATAAATATTCAAAATGTTAAGGGTGAAGCAAAACCATATCAAATAAAGCAGTTTCTCAAAATAGTTGAAACGAATAATTTAAAATTTCAGGAGTAAAATATGCAAGACTATCATATTAATATTTTTTATAGCAACGAGGATGAAGGATACATAGCCGACATTCCAGACCTGCAACATTGTTGTGCTTTTGGTGATACTCCACAACAGGCACTGCAAGAAGTGTTGGAAGCAAAGAAAATATTTTTAGAGTCAGCAAAAAAGAATTATAAATTACCGCTACCTCAATATAAACCATTGATATATCAAGCTAATTTAAGAGAGGCATAAAAAGAGGTCTCGTCATGGCACAGGCGGACGGAAAAATGATATAATATCAGACAATTAAACCGCCGCGGCAATCTTGTGGCAGTATACGGATAATAACACGAGATAACCACGGCGGATTATTATTTGTTTTGCATCGCTTTATTCGTCCGCCTCGTTATGACGGATGCTTTTTTTGTTTGGTGGTTGTTTGGTTTTTTTTGCATAGTTTTGGGGCGAGGCAATAACTTAATTTTATAACATATTGTTTTTAAAGGCAATTATCAACTATTAACTATCAATTATCAATTATTCTCGTCCGCCTCGTTATGACGGATTCTTTTTTTGTTTGGTGGTTGCTTAGGTTTTTTTTGCATAGTTTTAGGGCGAGGAGATGATATAGTTTTATAACATATTGTTTTTAAAGGCAATTATTAACTATTAACTATCAATTATTAACTAACAAAGCGCGTCCGTAGCTCATCTGGATAGAGCGCAACCCTCCGGAGGTTGAGGCAAGAGGTTCGAGTCCTCTCGGGCGCATATCAATTTTACGAAAAACAGAAAATAAAAATGAAAAATATTCTTTTATGTGTAACAGGATCAATTGCCGCTTATAAAGTAGCGGATTTATTGCGGTTATTACAACAAGAAAATAAAAACATTAAAATTATTGCTACCTCATCGGCTCTTGATTTTGTCAGTGAGCTGACCCTTAAAACTTTAAGTCATAATCAACTCTGTACCGATAATAATAGCACAGGTTTGGAGCATATTAACTTATCAAGATGGGCGGATATTATAGTTGTTGCTCCATTGACCGCTAATACTCTGGCAAAAATATCAGGCGGTTTTGCCGATAACTTATTAACCCAAACAATATTAGCTGCCGATACCGACAAAATATATATCGCCCCTGCGATGAATACTCAAATGTGGCACAATAAAATCGTCCAAAAAAATCTCAAAAAAGTCTTAAAAAACAATAAGTTCCATCTTATAGCTCCTATAAAAGATACGCTTGCCTGTGGTGAATATGGAATTGGCAAAATGGCAGAGATTAAAGATGTTGTAAAAATAATTATCAAAAAAAAACAACAAGGTTTAAAAGGTAAAAAAATAATAATAACCGCAGGGGCAACAATTGAGCCGATTGATTCGGTGCGATTTTTGTCAAATTATTCATCAGGTAAAATGGCATATGCGATTGTTTCTGATTGTTTAAATCAAGGTGCAGAGGTTTTAATCGTGGAGGGTAAAACGGATAATTTACCAAATCCTGCTATTGACAAACAAAGCAAAAAACGCTTAAAAATAATCAAAATCAATACCGCCGAACAAATGTTTAATAAAGTTATGGAGAATATAAAAACCTGTGATATTTTTATTTCAGTCGCCGCGGTAGTAGATTATAGCCCTGTAAATCCTGCAACAAATAAGATTAAAAAAACTAATAAAAACATACAGATAGAGTTAAAACCTAATGTAGATATTTTAAAAGAGGTGGCAAGTTTATCTGACCGTCCATTTTGTGTAGGTTTTGCCGCGGAGACAGAAAACTTACAAAAAAATGCCACAGCAAAACTCAAAAACAAAAAATTAGATTTATTAGTTGCTAATGATGTTAGTAAAAAAGATATAGGTTTTGCAAGTGATGATAATGCGGTAACTCTTTTTTATGGTAAAGAAACAAAAAAATTACCCAAAAATAAAAAAACCATAATCGCTCAACAAACAATAAACACAATGATTTTACTTTACAAACAACAAAAATAGGAAAACAAAAATATGAAAATTCAACTTAAAATTCTTGATAAAAGAGTTGGCACATCAATTGCCTTGCCTGAATATGCCACAGCAGGTTCTGCTGGCATGGATTTACGAGCCTGTATTGATGATAAAATTATAGTCAAGGCACAACAAACTGTTTTAATCCCTACCGGATTATCAATTTATGTCTGCGACCCCAAATATGCTGCTATAATCTTGCCTCGCTCTGGTTTAGGACATAAACACGGTATAGTTTTAGGCAATCTTACAGGTTTGATAGATTCGGACTATCAAGGACAATTATTCGTCTCAATTTGGAATAGGGGGCATCAAGATTTTACAATCCAAGAGGGCGATAGAATAGCCCAATTAGTCATAATCCCTGTTATCCAAAGTCAATTTGAAATAGTTGATGACTTTAAAACAACAACTCGTGGCGAAGGCGGTTTTGGCTCATCTGGCAAAAATTAAAAATCCCATCATCGTGAGCAGGATATGATAACATTCATAATAAGGCTCTAAATAACTAATAACAAAAAAGTTTTTATTTCACTTTTTATTTTTTGCTTTTTATGTAATCCTCATAATTGCCCGCATAATCTACGATACCATCTGGGGTAAATTCAATAATTCTGTTAGCAAGAGAACTTACAAATGTCCTATCGTGGCTTACAAAAATAACTGTGCCTTCATAATCTTCCAAAGCATTATTTAATGATTCAATTGATTCCATATCAAGGTGGTTGGTAGGCTCATCCAAAATAAGAATATTGTTTTTTTGTAAAATTAACTTTCCGAACAACATTCTTGATTTTTCGCCACCTGAGAGGACTTTTACAGGTTTTCCTACCTCGTCTCCTGAAAACAACATCCGCCCTAAGGTGCCTCGGATAACCTGATCGTCATCTCCTTTTCTTCCCCATTGTGATATCCAGTCGGTAAGGCTTTGATTTTTATCTTTAAATTCCTCTTGGTTGTCCTGAGGCAAATATCCATATGATGCTTTCTCTGCCCATTTAATCTCACCACAGGTGGCAGGTTTTTCGCTGATAATAGTTTTTAAAAGAGTTGTTTTGCCGGCACCATTGGGACCTATGACGGCAATTTTTTGCCCTGCCTCGACAATTATTTTTAAATTTTTAAATAGAGGAGGCTCGTCATTGTATGAGTTAGCGAGATTCAAAGCGGTAAAAGCATTACGATGAAGTTTTTCTTGTTGTTCAAAACGAATATAGGGGTTCTTGCGACTTGATGGTTTTATGTGTTGCAAAGTGATTTTATCAATTTGTTTTTGGCGTGATGTTGCTTGTTTTGATTTGGAGGCATTCGCAGAAAAACGACTGACAAATTGTTGCAATTGGGCAATTTCTTTCTTCTTTTTGTCGTTGTCGGCAATAGTTTGTGATCTGGCAGCTGATGAGGCTTGCATATATTCGTCATAATTGCCATGATATAGTTGAATTTTTCCATAATCCAAATCTGCCATATGGGTACACACTGTATTTAAAAAATGGCGATCGTGTGAGATTATTATCATCGTGCATTTTCTTTTTAATAAAATTGTCTCCAACCAACTAATTGAATTTATATCCAAATGGTTAGTAGGCTCATCAAGCAACAAAAAATCAGGGTTAGCAAACAGTGCTTGAGCTAATAAAACTCGCAACTTCCAACCTGGGGCAACCGCCGACATTTTGCCGTCGTGCAAGGATTCTTCAATCCCAGCACCGAGCAAAATTTCGCCAGCACGAGCTTCGGCACTATAACCGTTCATCTCGCCAAATTCTTCTTCTAAGTGCGCAACTTCAATTCCATCCTCATCACTCATATCAGCACCTTTGTCATAAATCATATCTCGTTTATGTTTTACCGCCCATAGTTTTTCGTCGCCCATAATAACAGCATCAAGCACATTAACATCTTCGTAGGCAAATTGATCCTGCTTTAAGGTTGCCATGGTTTGCCCTGCATCAAGGCTTATATTGCCTGCCGTAGGATCCAAATCACCTGATAAAATTTTCATAAAAGTAGATTTACCAGAGCCATTAGCACCGATTAAACCATAACGGTTGCCAGCTGCGAATTTTACCGAGACATTTTCAAACAAGGGTTTTTCGCCGAACTGAATAGTGATATTAGAAGATGTGAGCATTGGATTAAATTTTAAATAAAAAGAGGCGATATTATACAAAAAATACCTAAAATTTGCAATTTATTTTTAATAAAATGTTGTATAGTGTCTTTTATAGAGACCTTTGCATAATTCAAGTGCCGTTTAGAGAATACAGAAAATAGTGCATTTTTATAGCAAAAATGAGGAAAATGGCAAGTCCTTTGACGAATTTTTGCTATGAAAAGGCGCATTTTGTGTGTTTTATAAATTGTGCTTGAATTATGCAAAGGTCTCT
>Ga0164315_10002388_pt1 | contig 14390 bp, 8 predicted proteins | sample GuaBasSedimGuay6_FD_113737 | JGI IMG/M metagenome (GOLD analysis project Ga0164315, IMG submission 113737) | Subseafloor sediment microbial communities from Guaymas Basin, Gulf of California, Mexico - Guay6, Core 4569-2, 0-3 cm | ecosystem: Environmental > Aquatic > Marine > Hydrothermal vents >... | reverse complement strand
ATATCGTAATTATTTAGAATATTTGAAACTTTTTTTGCATAATCGTTATATTTTTCGCTAATTGGTAATATAACAGCTTGTTCAGGTGTTAACCATAAGGGGAATTTTCCTGCAGTATGTTCAATCAAAACAGCCACAAAACGTTCCATTGAACCAAATGGTGCCCTGTGAATCATTACCGGACGATGTTTTTTGTCATCACTTCCAACGTACTCTAACTCAAATCTTTCCGGTAAATTGTAATCTACCTGGATGGTTCCTAATTGCCATTTTCTACCAATTGCATCTTTTACAATAAAATCTAATTTAGGACCATAGAATGCAGCTTCACCATATTCAATTTCTGCATTCATGCCTTTTTCTTTTACTGCTTCAAGTATGGCGCTTTCTGCTTTTTCCCAATTATCATCACTCCCAATATATTTACTATGATCATCTTGGTCGCGAAGAGAAATCTGGGTTTCAAAATTCTCAAAATCGAGTGTTTTAAAAATGTACAGGACAATATCAATTACTTTAAGGAACTCTTCCTTTAATTGATCAGGTCTGCAAAAAATATGTGCATCGTCCTGGGTAAAGCTGCGTACCCTTGTTAATCCATGTAATTCACCACTTTGTTCATAACGATAGACGGTTCCAAATTCAGCATAGCGAATGGGTAAATCTTTATAAGAATGAGGTTTCGATTTGTAAATTTCGCAGTGGTGAGGGCAATTCATTGGTTTTAATAAAAATTCTTCACCTTCATTTGGTGTTTGAATTGGCTGAAAAGAATCTTCACCATATTTAGCATAATGACCAGAGGTTACATAAAGCTCTTTTTGACCAATATGTGGTGTTATTACGGGTTCGTAACCATGTTCTTTCTGAACTTTCTTTAAAAAATTTTCTAATCGTTCCCTTAACATAGCACCTTTTGGTAACCAAAGGGGTAAACCTTGACCAACTCTTTTTGAGAAAGTGAAAAGTTCCAGTTCTTTGCCAATTTTTCTGTGATCTCGTTTTTTTGCTTCTTCCAATAACAATAGATACTCTTCAAGTAATTTTTGCTTCGGGAACGAAATGCCATAAACACGTGTTAATTGCTTTCTGTTTTCATCACCACGCCAATAAGCACCTGCAATTTTTAATAGTTTAATTGCTTTTACTAAACTTGTATTTGGTAAATGTGGTCCACGGCACAAATCCGTAAAATTTCCTTGCTCGTAAAAGGTTATGGTTCCATCTTCGAGTTCTGAAATAAGTTCTATTTTGTACTCATCATCTTTCTCCTTAAAATAGCTTAGAGCATCAGTTTTGCTTTTTTCAGTCCTGATAAACTGATTTTTTTGCCTGGCCAGTTCAAGCATTTTCTTTTCTATTTTGGGGAAATCATTATCAGAAATGCTTTTTCCTTCAGGCAAGTCAATATCATAGTAAAATCCATTATCAATGGTTGGCCCAATGGCTAGCTTAACACCAGGATAGAAAAATTCTATAGCCTCAGCCATAATATGGGCGGATGAGTGCCAAAATGCATGTTTACCTTCTTCATCCTGAAACTTAAAAAGTTTTATTGTAGCATTTTCATTAATTGGTCTCGTAGCATCCCATGTTTCACCATTTACTTCAATGGCAACAATCTCTTTTGCAAGGCTGTTGCTCAAACTTTTGGCTATATCTATTCCATTAATTCCTTTGGGGAATTCACGTACATTATTATCAGGGAAAGTTATTTTGACCATATTATATATTATTATCCTTAAGACTTTACTTTTTGCAAAGCCTTCATATTTTCTTGAAAAATCAGCTTGCAAAAGTAAGCATAAATTTTTGATGTCAAACAGTTTAATGTTATTTTTTACTAAATTATGAATTTAATTCCTGTAAAAGAAGGAAAGGTTAATCTGTTCTAAAAAGTAGGTAAATGACCATTTATTCATCCGATGAATTTGTAATTAACTTACTGTCAGATCAAACAGGCTGGGATATTTGCAAAATCATTCATCGGATGACTTTTTATATTGCTGACATAATTCATTTCCTGATTAGAAGATATTTTACATAACTTCCTCTTCATTACAATATTCTGTTTATCTACCACTTCTATTTGCTTTATTTAATGCAGAAAATATAAAAAAAAAGAGATAGCATCAGTTAAGTAAGTATGTTAAAATTCTTATTCCACAGGGTATTATTTTTACATTGAGCGAGGTTATTGAGCTTAGTCGAAATATAGTCGAAATGTGATTTCTTTGTGCGAATTACAACAAATTATTTGTAGAGCGTACATTAGGGGATCACTTCGCTGTCGCTCGTGATGACGTTCATTGTACATCGTCATTGCGAGTCACAAGACCCATAAAAGGGCCCACAAAGTGATATGACAACCTAAATGAGCAAATGTTCGTAATTTGCTCATTTACAGCTTCTTTTTAAGAAGTTGTCATTAGTATGCGCATATAGTGCAATAGCACAAATAAGAAAAGCAATAATTATCGGTGCAGTATCAAAAAGTAAGGTGGTGAAGCAATCTCCTGAAATTAAGAAAGTAGTCTATTTCTTCTTGCAATTAACTATACACAAACTTTAGAGGATCACTTTGCTATTGTGATGGTGCTCGTTGTTGTGGCAAATTTTGAATATGATTTTCTTGTCAGAATTATGAAGGGATACGAGCTTAATAGAATATTTCGTATATTTGAAAAAATAGGAATCAGTAAATAATGACTACTAAAGAGTACATATTAACCACGATACAATCTCATAAACAGGAGATTTTTAAGTTAGGAATCAAAAAAGTTGGGCTATTTGGCTCATATGTGCGAAACGAACAATCAGATAGTAGTGATATAGATATTTTAATTGACTTTGACCCAGAAAAAGAAAATTATGATAACTTCCTGGCTGTACACGATATAATTGAAAGATTATTTAAGGGCGAACGGGTAGAGATTGTAACCAAGAACGGATTAAGTCCCTACATAGGACCTAATATTTTAAATGAAGTTGTTTATGTCTAAAGAACCAATTGTATATCTCAAACATATTAGAGATGAGATTTTATATATTTCATCGGTAATAACCCCTGACTTTTATAAAGATATTTTTTTGCGTGATGAAACTTTGAAAAGAGCTATAGTACGAAGTCTTGAAATTATTGGAGAAGCGACAAAAAAGATTCCTGCAGATTTCAAATTAAAGTGGAATACAATCCAGTGGAAAAAGATGGCTGGAATGAGAGATAAATTAATCCATGATTATATGGGGGTTAATTACAACATTATTTGGGATGTTATTAAAAATAAAATACCAGAATTGAAATTACAGATAGACGAAGTAATTGAAAAGACAAAATAACTAAAGGGAATACAAGTTATTATAAAACACCACACTGAAAGTGCCTAAAAATTGACAATGTTCCTACCTCCAGTGTGAAATCTGACAATTGTTAAAACTTCGAAGGCAGTTTTTTATCCAAAACGTATAAAGCAATTTGTTTTGCACCGGGTGGTGTATAATTAAATTTATTAACAAGGTTCTTTAAAACATGCTCAACATCCCTTTTTAGTTTACCATCATAAGTTTTAAATGAAGATGTTCCATAATCTTTTACGGCTCTTCGGAAACTTTCATTTTCAATATAGGGTAAAAGAGCATTTTCTTTTAAACTATGTGTATATTTATCATAAAGGCCTTTAAACTGCCTGGTTTTATCAATTTTTGTATTCTGTACCTGAATTTCATCGGTAAGTGTTTTTGAAACATATTCCGATTGTACTTCTTTTCTAAATGCTTCACGCATTTTTATGGTACTGGTAGCACCTAAAAATATGGCTTCGAAATTTTTAAAGTACTCATCAGTTATTTCAATTTTATCGCCGGTATATATTACTTTTACAGCAGTATCATGTTCAAAATTAACACAATACATGTAGTTGATAATATCTTTTGAAATTTGCTTTTTATTAAAATAGTAAATTGATTCACGCATTTCCTGTAATACATTGTAGTCATATTGGTCAACCAGGGAGTTTATGAAATCTTCATCTAAGCTTTTATTTATTTCAGCATTTTTATTATAAAACTCAAAAATATTATCCATAAGGATCAAGATATCCTCTTTTTCGTATTTATTTATAAAAGAATTAAACAAATAAAGGGATTGCCTTCCGGAAATGCCTGATTTCCCTTCAGCTTTTGAGGCTGAGAAAATTGCCCGTTTTGTTTTGGTATCAAAATTTTTTACATCTTCTTCATTTAGCCAGTCCGGTATTTTACCTGCATACAGCTCGATTTTTAATAGTAGGTAGTTCTTATCTGTATATTTGGTGTATTCCGCCTGATGTTGCAGCCAATTTTTTATTACTTCAGAGTTGGCATTTAAACGTGTACCAATAATTACTTTTGCCAGGTTTTCTAATATTCGCGGAAGAAAGTATTTTTCGATAGATGAACCAAATTTGTTTTTATAAATAGCGACTTCGGTTTTATAATCAAGTACATATGGAACATCTACTGTAACCACCCTGTCACGAAATGAGGGTACTTTTTCGTAATGTTGTTTATCTGCAGGGTTAATTAAACCCACAAACAAAGTTTTAATTCTTTCTTCAACATAGCCAACCTTATGCACTCCATCGCTAATAATACCATGCAGGTTCATTAATCGCTTAATATTATTTTCTTTTATGTCCATTAAAGCTAAAACCCCATTATTTGTTCTTGCAAGAAATGAATGAATATATGCCACAGCATCTGTTTTTAAAAGATCATTTAACATCCCCTGCAAAGAGCTGTTTTTAATTGATTCTGTTATTATAGGATCTCCTGGGTTAAATACACTTATTCCTTCACCAAATTGTCTGCTAAATCTTGCTTTTCGGGAGTAAATCATGTTAAGTATTGAAAGAGGATCGCCTGTTTTCTCCAGCAATATTTCATATATTGAGCTGCATATGCTACATGGTGTATCTTTAAAAACCCATTCATATTCTTTTTCAGAGAATAAATTGTTCAAAAATTCTTTATCAGGAATTAACTCTTCCAGAAATTGTTTTCGATATGATTTTGGGATTTGAATAATTGGATGGTCATGGTTTGGACAGGAGAATTCCAAATACTTTTTAGGCATTTTTTCCGCTTCAATCTCTGTAGCTATTAAACGTTCAATTAGTTCAGCATCACCTGCTTCCAATGCAATTTTATGCAGTTCTTTTTCAAATCGTTTAAATCCACCAAGTAAATCAACATCCAATCGCCAAAATGTTTCATACAAGGTTCCTTCAGATAATTGGCTGTATTTTTCCAGTTTTTGTAATAATATATTTAAAAAAGTACTTTTCCCGCTTCCGGGTGGTCCTTCAAATAAAAAAATTCGGTTATTTTGTGTCGCTTGCTTTATATTGCCAACTAACTTCATAAAACGGTTGGTGAACAAACGATCTGCAAAAAACGGGTCATCGCAATCTGCTTCAAAAAGCAGTGCACTGTTATAATTTACAAAACCTATAGATTTATCTTTTATTAATGTATCTTCATCAATCTCAGGAATATAGAAATGAACCATATCGTAAAAAAGTTGAAAAACATTTCGAAACACATGTCTTGGTTTTCTTGATGCCAGATTAAGAAAACCGTTGAAACTCATAGGCAACCTTCTTTCAACATCTTTTAACGAATCGCTTAGGTTAAGAAGGGCTTCAAGCCGTTCGCCTTTTTTTTCAAGCTCATCAATTAATTTCTTTAATTCACTTTTTCCGGTCATTTTCAGATACTTTTTTCATTATGTTACGGTAAGACTTTGACTTTTGAGTTTTTAGCACAAATGTATTTCCCAGTCGCCAGTTCTCAGTTTGCTTGACTACTGACTGCTTACTATATCCTGCCTACTTCCTTTGCAAGTCATTTCTCTGTTGCTGAGCGAATTCTATGCACTGTCTACTTCGCTTTACAAATCTTTCTTGCTTATTTTCTTATCCTTAATTGTGTATAGAACTCGTTTATATTCATATATTTTATTCTGTTCTCCAGCTTTTTTCTTCTTGTAAATTTCTGTGGTTTCTAATTGAACTTGTCCACCCCATAAATATTCAATCCCAATTAATGTATCAGGAATAAAATCTTTGATTAATTGCTTATATTCAAATTGATGTGTCAGATATAGGTTCTTGTCATTTGTTTTTTTAGTATTTACCTTTATTTGCGGTGGATGATATAAAGAATTTATAATCATCTGTTTATAATCATCTGTTTTTTTGCTTTTAATATAATATTCGTAAATGCGCTTTTGTGGATTAAGTCTTTTTCCAACCACAAATAAGTTGTACGTATCTGTAAACTCCTGATCAATAAATGTGTTTAACAGGGTAAAATCAGAAAAATGTTTTCGGATATCAAAAATAAATTCTTTGCCTTTGTTTGTATTTTTGTTGTATTGTTTTCGCTGTTCAATATCTTTAATTTTTTGATAATCATAATTTAACCTGCCTTTATTAGCCTGGTTTTCAATATACTGAAATAGCCTTAAGCCGATGGCATATGGGTTGAGTCCAATTCTATTAATAGAGGTAACTTTTGCATTGATTTTTGCAAAAGAAGTTTCATGCCCTTTAATACGGTTATCATTCCTGAAAAGTGTATCGTGCCAATAACTTGCCCATCCCTCATTTATAATTTTTGATCTGATTTGTGGTGCAAAATACATGGCTGTGTTCCTCACAATATTCATTACTGATTTCATCCAAAGATTTTTCTCTTTCCTTAAAAATGGTGAATGGACTCTTATGAATTCAAGAATATCTACGGATGGTTGTTTATCGGTTTTTAAATGTTTTTTGTACATGGACGTGAATTCGGGATGTTTCTTTCTTATTTCACCAAAAAATAAAGATTCACCCAAACTCTTGTCCTTGGCAATAAGTTTATTGTATTCATTTATCTCATTGTAAATTTCATGCTGCGGCTTTTTTAATTCATCTTGCATGAATATATCAAAGTAATAAGAGATTTTATCTTCTTTTTTATATGTTTCAGGTAAATTGGTTTTCATTAAATGGTCGAAATAACCTACCAGGTTATTTATACTTCGACTAAATTCAATTATATAATCAAGCCACCTTCCATGTGTGCTTCTAAGGATTTCTATCAGTCGTTTATCTGCTAAGGCTTGTCCTACAAAATCATCTGTCCAGGTATTTTTAAAAAGCAGGTTGTTTTGAAAAAAATCAATATGAGCTAACACATGATAGAATATCATTATATTAAGCCAGTCAGGGTTATTATCATTATAAAACGAAATTGCTGGGCGGGAATTAATTACTGTTTCATAGGGATTGGAAGGATATAGTTGGTATTTACCCTTTTCTTTCAATATTTCCACATCATTTACCCAATATTCATACATGGTTGGGATCATTCCTTTTGGTGATAATTCCAGCATATCTTTGTTGGTAACAATATATTCCAAAGATTCATCTTCAAACTTAAGACCGGCATCACGAGCCCTAAGCTTGCATTCTTCCATTATTTTTTTTGTATGTTGATCTATAAGTTTCATTTTGTATAAGACAAAAGATAAAAGTTTAAAGACAAAAGTTATAATACCTCGGTACTTTTTATAATTCTGTGTTTCAATTAAAAACATTGTTCTATTGCTATATTGTTTTATTGTTAAAGTATATTTACGAATAGCTTAACAATTTAACAGTTTAACAATTTATCAAAAATTATCCTACCAATATTTTAATTCCTTGTATTAATCGTTCTTCACTAACTTCATCGGCATTGAAAGCATCTATTTTTATTAATTCCGGCTTATCTTTTAAAAACCCTGATTCATTTAAATAGTTTTCTACCACGGTATCTTTATCCTTTGACCATGAGTTTTTTGATATGCTAATTCCAACCCGGTTGACATAAGTTAGTATTTCTGTTAATTCCGGTATCATTTTCTCACCCTGGTTGTCCCAGTCATCACCATCTGTTCCATAAAAAACGTAAATATTGTAATCAACATTCAGATTTTCTTTTTCCACAATTTGGTTAACCAGTTCAAATGCCGGGGCAACTTGTGTACCTCCAGCAACCTGTAAAGTAAAATAAGAGTGGAAATCAGGAACTTCTTTAGCCTCTGTATCATGTAAAATAAACCGGCTAATTACATTGCTCTGGTACTGGTACATTAACCAACTATAAATTAATAAATGCTGGGTTGTGACCGCTTCAGTTGGTTTGCCCTGCATCGAACCTGAATAATCGCGCAGGAAAAATACAATGGCCTGTGATTCAAAATCTTTTTCTTTTGATAATATTCTATATACCTGATCTTTAGGATTTATGATTAGATTCTCCGGATTAAAATCTGTAATATCAGCAATATTACCCAGAAGTATATTCGTTTGTATAATTTTTTTCAGGCTAGCTTTTTTATCCAGGATTTGTCCAAAACCACGGTTTTTATCTGTTAGTTCATAGATGTATTTTGTAAAGGACCTCTTTTTGCCTTTATCTTTTAAGTTTGGCAATTCAAACTGCTCAGTTAATACTTTACCCAGATCAAAAGCTTCCGTACCAATATCGTGCTCGCCACCCTGACCTTGCCCAGCCCCCTGGCCTTCACCTTCCTCTGGTTCAGCCTGTTGTTCGCCAATAACTTCACCTTCTTCACCATCACCACTTCCTCCGGTTGAGTCTTGGTTCTCTTCCTCACTTATTGAATCATCATGATAAAACTTAGGTTCTGTTGTAGTTGGAACCACTACTACCTTAGCTTTATTTCCATGCCCGGGTTTAATAAATTTACCAAGCCGGATTCTTCTATGGAAACCATCTTTTTCTCTAAGGCTATCTCGTTCAAGTAGTTCATCTAAAGTTTGTAGATTGATTGAAACACCATCTTTTCTAATTTCCAGATTCTGAAAAATTACCGGGTCAGCAAATGAGTAAATGTTATCAAAAAATACCTCTTTCTGAATGAAATTATTTTTATTTTTTTCAATTTGTTCCAGTTCATTTTGGACAATTCTTTTATGTTCAGCCGATAAGTCGGAATCAGAAAGTTTATTTAATATTTTTTGTAGTTCAGTCATTCAATATTTAAAAATTTAGATGGTAGAATTAAGATTTTAGATTTACCTTTTTATCAGACAAATATTGCAATTAATGATTTACAAATTATTATAAGGTGGTTTCTAAAAATTCAAAGTTCAAGGCTTTTAGATTTTTCAAAGCTCGAGTCTACTTTTGTAAATGAGTGTTTTGAAAAATCTAAGTAACGCAGAAATTTGGATTTTTAGTAGCTACCTAATTGGCATCATCATGCGTACAGAAATACTCAATAGTCTTAATAGCACAAGTATGACAATAATCTAATTTACTCGTCATAGTTTGAATCATCCTGTTAAAAAGTTTTTGATTTTCTTCATTTGTACGGTTTGATAAAGCCCCAACCAGGCTTCCTGCACCTGCTACATCTGATTTTAAGCGAACATCGGTAACAGCTTTTACTAATTCATTGTTATCCATGAAATTGTAACCTGGATCCTGAACCATTTTTTGACCATATATTTTTGAAATGGTTGTTCTGAAACTTTGTTTTTGTTCCTGATTTTTTAATCCCAGCCTTGATTCTACACTATTTATAAAGGTTTCATCAATTTTAATAGGAATCAATTTATTAGTCTGTGGATCACGATAAGTCCAGATTTTGTCTGATCCAAGGTTTTTTGCATCAATCCCTATAATCATATTTACATAATTTAAAACATCTTTTTCAATTGCATCAGGTTCATCCATGTATGCATTAAAAATAGTAGTCATCACTTTCTTTCTGTATAATCCCTTGGCTATTTTCAAGTCTTTCAGATACTTAGTCCGGTCATCGGTTTCGTGTACATAATCAAGAATAACATTTTCGAGGGCTGTAAATATATCACCTGCATACATACATCTACCTTCCTGTGTTTCAGAACGTTCCAGTAAAATTTGGATAGACCTTCCCAGGTTTCTGTGCCCAAGGCCTTTTTGTCCAAATCGCTTGGTAATATCAGGAGCCATGTTTAACTCATTGATTACTTCAGTTAAGGTTTTAATGCTTTTTTCACCTGCTACTTCTCCAGCAGATAACTTCATCATTTCGATTGGGGTAAGCTTGTCTGAATGAGGCATTCTACTTAATGTAACAGCTGCTGAAACCGCATAATTTAAGTTGGGATCAATATGTAGTTTTTCTGCTGTGAAAGTTGTTTTTTCCCTGCTCCCAATTGCATACTTTGTTAAATCCTGCTGTAGAAGGTAATTCGTGTTGTGGGCCATATAAGTAATACGACATCTGTCAACTATGGGTGCTTCTTCCTTTTCTTCCAGAAATCGTGCAAACTCAGAGTTGTTACTTGTTGCTACAATCAATGTGTCAATTGGCCATTTAAACCCTTCCATTTCAATGGTCCTGTTTTGAATAACACCAAGGTAAACCTGTACTAAATCTCTTTTATTTTTAAAAATTTCATCAGCAAAATGAATCCCGCCACCAGCTACGCGGGCCAATGCTCCACGTCTTAAATCAAAACGGTAAGGGTTTGAGGTATCAGAAATATGCAATAAGCGGGTTATTGATTCTTCACCCAAAAGGTCAACAGCAGAAGATGTTATTTTATCTTTTGCTGCATATTTGCCTGTTAATGTTCCTCTTGATTCATTTAAAGGAATAGGGCATATTTCAATAAATTCTTTAATTTTTTCATAGTCATAAGCACAATGAGTTTTGATTTGATCTAAAATATAATCGGAACAGGCGCCCAGAGGTCTGTAATTTTGATAAAACAGATCAATCATTTTAGGTTTTGCTCCCAATTTGGAAAGGTATTCCTTGTTTTCATCCATTTTCCCATACAGGTTCATTGCCAGTATCATTGGGTCTTCAAAAGTTTGGGATTCTATGGACTGAATTTTTCCATAACCACCAATTTTATCCAGGTGGTTAAAACTGAATGTATATCTCATATTTTCAGGATGGGATATAAATTGTCTGTATAAATGACTTAAATAATCAACAAAAAAAGTTTTTCCATTACCAGGTTCGCCAATTAAAACATAGGCCATTTCTGCAGATGAACCACCTTCAGCGGCATCTTTTACAAAAGAAACAAAGCTGTTAATTTCATCAAACATTCCTATTATATGTTTTTTTTCCTGCCTGAAGATGTCAAAATCGTAGGTAGTACGACCATTAACAATAATTTTAGTGATCGTTTTTTGATTTCCCAGAATCATCCTGCTTATTGATTGAAAAACATTTTCAAACCTTTTTTTACCTGAAATTACCTCTTGGATATAGTTCTCAAGTGTTGCAGAACTTAGAACCTTAGTGCTTTTTGTCTGTTTAGCCATAATAATTCCCCATTGGTTATTTAAATGAAGTATGTGCCTATTAAGTTACGGCTTTTATAGATACGAGTCAAGATGTTTAACGAAATGTTTATGGAATTAAATATAGACGGGAAATTCCTTTGTATTCGTAATTGGCTTGATAACCCGATAATTAGACTTGTTTTATGCTGAAGAAAAGCAGCAAAATTGTTTTTTTACTAAATGATTCTTTTAATTTTATAGGCGATGAAATTCATTACTTTAGTAAACTTTACGAAAGTTTTCATACAAGTGAATTATAAAAACTTAACGAGTTATTAAAATGTTTACTTTAATATTTTTTTTATGAGTATTGCAATTGTATATATGTCAAAGCATGGTACCACCCAAAAGGTGGCAAACATATTGAAAGAAAAAATTAATTCGGTAGAACTTATTGATTTACGAAAAAATAAAAAGCCTGATATAAGCTTATACGATACGGTTATAATTGGTGGGTCAATACATGCAGGAATGATGCAAAACAGGGTAAAGAAATTTTGTGAATCAAACAGTGATTTATTGATGCGAAATACTCTTGGCCTATTTTTATGTTGTATGTATGAAGAAGAAAAAGCATTAGAGCAGTTCGAAATTGCCTTTCCTAAAGAGTTGAGGAATCATGCAAAAGCGACTGGTTTATTAGGAGGTGAATTTATTTTTGAAAAAATGAATTTTTTTGAAAAGCTAATTGTTAAAAAAGTTTCTGGGTTCAAAGAAACTGTTTCAAAAATTAATATGGATGAAGTAGAAAAGTTTGCTCAAAAAATGGCATAGGACAAAAATTTCGTCAATTGAATACTCGTTTATCACTAAATTGAGCTTTGAAAGCCTAAATTAAGAACATTTAATCCTCATCTAAACTGCTTTTTATATTATTAGTGGCTTCTTATTCAGTGGTATACCTTAATCTGGATGTGCTTTTGCTGAAACAGAATTTAAACCTTAAACAAACCATCGATTTAATATTTTCCTCTGCAAAAAGTTGCTATTTATGAATATTTTTGTTAAATTAGTAAATACAACAAAAATTGCAAAATACAGGATATCTATGTGTAAAAATCAAAATAATAAAAAATCAAGTTTATAAATATCTAAAAAGAATTAGCTCAGGTATTTCTACGAAAAACTGATTTGAAAATATCTTGAAATTGCAAATATTGGAATTATAAACTAAAATTCATAGTCATGAAAACTATTTTAGTACCTACCGATTTTTCCGATCATGCATTATTTGCTTTAAAGGTTGCTGCAAGCGTTGCAAAGAAGATCAACGCCATGATAAATATTGTTCATGTTTATAATCTTCCCTCATCAGGATTTGAGCAAAATGAATACTCCATCAAATTTTACAGTGAAATATATACCAGGGCAGAAGGACAAATTGCGAAATTATCCCTACTTGATTTTCTTGAAGGTATTGATGTTAAGACACACATTATTAAGGATAGATTGATGTGGGAAATAGTAAAAGACGAGAGGTTTAAAGATTCTGACTTAATTGTAATGGGTTCACATGGTGAAAGTGAATTCAGTAAAGTTTTTATCGGTTCAAATACTGAAAAATTTGTTAGGTTGGCAGATTCGCCGGTATTAACTATTAAAAATGAAATCGAAGATTTTGTCGTCAATAAAATGGTTTTTACTTCTAATTTTTTTGAGGAATCCTATGCTGTTTTTGAAAAGATTAAATTCTTTGTCGACCTTTATAATGTACATATTTATTTACTGAAAGTAATCACTCCAAAGGAATTTGAACCCACACCTGTCAGTCAAAAGTTGATGGATAGTTTTATCAAAAAATTTAAGATTAAAAATTGCTCTGTTAATATTTATAATAGTCAAAACATTGAATCGGGAATTATTGAATTTAGTGAAGAAGTCAAAGCAGACTTGATAGCAATCGAAACTCACGGGAGAACAGGATTCGCCCATCTTATCCATGGAAGCTTGGCCGAAGATATTGTAAAACACGAAGCTAAACCAGTTTTAAGTATTAAGATTCCGGCTTTATCCAAGTCTGCTTTAAGGTTTATGGGTTACAGGAATGATTATGATAATTGGGGAAATGAATAATTCATCTGAATAAGAAGGTTTTCAAATAGAATTAGAGTGTTTTGTAACTTGATAAGTAGTAGGGTGTTGGGTAATAAGAAATATCTTAAATAAGATAAGTATTATGAAAATCAGTAGTGTAAATGAAATGAGGAATATGGATAGCAGAGCCATTGAGGAATATGGTATTGTCCAGGAAATTCTTATGGAAAATGCCGGTCAGGCTGCTTATTTCACTATTTTGAAAGAATTTGGAATTAAGAATAAAAAATTTGTGACATTTTGTGGCGTTGGGCACAATGCCGGTGACGGATTAGTGGTAACAAGAAAAATTTATTCCAATGGTGGCAAAGTAACCGTTTTTATTTTGGGTGACCGCTCTAAATTTAGGGATGCTGCAAAGAAAAATTTCGATATTGTCAATAAATTACAAATTGAAATAATTGATTTGCAGGATGTTTCATTAGCAATAGAAACAGTAAACAAGTCTGATGCGATTGTTGATGCCATTTTTGGAACGGGTCTTGATCGGGATGTCAAAGATAAATATAAAGACGTTATAAGTTTAATTAATGAAAGCCGAAAAACAGTATTTAGTATTGATATTCCTTCTGGAATCAATGGAGATACAGGACAGATAATGGGTGCTGCGGTGAAGGCTGATTATACAACCACCTTTGGTTTACCAAAAATAGGAAATCTGCTTTACCCTGGATTTGAACAGGGAGGAAAATTATATGTCACGCATATTTCCTTTCTGCCTGTGATGCAAAATTCTGATCATTTAAAAATAGCTACTAACGACCCTAAACCCATCCTTGCAAGAAATAAAGATACCCACAAGGGCAATTATGGAAAAGTTTTATTCATTGCCGGGGCATCCAACTATCTTGGCGCACCTTATTTTGCTGCCTTATCATTTTTGAAAGCAGGTGGTGGCCTTTCTTATT
>Ga0164315_10002387_pt1 | contig 14395 bp, 9 predicted proteins | sample GuaBasSedimGuay6_FD_113737 | JGI IMG/M metagenome (GOLD analysis project Ga0164315, IMG submission 113737) | Subseafloor sediment microbial communities from Guaymas Basin, Gulf of California, Mexico - Guay6, Core 4569-2, 0-3 cm | ecosystem: Environmental > Aquatic > Marine > Hydrothermal vents >... | reverse complement strand
GGCTGATAGGGCCGAGATATTCCGGCTTGCGTGCAATCACGCCAATATTGGCGTGATTGCCTTTATCACCACTGCGCGCTACGGCAAGCTCGATCAGAGGCACTGTCCGGGTTTCTTCATCTGCTGCAAGCATTTCCGGAATGGTTGGACGTGCAATCGCTTCGACATCAAAAGGAATGCCTTTCGCCTGCTGAGATGAAACTGGCCTACCCTCTACATCAACCGAAACGGATATCTTTTCTTTGTCCAGCAAAAATGAATAAAGCCGAATCACGGGTGAAACTTTCGGTCGCCCCGCCGCACCCGCGTTACAACGTCCGCCTGTCATGCTCAGAATCACGCCCATCACCTCTCTGGAGAAAAGTGATACAGCCTCACGGTTGTCGTGATGAACCGCTATCCGTAAAACAAGTTCTTGCAACTGCTCTGGCGCTTTAAAATAAGCGGGATTCCAAAGCGCATTTGTCCCTAATAAACTAATGGAGCTCTGTCTGAAATCCCCATAACCGAGCCGTTCAAATAACCCTTTGCAACGTTTTAAAATCGCCTCAGCGGTTACCTGCGCTTTACCAGTCGCATCGAATCCGGTAACTAACTGGGTATAAGTGGCGCGATATCCATCCATATAGGTAGCTGATACTTTATATTGATCTGTCGCGGGTGAACCCTTTGCCCCGCGCACCAAAACACGATTGGTCGACTCCTGATGCAGTGTCACCGCCGAGAAATCACAAACGACATCAGGCAGATAATAGGCTTGCGGATCACCAATTTCATAAACCAGCTGCTCCGATACCGTTAATAGCGAAACAAGACCACCTGTCTGATCCGGCTTGGTCACCACAAACTGACCATTCTCCTCACACTCAACAATGGGATATCCCATATTGGCCCAGCCATCACAGCTATCTTGCCAATCGGTGAAGTTACCCCCCGTGACCTGGCAACCACACTCAATCAAATGACCCGCCAGTGAGCCCATCGCCAGCTTGTCATAATCACTCGTCGACCAGCCATATTCATGAATTAACAGGCCAAGTGTTGTCGCGGAATCGACCACCCGCCCCGTAATCACAATATCCGCGCCGGCATCTAAAGCAGCGGCAATGGGGAAAGCACCCAGGTAGGCATTGATGCTGGCTAATTTTTCGGGAAAAGCTTCAGCCGTCGCCATCTCGGTGACCCCACTTTCCCTAAACTCGTCCTCCCGCGATAACAAATTATCACCGCTAACAATCCCCACCTTGAGCGCAATCCCCTGTTCGTCCAGAATACTCTGAATCGCTTTCTGGCAGGCTGGCAGGTTTACGCCACCGGCATTGGCGATCACCTTAACACCTTGTTCCGAGATGCTTTTCAGGTTGGGTTTTAATATCTGCTGTACAAAATCGGTTGCATAACCTAATTGATCTGATTTGGACCGTGCATTGGCAAGCAGGGACATGGTCACCTCGGCCAGATAGTCGTAGACCAGATAGTCAACTTCCCCTTTTTCCAACAACTGCACGGTCGCGTAGGCGCTATCCCCCCAGTAACCCGATGCTCCACCAATTCGAATTTTTCCCATCTCCACTATCCCTTCTCTTCAGCCACTATATCAATCAAAGCCGCACCCACCTCAATCTGGCTCTCTTTTACAACGTAGACAGCGCTCACAACACCTGACTCTCGCGCAGTTAGCTCCTGAAACATTTTCATCGACTCCAGAACAACCAACAGGTCATCCTTTTTAACCGACTTACCCACTTCGACTTTAACCTCCGCAATGCGCCCACTCATGGGTGCAACGAGATTTGCCCCCAACTGCTCATCGGCTCTTTTTTCTGAAAAGGATAGTTTTTCAAACAGCGCCGTTTCCAGGCGACTATCGATATAAAGTCGTTGCGGCTCATCTTGCGCAACGAACAACTGAACCTGAAGGTCATCAAATATCACTTTTAACTGACTACCCTTTTCCTCAAAAATCACAATTTGTACTGTTTCAGAGCGATCGTTCTCGACTCGATAGGTTTGCCCCCGAAGCGAAACGGAAAAATCTCGCGACAACGTTCCGCACGCGACTCTAACCGGCCAGGTCAACAGGCCGGTACTGCGCCAACCACTTGCACCCATCGTTCGCGACAACAAAATCGCCGCCAGCGCCCAAAGTGACTCGCTCGGCCCTTGCGCGTCTTCGCATTTTTGATTGGGTAAAAATTGTTCCTCTATATAGCGTGTTGTTGCGTTTCCCGCTCTAAAAGATGGATCTTCAATGAGTTCTAATAAAAACTGCCTGTTGGTGGAAAAACCCAGTAAAACTGTGCCTTTTAATGCGCGTTTTAAGCGACGAAGCGCCTCATCTCGCGTACTGCCATAAGCAATTAATTTTGCCAGCATCGAATCATAATAAGGGCTGATCAGTTGCCCTTTTCTAATCCCCTCATCGACTCGAATACCTTTCCCTTTGGGTCTCTTCCATTCGAGAACTTTGCCGGTTTGTGGTACAAAACCGCTCTCACAATCTTCTGCATAAAGGCGAACTTCTATTGCATGACCCCGCAATTTAATTTCATCCTGTTTTAGCGGTAAGGACTCTCCTGCCGCTACACGCAATTGCCATTCAACCAGATCAAGCCCTGTCACCATTTCTGTAACAGGGTGCTCTACCTGTAGCCTGGTATTCATTTCCAAAAAGTAGAACTCTCGTTCCTGAGAAACCAAAAATTCCACCGTTCCGGCACCAACGTAGTTAACCGCCTTTGCCGCGGCCACCGCCGCTTCACCCATCTTTTTACGTAACGCCTCATCCATCATCGGCGCGGGTGATTCTTCAATGACTTTTTGATTACGCCGCTGCATGGAGCAATCGCGCTCACCCAGATAAAGAGTATTGCCCGCCTGATCAGCAAAGATCTGAATTTCAATATGACGCGCCTGCTCCACACACTTTTCAAGCAACAGCTCAGACGAACCAAAACTACTCAGCGCCTCGGCCCTCGCCGAGGCAACTTCCGAAAGGAGTTTTTGTGGCTCTCTGACAATGCGAATACCACGCCCACCGCCTCCCGCAGCCGCTTTCACCATGACCGGATAACCAATACGTTCAGCTTCTCGCTGTAAGACTTGTTCATCATCCGATGGCCCATCATAACCAGGCACCAGGGGAACAGCCTTGCCGGACATTTTTTGGCGCGCAACAGTTTTATTACCCATCAGAGAAATAGCGTTGACATCCGGCCCTATAAAGCAGAGGCCGGCGGCCTCGCAGCGTTGCGCAAATTCAGCGGATTCAGATAAAAATCCATAACCAGGGTGAATCGCATCCGCACCTGTCCGTTCGGCGGCAGACAGAATTTTATCAATATTCAAATAGGATTGATCAACCGCCGCGGCACCGATACAGACGGCCTGATCGGCCAGTACGACATGTACTGAATCACTATCGGCCTCGCTATAAATCGCCACCGTTTCATAGCCCATCTCTTTTGCTGTTTTAATAACGCGTACCGCAATCTCGCCACGATTGGCGATTAGCAATGTGTTGAAGCTGTTCATTGTTGTTCCTTTAACCAATCAGGCTTTCTTTTTTCAACAAAAGCCAGATGGCCTTCACGCCCTTCATCTTGTTTATTGAGCGCCGAAAAAATAGTCGCAGCAAACTCGATCATCTCGTCGTCATCACGGCTGCCCACCTCCTGCATGATCTTTTTAGTGGCCGCACACGCTTTAGGGCCACACCGTTCGACCTGATCGACAACCGATTCCAGTAAGCCTTCCAGCGCCTCGGTAGTTTCCGCGAGATATTGTCCTATACCGAGTTGATAAGCCATTTCACCATTGATTCTTTGACCGGTTAAAGCCAACTGTTTTGCGCGCATTAAACCGATTCTTTTCACCACGTAAGGGGCGATTTGTGCGGGCGCGATACCGAGTGTTGTTTCCGGCATCCCCAACCTGGCATCTTTGTGCAGAATTGTCAGGTCTGCCAAACACGCCAACCCGAAACCACCACCCATTGCCGCCCCTTCCACCACAGCGACCAATGTTTGCGGCAATTCCCAGAATTTTTTAAACAACTGGCCAGAGCGACAGTTTCTATCACGCGCGGGATCATCGCTTCCCGAGGCTGAATCGGTTTGTACCTTACGCTCCTTAATGTCTCCACCCGCACAAAACTGACCTTCCGCGCCACGTAATATCACCACCCGAACCGAGTCATTCTTTACAAGAAAGTCGGCTAAATCGTGTAGTTCCTGATTCATCAGGTTGTTCATTGCGTTGCGTCGCTCAGGACGATTTAGCGTCACATAAAGGCGCCCATTTGAATAGTTGAGGAGTAAGGTTTCAGTTTTTGGTAATTCAAGCATATTAAATTCTCGCTATACCAAAGGTGTTGGAATCAAGCCGTGTTTGGTCACCCCGCATGGAGATATCCAGTAGCTCCGCAAGTAAACGACGGCTTTTACGCGGGTCAATAATCCCTTCATCCCAAACTCTTGATGTGCAGTAAAGTGCTGACGAAACACCCGTATAGTAATCGACTATCTTTTTTGTCTGTTTTTCCATAAGCACCTCGTCGACCGGCTCCTTTTTCGCCTTTTGCTTATTTTCATAGACAATCGACATCACCATTGCGGCCTGCTCTCCTCCCATCACCGAAAGTGTGTTGGTTGGCCAGGCGAAGAGAAAATCGGGCTCAAATGAGCGTCCCGACATGGCGTAGTTACCCGCACCAAATGCGCCACCAATATTGAGGGTTATCCGTGGGACGGTTGCGTTGGAAACAGCCTGAATAAGCTTTGCGCCATTTTTAATCATTCCTTCTTGCTCATGTTGAGCACCGACGATAAAGCCGGTCGTATTCTGCAAGAAAATGATCGGTTTACCCGCCTGACAGCAGAGCTGGATAAACTGTGTCGCCTTACCGGCCCCTTTGTTGGTAATCGGACCATTGTTTCCGATAAGCCCACAGGGCTGACCTTCAATTTCGGCATAACCGCAGATGGTGAACGGGTCGTAACTTGATTTGAATTCTACAAAATCAGAGTCATCAATTAACCGCGCGATCACCTCACGACAATCATAAGGCTTGCGGTAATCAATGGGGACGATGCCGCACAATTCGTCGATATCATAACGAGGTTCTTTAAAAGATTTCCCGTGATGCTGCGGCATGCGATCATTCCAGTTCAGACTTTTAACCACCTCCCTCGTCATTTCAATCGCATGGGCATCGTCTTCCGCTAAATATTCCGCCAGGCCTGATTCGCGCGCGTGCATTTCCGCACCGCCCAGCGCTTCCTCTTCTGCAATCTCACCCGTGGCCGCTTTAAGCAACGGTGGGCCGGCAAGGTAGGCGCGCGCCTGACCCTTCACCATAATGACATAATCGGACATGCCCGGGATGTAAGCACCACCCGCCGTTGAAGCGCCATGCACAACGGTAATCTGTGGAATACCTGCCGCCGACGATTGTGCCTGAGTCATAAAACGATGACCCGCACGGTTAAAGCCGAGATGCTGTAAAAAGAGGTTCCCACCGCCACTTTGTACAAGACATATAAAGGGAAGTTTCGCCTCGCTGGCAATCTCCTGAGCGCGCTTTAGTTTGTCGTAGGACTGGGGCATATTCGTACCCCCTTTAATGGCTGCATCATTCAGGTAAATTATGCAACGAGTCCCCTCAACAAAACCGATACCCACAATAATCCCAGCGCCGAAAACATTCTCTTCGCCATCATCATCATGCTGTCCCAACCCCGCCAGCGTGCTCAGTTCTATAAAACTTGCTCCTGGATCAACCATCAACGCCAGTCGGTCGCGTGGTAACAATTGCCCGCGTTTTTTAAACAGTTCACGCTTGCGATTGGAGGCGACATGAACACGCCCTTCGAGCTCATTAATCTGTTCGATTAGCTCCAGCAAATCACTGCGGTTTTTCCTGAATGAGTCACTTTGTGGATTAACTTTGCTTTGAATAACAGCCATAACGCATCAGCTTTCCAATGATGATGGGTGAATACCCATTCGTTTTGAAATAATTTCCAACATTATTTCATTCGCGCCGCCGCCAATCGAACACAAACGGGTATCTCGAAAAATTCGACTAATGAGATTATCCCACATAAAACCCTGCCCGCCCCAGTACTGCAGACAAGCTGAAGGGATGGTTTGACCAAGCGCACCCACTTTAAATTTGGCCATCGAGGTGAGCATATCCACATCCTCACCATTAATGTATTTTTCGCAGGCGTGATAGATCAAAGCGCGAACAGCTTGTATTTCCGTCTGCATCTCTGCCAACTTGAAATAAATTTCCTGATTCGCAATCAGGGGTTTTCCAAAAGCTTTGCGCTGTTTGGTGTATTCGATCGTAATATCTACCGCATCCTGAACCTGGCTCAGATACTTTGACATCACAAACAGACGTTCCTCCTGAAACTGCTTCATTTGATAGATAAAACCACGTCCCTCCTCACCAATCCGGTTACTGAGCGGCACATGGACGTTATCAAAATGGAGTGGCGCCGTATCGGAGCTATGTGCACCCAGCTTTTTCAATCGTTTGCCCCGCGTCACCCCTTTGCTATCAAGCGGCACAATGATCAGAGATTTGTTCTTGTGCGGCCCATTGTCCCCGCCGGTGTTACACAATAGACAGACCCAATCAGCCTGCGTGGCCGTGGTGATCCACATTTTGCTCCCGTTGATAATGTATTCATCACCGACGCGTCGAGCTTCTGTTTTAATCGATGCCACATCAGAACCAGCACCCTCTTCACTCACGCCAATACAGCCAACCGTATCACCAGTTATCGCCGGCACAAGGAAATTACGCTTTAATTCATCACTTCCAAAATTGGCCAGGGCGGGTGTACACATATCGGTCTGCACACCGATAGCTGTCGATATTCCCGAGCATTTAATCCGCCCAATTTCTTCGGCAAAGACAACGACAAAAGAGTAGTCGAGCGCCAGCCCACCCCACTCTTCCGGGCGATTGATACCCAGAAATCCTGCATCACCCAGTTTTTTGTACAGTTTATGCGCTGGAAAAAGGCCAGCCTCTTCCCATTCATCAACATAAGGATTAATTTCCCGCTCAACGAACCGGGCTACTGAATCACGTAGCAGGTCGTGTTCTTGACTAAATAGCATTTATTCCTCCCTCCTTGATTATCATTGGTTGACACCACTGTCCGGTTAAAAACTTGCAGAAGACGATATTTATCAATAAATACAGCATGTTACAGGGCAAAAGGGGTGTCCCTGATTTGAACGGAAATCCGACAATATCTAATCCTACCCGACTCATGATATTGACAGCAATAGATGGATACTGAATAAACCCTACCAGGGGGACTCTGATTAATTCATCATTCGTCACTCCCGCGAAGGCGGGAATCTGCGATCTTTACCAGCCTAATAGATCCCCACCTTCGCGGGAATGACATAAATCATATTTTTCCTATGTATAGGATGGATAAAACAAAGCGGGCATTGGAAGAAATTTTTCTTCCGGGACCCCGGCGCTGGATACAAACTGATCGAGCGCTGTCCACTGAGCTTGCAGAAATCACGGCTACACTGGACTGGGCCACTTGCAGGTGTTTCCCGCCCATTCCCGGGCGAGGCACACAGGAATCTTTGCCATATGATCCCCGGGATGCATGGTGCTTCTCGACGGCTTCCTGATGGTGGCGGCCGCTGAAACCGATCATTCTTTAACCAATAACAGGTTTTCCGGGGCGCCGATTACAGGTCGGGAGTCTCAGCCCACCAGACTTGCGACACTCCCCCCCTATTGCCCATAGGTCATAGGTCATAGGTCATAGGTCATAAGGTCAGAAAAAATGAAATAGGTGGTTTAATTTTGAGCCAGTATCTATAATTAGGGGTTTTCGATAGTGGAGGTCATCTCTCTATCGTTGATCGTACACGCGATAGGGCTATTTCAGGCGGATTTAACGTTTACCCTGGTGTTCTGACCACCCGATCCTGAATTATCGGGTGGTCAGAACACCAGCGAGATTGAACAGTTAACCTGGGATGCATTACCTCGCAGTCCGGTAGGGAAGGTATCGAAAAAAGAAAGTCGCAAAGTTTTTTGGGCTGAGAAAGACCGCAAAATCTAAATTAAGGTATTATTTTTTTCATATATATCCACATTTTAAAAGTTGAAGAGGTTTATTAGATGGACATTAGTATCGTTGGAGCACACAACACGCAATTCGGTGCATTTGTTAAGCGTGACAGGGAAACAGGTGTGACAGAGGATCTTAAATCTTTTTATGAATTGATCGTCGAGGCCGGTGCGGGAGCCATTGCCGATGCCGGTCTTGAAGCAAAAGATATTGATGCTATTTGGCTCGGTTCTTGTTCGCCTTCCTTATTTGTGAATCAGGAACATGCCGCTCCATTGGCACTGGAAATTGATCCCGACGGTTTGCTCTATAAACCAACGACAAGAACAGAAGGGGCATGCGCAACATCTTCACTGGCTATTTATAACGCCGCCTATGCCGTGGCCAGTGGACGTTTTAAAAACGTTCTCGCTCTTGGTGTGGAGAAAATGAACTTGCTGGACACCAAAGGCGTAACACATGCATTAGCATGTTGTTCGTATTGGCCCGACGAGGGCTCTCATGGCGTAACCTTCCCCGGTTTATTTGGCGAAATGGCTATGGCCTATCAGGCAAAGTATGGTATTGGCGATGAAGAATTGCGTAGTATGTTGGCGCACATTTCCGCACAGAATTATCGCAATGGTATACAAAACCCGCTGGCCCACTTCGGACCCGGTAGTTTGCCGGATAAGCTCCAGCTGGTGACCCCGGAGGCAATCCTTAACTTGCCAGACTCAGGCAAAGGTAGTAATCCGCTAATTGCACCACCATTGAGATTGCACGATTGTTCATTAATCTCTGACGGTGCTGCGGCAGTCGTTTTGACCTCAACTGAAAATGCTAAAGCCAATTTCGATCACGCTGTGGAACTCTCTGGCATTGGTCACGTTACTCAACGAATGATGCTCAGTAAACGCCAGGGAACACTGCACGAACTAGGCGCAGCAAAAATTGCTGTACAGCAAGCTTGTGACGAAGCGGGCATTCAGGTTACAGACTTGAATTTTGCAGAGGTGCATGACTGTTTTACGATCAATCAAATGCTGTGCGCGGAAGCCATGGGTCTATCAGAATCAGGGCGTGCAGGGTACGACTTCGTGGAAGGAAAATACAGTCGGGAAGGGGATTGCGCTATTAACCTTTCCGGAGGGCTTAAGTCAAAAGGGCACCCCGTTGGCGCAACTGGAGCATCAATGCATGCGCTAGCCTACAAGCAACTGACAGGTGCACCCATTGGCGTTGCAGTAAAAGGAGAGCCTGAACTGGCTATGACAGTTAATATTGGTGGATCGGGAGTGACTAATTGCGTCTCCGTATTGCGCCGTATTAAATAAAACCATACTTTAACCTACACTCCGGTCGAGCTTCTTGTGGGCCGGGGTTTTTAATTTATTCAATGGAGATTCAGACCGATGAGTTACCCTGAAGGTATAATGGCACTGGATATCCCCACACCGGAACCACTCGACGAATTCATCGTCAAGGCGTCCAACGCTGCCCAGGAAATAATGGGTTTTGTCCCGAACATTATCACAGCCCACGCCCATGTTCCCCAGAGGTTAAAAAACTTCTTCGCAGTCCGTGATGAATTGATGGTGAGCGAATCGGGTTTGAGCCCGCTGGAGCGGGAAATGATCGCTGTGGTGGTTTCCGCCCACAACAGCTGTTTTTACTGCTTAACCACCCACGGGGCAAAAGTACGTCAACTCTCCGGTGATCCCACCCTGAGCGAGCGACTGATCATGAACTACCGCCATGCAGGTCTGGATGATCGAGTGCAGGCGATACTGGATTTTGCCGTGTCCCTCACCGCGACGCCTCAATCCTTTGGCGACGATGATCGCGAGGCTCTGCGCGAGGCCGGTTTCTCAGAAGAAGATATGTGGGACATTATTGATGTGACGGCATTTTTTAACATGAGCAACCGCATAGCCGCCGGCGCCGGGGTAATTCCCAATGAGGAGTATCTCAGCCTGTCGCGGTGATTGGATTGGCCGGAGATTCTGAGGAACCTTTATCCCGGGACCCCCTGGATGATCACTTTACAGCCGGGACCGGACGATCGCGAGGAGTGATATAAGCGGCCACAATGACTATAATGTTCCAAAGGGACAACAGGTCTGTACTGGATGGCTTGATATGGCAGAAAGATTGGACGGCAAAGTTGCGCTTGTTACCGGTGGGGGTTCGGGGATTGGCAAAGCCTCAGCGCTTGCATTTGCCAGAGAAGGCGCCAGGGTTGTTGTTGCTGATGTCGATGTTGACAGTGGCCAGGCGACAGTACATGCCATTGAAAACGCCGGCTGTCATGCCATATTTGTCAAAGTGGATGTGTCACAACGATCTGATGTCGAGGCAATGATCAGCAAAACTATCGAGGTGTATGGCCGGCTGGATTGCGCGTTCAATAATGCCGGAATCGAAGGGGCTGTGGGCACCCCTATCGCCGATTACGCCGAAGATAATTGGGATCGCGTTATCGACATCAATCTAAAGGGCGTATGGCTGTGTATGAAGTACGAGCTTGCTCATATGCTCGAGCAGGGCGGCGGGGCCATTGTCAATATGGCATCGGTGGCGGGTCTGGTCGGAGGCACCTTTGGAGCCGCCTATCATGCAAGCAAGCATGGCGTTGTCGGATTGACCAAAGCGGCGGCCATTGAATACGGCAATGCGGCAATCCGCGTCAACGCAGTGTGCCCGGGCGTCATTCGTACTGATATGGCAAAAAGGTTTATGCGCGATGATCAAAAGATCGAGAGTGTAATTACGTCACGACACCCATTAGGACGACTGGGGACACCGGATGAGGTAGCTGAAACAGTTGTATGGCTAAGTTCAGATGCCGCGTCGTTCATTACAGGCCAGGCTCTGGCTGTAGACGGTGGATTTGTCGCCCTATAAACAGTGATTCCGAGGGAATGTATCCGCTCTAATGGTGCCTCTCACGCCCTGCGGGCTCCACAGCCCGGATGGTCCGGCCTAAACCCCGACATCGATTGCATCCCAACCAATAGTTGCAACTAACGCCTTTAATTTTGGTGGTCTATATTTATTGTCCGCAAGGTAGCGTTGTTTTACGCTGGGGTGAATTCTCGTTGGTTTTTCGGAATCAATAAGCGTTCGATGCAATGGCCTCTTGAATCTATACACATGGTTGCGGGATTTATGCAGTTTGGCCCTGGTGCCATCCGTTAAACGTTGCCGGGTATGTGGTTCAATTTTCAATCCCACCGCTTTGGCTTGATCCAACATCCAACCCAGTGCTATATCCGATACCACTGCATTAGTGACACTATCAGGAGGATAAGAGCCTCCGATATCAGAATGCACACCCGCAAACCATACCTGTTTCAAATCCACTTCCGTCCTGGAATTCCAGATTGTGGGTTCGAAATCCTGACGTTGTTCGTCAATGGCCAGGGCGTGACGTGCAAAAGACACATTGGCGCCCATCTTCGTATCGTAGAATTCATCCTTACTATCCAGTAACCCCATCAGGCTAAAGGGAACACCCAGCGCACCCACCGTATCCCAAACGCCCACAAAATGTACTTTGCGGGAATTATGGCAATGATCACACCGAAAATCCCTGGCACTGTGCCCATCAGGGTGATTTTTTGCCGCAGCGCTTTTATACATGCGCCAGGCCTTTCCAATCAATTTCGCATCCGAGCGTTTTACGATGCCACAGTTATTGATCAATCCACACAGCGCGCGTACCGTATAAGCGCCGCGGCTAAATCCGAACAGGTATATTTTATCATTTAACGCATAGTTCTGAACGATATAGCGGTAAGCGTCAACAATGTTCTTCTGGATACCAGAGCCGGTAATGCCAGCACCGACCACGTTGTAGTAAGACCCTACACCCCAATCGTAGAACACATGTTGCTTCAAATTTGGCGGGCTTGGCTTGACGGCCCGAGCAAGCTTTAAAACGTTGCTGGGGTAGTCTTTTTCCAAATCATCTTCAGGGCGATTCCAGGTTCCATCAGCACAAATCACTATATTCGCCATATTCATCTCATTTTTCTTGCGGCTAATATCCACTAATATAGATTCACAATGCAGTATCGTCCAGTCGGCAGTGGTAGCCGTACTTTCTTCACATCCACCACATATCGTCCCGCTAATCCCGAGGGGTTTCTATAAGGCGACCACCCCCGACGTGTACCAGCACAAACTGCGCCATCGGGTGTCCGATGAATTCGATATTTGCAGCAGCACTTAGAAGAATTTATGAAACAATTTGAGTAGAGGAGCGCCTGATATGAAACCTTAGACCTGACACTGCTAATCCGCTAGTATCACTTTTTCACAGCTCACAGGAAGCATACAGATGGCCACTGTCAAATCTTTTACTGCAATTGCATTATTCGCCATTTTATTCGGCTTTAACCCACTGGTTAGCGCCGGTGACCACTGGTCCGATGACTGGAAAATCAAAGTTGATGACGATGCGACGTCAGCGGGCACTATCAGGTTCACGATTAGCCTTGAACCCGGGGCCGGGGCCCCTGGAGTACCGTGGGTTGTCAATGTTCTGGTACCCGATGGCACCAAGGAAAATGATATCGCCGAGCTGATTAGTGTGGCGTTTCGTACTGTTCTGAATGAACTTAATTTTACGATAAAGCACAAAAATGGTGAGGAACTCACTATCAAAACTCGCGGCGAGACGCCTGATATTGCGCTGGAACTAACAGGCAACACCGTACAGGGTATCAAGCTGGAAATTGACAACTGAGCATAACGTCAACCAGGTAGTGACAACTTTACCGCGGCAGCCTAATTAAAATCCACGGTACGGCTACAGCTTCAGTCCAGACAATTGCGCAGTGCACAGTGGGTGGTGTTGCGGCCAGCCTACTATATTGTCTGGCTGGCGGGGTTTGTCTATACTCTGTGTCCTGCGTGCCGGCATAGCTCAGTTGGTAGAGCCTGGTCGTTTGTCAGTACCCCAAAAATGCTTAATGAAGCCCACTATGACGCCCGATGAATTCCGCAACGCCGGCCACGTGTTAATCGACTGGATCGCCGATTATCGGGAGCGTATTCCCGATCTACCAGTCCGCGCACAAGTTGAGCCGGGGGAAATTCACAGGTCTTTGCCAGAGCAACCTCCGCAAGCCGCGGACACGATTTTTGACCTGCTGGCCGACCTGGAGAGCACTATCGTACCGGGTGTAACCCAGGTACAGCACCCTATGCATTATGGCTGGTTCCCCTCCAATGCTGCGCTGGCCTCGGTGCTGGGTGATATCGCCAGTTCGGGTTTGGGGACCCTCGGTATTTCCTGGGAGAGTTGCCCGGCCCTGACAGAACTCGAGGAAGTGATGTGTGACTGGATGCGCCAGTTAACCGGCCTCGGCGCCCAATGGCAGGGCACCATCCACGATACCGCCTCTACCGCCTGTGTTACGGCGATGATTCTGGCCCGCGAAAGAGCCAGCGGGTTCAGCAAGAATGGCGCCGGCTTGCAGGGTGTGGCGTCGCCCCTGGTGGTCTACAGTACGGCCCAGGCCCACTCCTCGATAGTCAAGGCTGTACAACTGGCCGGTTTCGGCAACGACAATCTTCGCTTTATTGACGAGGATCCCTACACCCGCGCCATGCTACCAGAAGCACTATCCGCGGCGATCCGACAGGACCTTGAGGCCGGATTCATCCCCGCTGGTATCGTATGCTCGGTAGGAACAACAGGCACCACGGCGATAGATCCGGTAAAGGCTATTGCCGTCATCGCTAATGAACACAAGATATGGCTTCACGTGGACGCCGCGATGGCAGGCTCTGCCATGCTATTGCCAGAGTATCGACATTTGTGGGAGGGCGTCGAACAGGCCGATTCATTGGCGTGGAATCCGCATAAGTGGATGGGTACAATTCTCGATACGGCTCTATTTTATGTTAACGATGTGGAGCATCTGGCACGGGTAATGTCTACCAATCCCGCGTACCTTAGATCCACCGTGGACGGGCAGGTAACCCAATATCGCGACTGGGGTATTCCGCTGGGACGACGCTTTCGGGCTCTTAAGCTGTGGTTTCACTTGCGTCTGGATGGTATAGACGCTATCAGGGAGAGGCTACGACGAGACCTGAGCAACACTCAATGGTTGCTTGAGCAGGTGAAGGCGGCCGAGGACTGGGAGGTACTGGCGCCGGTACCGCTACAAACAGTCTGTATCCGGCACGTACCCAAAGATCGGGCCAAACAGCCGCTAAGCGGGGAGGCCCTGGACGCACATACCCTGGACTGGGTCGGTCGCATCAACGCCTCAGGC
>Ga0164315_10002385_pt1 | contig 14400 bp, 11 predicted proteins | sample GuaBasSedimGuay6_FD_113737 | JGI IMG/M metagenome (GOLD analysis project Ga0164315, IMG submission 113737) | Subseafloor sediment microbial communities from Guaymas Basin, Gulf of California, Mexico - Guay6, Core 4569-2, 0-3 cm | ecosystem: Environmental > Aquatic > Marine > Hydrothermal vents... | reverse complement strand
ATGTGCATAGGTATTCGAATGATAAACGAAACACCGTCGTCGGTGTTCTCTGCGGCAATTGATCCACCGTGGCCTTCTGCAATCAGGCGTGCGATATAAAGGCCAAAGCCGAGGTGCCTGCCGGAATCATCACTGCGTACCGAAACCATCGAATGAAATAGCTGTGTGCGCATGTTTTCCGGTAACGGCGGGCCTGGATTTGTGACGCCGATAACAACGTGCTTTGCATCGGAGTCCAGAGAGATTGTTATGACATCCCCGGCTGCAGAGAACGCGACTGCATTGTCAGCCAGCTTATCGAGCATCTGGATAATCAGTTCCGGCGAGCCGCGTACTGTTGAGTGGGTCGAATTATTACGCAAAACAAATTGTCGGCCGGGCCATGCATCATCGTAGGCGGCGACTGTCGACTCGAGCACAGTACTGAGGTCGAACTCCTCAGGTTCGGCATTCTCAATGAGTGCTTCGGTGCGACTCGCCTCGCTCATGGCGGTCAGTATCCGCCGCAGCCGATCAGCACCTTCCCGCGCGCGAGCCGTGTATTTGACCGCCTCCGCCGAGAGCTCCTCATGTTCAAGGTTTTCGAGCGATGAGCTTACGATCGTTAGCGGTGTTCTTAGTTCATGAGAAAGTTTTGCAGCGAGTGTTCGCAGGTAGTCATTGTAATTGCCGAGTTGCTGCAGGACGCTCGAGAAACTCCGTGACAGGTCGCCGATCTCGTCGCCAGCGAGCGCGCTGGGCAAGGCCGTGCGTACGCGCTTGTCATCGAGTGCGCGCCCGGCCGCGTTACTCAGGTGGCGGATGCGTGAGGACAACCAGCTGGCGTAGCCCAGCAAAACGAGGGCGACGCCGATCGTCGAGATCAGTGTCAACGTGATTAGTCGTGTCAGCGCCTGGTTAGTCAGGCTCAGAATCGCATCAGTGCTTTGCTGCAAAATAATGGCGCCGGTCTGGACAGTGCCCGACCAGATGGGATGAGCGACCGATGTGACGGCGCGTCCGGTGTCAGGGCTGCGAAACCAGCGACTCGCCGGCGTTCCTTGCAGGGCGGTACTGACGTAGCTTTGTTGCTCGCGACCACTGGGATCCGGTTCGGCGAGCGCTGCCTCGGCACCAGGCTTAAGCAGAATATTGTAAGCAAGGCGTAGCCAGCCTGAACCAGCCTGCTGCGCACTGTCGCCATTGGCGGAGCTCGGCAGGCTGCCAGCCAGGGCCAGTCGCCAGCCATCCCGATTGGCAATCATCAGGCGCAGGCCTGGCTGCTGTACATATCCGGCGGCGACGCTTTGCAGCACCGGCGATACGCTGACGAATGGCCCCGGGACGGTTCCGGAAAAAGTTGTACTGCGCACGCCAGGGCTCAAGGAGTCATTGGTATTTGTGACAGTGATACCAAGGCGGGTGCCAACGAGATTGCGTGGAATCCGCGCCTCGAGGCGATAGCCGTTGGGCGTATCCTGCCAGTGTGCCACTACGCGCGTTTCATCAAACACCTGGTCATCGATCTGACGTGTCGCGATTATCTGACCCGGGGCCTCGGCACGAAAGCGAAAAACCGTCTGCTCTCCGTTGTTATCAACACTGACCAGCGAGACCTGATCTGAATACTTGTAGCCAGAGCTGGCATCCTGCGTGTCGGTGAACACGATCGCGGCATCACGCGCGTCGATGTGCATGAACAGGTACTGGCGGTGGATACCAACGACGTAACGGATAGCGCCATCCGCACCGCGTAACATGGCGGCGGCGTTCCCGGGTATTGTCCAGTCATCCAGGTAACCATCGATCAACGGTGCGCTGGTCAGCGGTTGCCCGTAAATCTGGCCTTCTCCAAAGCGGCTGTCATCTGTTGCAGCCAGCATTTCGTCGGAAAATTGTGACAGCGAATCAGCGATAGCCCGGGCAGTGCCGGCGAGCATCTGCTGCTGGCCTTCACGCAAGGCGGATTCGGTTTCACGAATGAACTGGCAGCCGGCCCAGGGCAGGATCAATGTCAGGATACTGACCAGGAGTAGCTGACGTCGTAGATTCATGTGAGTTGATTAATCGGAGAGCCAGCGATAGCCCATTCCATAAACGGTTTCGACTGCAGCAAAGTCAGCATCGATGGCGACAAACTTGCGGCGTATGCGTTTGATGTGCGAGGTGATCGTGTTGTCATCAAGCACGGCCTGTGCCGCGTCCATCAGTTGCTGGCGGTTTTTGACATGCCCGGGATAGCGGGCGAGTGCGTGTACCATCCAGAATTCAGTCAACGTGAGTCCTGCCGGCTGGTCCTTCCAGCGGACGGTCATGCGATCAATGTCCATTTCCAGGTTGCCGCGGCGGATCCTGTTTTCCTCGGCTGCCGGTTTTTGCATCGCGTCCAGGCGACGAAATAATGCTGCAACCCTGGCCATCAGGTGCGGCAGGCTGATGTCTTTGGTGAGGTAATCATCGGCGCCAAGTCGCAATCCTGAGACCGCGTCAAATTCACTGTCTCTCGCGGTCAGAAAAATGATCGGCAGATCGCTCGCGCGATTCCGCAGCACCCGGCAGAGCTCAAAACCGCCTTCGACCTCATCCTTCAGGTTGATGTCGATGATCACCAGGTCGGGCAGGCGCGCTTCAAAAGCGTCCATGGCAGGCTGGCGAGCGTCGTACAGGTCGACGGCATATCCCTCACGGCGAAATGCGGCCGCATAGTTCTCGCGGATAGCGGCCTCGTCTTCAACAATGGCAATTCGTTTGGACATAAGTGCGTCGATTAAGCGGAAAGACACAATTTGCCACATTACGCCGGTGCATTGCCATGCCCCGGTCCCCGGAACGTCGCAAAAGGCTGTTGCAATCTCTCCTACGCAAACCGGGAGGGACGACATGCAGCAGGAAAAATGGCAGCCACGCGGAAAAAAACTCAACAGGCAGGCGCGGCAACGGACAGTCTGGCACCCACTGGTTGCGCCGCTGGCGGCGGCACATGTGCAGAAACTACTGCGGCAGCAGGCATCCTGGCGGTGGCTGGCGATATTGCTGTTGCTTATTACGGCACCCGGCGTCCCAGCACAGACTGCTGACGATCAGGGTGCTGCGGTAACGCCGTCCCAGCTGCAGAGCGGCAGCTTGTTACTGCGCATGCAGTCCGGTTATGAGATTGCGACGCGCATGAACACGGATATCGAAACGCAAATCAGCGGCCTGGTCGCCCGGGTCAGCGTTCGCCAGGTATTTCAGAACAGCGGCACAGAGTGGGTGGAGGGAATCTATGTGTTTCCGCTGCCAGACAATGCAGCCGTCGATCGACTGCGCATGCACATCGGCGAGCGCTTCATAGAGGGAGAGATTCGGGAAAAAGAGGCCGCAAAAAAAGAATATGAAGCGGCCAAAGCCGCGGGGAAAAAAGCGAGCCTCGTTGAGCAACAACGAGCGAATCTGTTTACGACCTCTGTCGCCAACATAGGGCCCGGCGAAACAGTCGCCATCGAAATCGAATATCTGCAGACAGTCAGGTATGACGAGGGCAGCTTCAGCCTGCGTTTCCCGCTGACCGTCACGCCACGATACATCCCCGGATTGCCCTTGCCCGGCCGCACGGGATCCGGTTGGTCAGCAGATACCGATCGCGTTACAGATGCGTCGCTGATAACGCCACCGATGGTCACACGCTCGACGGATCATCGAGTGACTTTCCGCGCCGAAATCGATGCCGGCGTGCCACTCGAATTTATTGCCAGTCGTTATCACCCGATTAGTGTAAGCGACCAGAAAGAGCGTTACACAATTGAGTTGTCCGGCACTGACGTACCGCTGGATCACGACCTGGAACTTACCTGGCGGCCAGTTCCGGATAGTGCGCCGCGGGCGATGATGTTTTCTGAATCGGTAGATGGACAGCCGCACGTCCTGCTCATGATGTTGCCGCCAAACGACCTCACTGCGCCGGTCACGGAAATGCCGCGTGAACTGGTTTTTGTCGTCGACACATCGGGATCGATGCATGGCACGTCGCTCAGCCAGGCAACCCGTGCCCTGACGCTGGCACTGGATGGCTTACGACCGGCGGATCTGTTCAACATCATTCAATTCAACTCGGTAACACACACATTGTTTCCCAACAGTGTTGCGGCGACAGTAACGAACATCAATATTGCTAAGCGCTATGTTGCGGGTCTCGCTGCGACCGGTGGCACGGAGATGCGGCCGGCGATTCAACAGGCGCTTCTCTCTCCGGCAAGCAAGAACCACTTACGCCAGGTGATCTTCATAACAGACGGCAGCGTCGGTAACGAGGAGGAGTTGTTCAGGCTGATTGAAAGAAATCTTGGTAATACCCGGTTGTTCACTGTAGGCATCGGCTCGGCACCGAACAGCTGGTTCATGCGCAAGGCTGCAGAGGCAGGGCGCGGCACATTCACTTTCATAAGCGCACTGCACGAGGTCAATGAAAAAATGACGCGGCTGTTTCGAAAACTGGAACAACCGCAAATTACAGACATCGTAGTCGAGTGGCCAAACGATACGGAATTCGCCAGCTACCCGCAGGTCACTCCTGATCTCTATGTTGGTGAGCCGATCGTTGTCAAAGTGCGCCTGGCGAACTCACTGCGAGCCGGTGAACTCGTAAAGATAAGTGGCAATTCCGCTACGGGAACATGGGGCGCCGAGCTGGACGCAGATGTTAGCGAGAGCAGTCCTGGCGTAGCGGCCCTGTGGGCGCGGGCGCGCATTGAAGACTTGCTGGACCAGCAGCGGCGCGGAGCGGATGCAGATGAAACCCGCGATGCGGTAATAAAAACGGCGCTCGCACACCATCTTGTCAGTAAGCACACCAGCCTGGTTGCGGTAGACAAAACACCGGTGCGGCCATTGACGGACGCACTCAACCAGGAACAAGTACCTAACCTGTTGCCGTATGGCCAGAGCGTCCAGGCGCTTTTTGGTTTCCCCGCTACAGCCACGGGTGCAGGCGTCTATCGCATGAGTGGATTGGTGCTAATCGCTTTTGCCTGTTTGTTAATGCTTGTTTTGTCGACACGGGGGCGGGATCGTGTTGCAGCGCGTAGCCAGTAGCCGGCGCTTCGGTCGTATCGCCGTGTCCTGTTTGCTCTGTCTTGGCTTCTGGCAGTTTGGTCAGGGCGCCTACATCCCGGCCAAAGCATGGGTTGCACAGGAAATGATGCAGCGGGCATGGCAAAAGGCGGAGGGTGGTAACGACGCTCCGCCACCGTGGCCGTGGGCAGACACCCGGCCGGTTGCAAAGTTGTCTGCGCGCGGCGGTGATATCGAACTAATCATCCTGGAAGGCGGCTCCGGCCGGACGCTTGCATTCGGTCCTGGCCACCTGAGTATCAGCGTCTTGCCCGGTGAAGAGGGCAACAGCATCATCGCGGGTCATCGCGATACGCACTTTCAGTTTTTGCAATACCTGCAGCGTGGAGAGTCGATCCAGGTAGAGCTGGCGAATGGCCGGCGTCATTTGTATGAGGTTAGCGACATCGATGTGGTTGATTCACGTCGCGGCAGCATAATTCTCGATACCGATTCGCCGATGTTAAGTCTCGTTACCTGTTACCCGTTCAACGCCATAGAAGTAGGTGGGCCGATGCGCTACGTCGTCACCGCCAAAATGATTTTTTGAACTAGTACTCCGTCAAGGTGATATTCACGGGTTCAGAGCCACCCGGATAATCCAAGACAAGGCGCAGTCCGCAGTGAATGGCATGTCCTTTACAAGGGCTGCAACGCCGGATTGGATTATCCGGGTGGCTCCCTTCGGGCGAGTCGTGAAGCGGTCGTCCGCGGTGTTACGCCTCTTGGCAAGGACTCGCCATTACCGGCGAGACGCGCCTAGCGGCCAACCGCTTCACAACTCGCTGAATCCGTGAATATCACCTTGACGGAGTACTAGGTCAGGGGCGCAACGGATCGTTTTCTATTGACGCGATCATCTTTGTAAAAAAATTGCTTAGTTGCTGAACGATTTGTTCGTTGTCGTCAAGCAGGTTGAAGAATTCCAGCGGATCTTCCGCCAGGTTATAAAGCTCGCGGGGTTCGTGATCGCGATCCAGCAGCAATTTCCAGGCGCCACGTCGGACTGCGAATTCCAGTTCGCCATGAGATGACAACGACCAGAATACGGCGCGGTCCGGCAAGCTCTCACCGACCAGCATCGGCCCGATATCAATTCCGTCGATCGGCCTGTCATTCGGTATCTCACTACCACCTATTTTCACCAGCGTCGTAAAGATGTCTGTACCGAGAGTAAGTTCGTCGCTGGTCGACCCGGGTTGGGTCACGCCCGGGTAGCGGATGATAGCGGGGACTTTGATGCCACCTTCGTAAAGGAAGTGCTTACGTCCGCGGAGTCCGCCGGTACTGCCATAGGCATTGGTCTCGTACCACTGTAGCCAGGCGCTCGTGACGGGACCGTTGTCACTGGCAAACACCACTACAGTTTCCTCCTCGATGCCCATATCGACCAGCGCTTGCAGGACCCGACCCAGCTGAGCATCCATATACGTGATATTGGCGTAGTACTCGCCGGGGCCGCGTGGCACCAGTTTTCCTTTTGGTGGTTTGGTCGAACCACTTTCAATCGGAATGATCGGTCCCTGGGTATAGTCCGCGTACATCTGGTTATATTCCGGCGGATTTTCGAAAGTCGTGTGTGGTTCCGCCATGCTCAGGTACAGAAAAAACGGTTTGTCCTGATCGCGTTGTTTGATCCATTCGATCGATTCATCTGCGTACAAATCTGCCGTGTAACCACTCTGCATGCCGAGAGATACACCGTTTCGAAAGACATTGGTCGGGTTGTGATTGGTTGGAATCTGGAACGCGTTGTGGCCATAAAAGTAGTCAAAGCCCTGCTCCGTAGGTTGCGGCTCGGCATTACTGCCAAGATCGGAGTTGAGATGCCACTTGCCGATGTGCGCAGTCGCATAGCCGACGGACTTTAAAATCTCTGCCAGCGTAATTTCCTCTGCGTGCAAATAGATGTCGCTGCCCTCCGGTATCCAGCTCTTGATGCCGGTCCGATATGGATAGCGGCCCGTGAGTAGTCCCGCTCTGGAGGGTGAGCAAAGAGCGGATGGCGCGTAGTAGTTAGTCAACCTGAGGCCATCTTTTGCCAGTGCATCAATATTGGGCGTCTCGAGCACAGGATGGCCGTAGCTGCCGAGATCGCCGTAGCCCAGGTCGTCGACGTAGATTAGTAATATGTTTGGCTGTGCTGCATGGGCCACTGACAGCAACATCAATAGCAATCCCAAACCGATTTTTGTCATTCCTTGTTCACCTCTTCTCTGCTGGAGAACATCACCCACTCTCATCAAGAGCGACGCCCAACAACGCCGCGACAGTTATGGCATCAGTAATCTCGCCGCGCTTAACCATAGCGACTGCATCTGCCAATGGCAGCTTTCGAATCTGCAAATCTTCCGTTTCATCAAATGCTGTATCACCTTGTTCGAGATCCCGCGCAATAAAGACGAATCCCTCTTCATCGGTTACCGAGTTACTGACGTGCAGCTGCATAACTTCTGTCCATTGTTTTGCCGTAAGCCCGGTCTCCTCTTTTAACTCACGCTTTGCAGCATCAAGTGGGTCCTCGTCGAGAGGCGCGCCACCCATCGGCAACTCCCATGAATAGATTCCAAGCGTGTAACGATCCTGCCCGACCAGCCATGTGTTGCCCGCATCGTCCAATGGCACGATGGCAATCGCCTTGTTCTTGAAGTGCACACGACCATAATCATTTTTGCCGCCGCCAGGATTGATGACCTGTTCCTCGTACACGGTGATCCAGTCGTTGTCGAAGACAGTTCTTGAACTCAGTCTCTTCCAGCCCATTACGCTCTGCCTGCCTCATCTGTTTCGACCATGAGTTTGAAACGGTGCATATCATCTTCTGTGCGTTTGCGGATTGTTCCGGCGATGAACAGCGCCATAATTTTCATGAATCCCTTAAAAGAAAAATTGCACCAGGACGTCCAGCGGGTTTTGTCCTCACCGATGGATTCGAAATGATTGACGATGATTGTTGAAGCATATTTTGATTTGTAACTGGCGGACAGAAAAACCGGCTCACGACATTCCGTAATGGTCTCATTCACTGTCATAATTTTGCCGTTTTCATTGAATTCGAGTTCAGAGATTGCGCCTGGCCGACCAGGATCGCCGGTGCTGTGTTTGTATGACTCGAAGTTCTGTTGCCAACGCTCCTTGTTGGAAGAATTATTGAACGCGGCCCACACTGTTTCCAGGCTGGCATCAATCTTCTGCTCGAAATTCAATTTCATAATCTGACCCGGCAAGCGGAATCCCATCATAGCGCAGCGACAGATCTGTCATTGCAGGAAGTGCCGCACTGGGTCATGGTAATGTGGTCCTATGAGCGCCAGTCCCCAGCTCAGACGGTGTTTCACTCTTTCCGGAATCATTCATGGCATCACCGCAAGCCCGTTTAACGACAGGGCCGGTCGGTCGACATTTGGTCGATATGACTGTGCCAGTTCTGTTTGGCATCTTCACCATGATGATGCAGGGCTTCGTTGACGCGTATTTTGTCGGCCGTCTCGGTGACAGGGAGCTCGCGGCGCTGAGTTTCGCTTTCCCCGTATTGATGATCGTGACGAGTGTGGCGATCGGCCTGGGCGCGGGAACGTCATCTGTGGTTGCCCGCGCTATTGGCGCACACAATCATCGCCGTGCACGTCGCCTGGCGACGGACAGTCTGATCCTGTCGTTCGGCATAACCGCTGTTATCTGCGCCGCTGGCTATCTCACCATTGCGCCGTTATTCAGGCTGCTCGGGGCGCCTGAGGACATGCTGCCGTTGATTGGCGGGTACATGCGGATCCTGTATGCAGGCGTACCGTTCGTCGTCGTCGGCATGGTTGGTATGAGCAGCATGCGGGCGACCGGCGATACCCGCTTGCCGAGCATGCTGATGGTTATTGCGGCGGCCGCTAATATTACGCTGGATCCCATTCTTATCTTCGGCTTTGGGCCGATACCTGCAATGGGACTGAAGGGCGCAGCGATGGCCGCTCTTCTTGCCCGTGCGGCGATCTTCATTGGCACTTTGTACCTGATGCGTATGCGCCTCGATATGCTCACGTTCAACAAGCCGGATCCCGGAGAACTTAGAAAGTCCTGGGCGGACATACTGCATGTCGGTATTCCGGCAGCGGCCACGAACGCCATTATTCCGGTTGCGACTGGCGTCATTACAGCCATGCTGGCGCGCTATGGTACGGATGCGGTTGCCGGATTCGGCGTTGCGAGCCGGGTGGAGTCACTGACGCTGGTGATGTTTTACGCGATGTCAGCGGTTATTGGTCCGTTCGTTGGGCAAAACGTTGCGGTTGGTAATGCAGATCGCATTTATCATGCGCTGCGACTTTGTGCTGTCTTTTGCCTTGGTTCTGGCCTGGTCATTGCCCTGTTGCTGGCAGGGCTGGCCGACTGGATACCGTCACTGTTCAGCGAGAACCCGAATGTAACCAGCGTCGCGACGCAATTCCTGTATATCGTGCCGATTAGTTACGGCGCCTACGGGATCGTCATGATCATGAATGCATCGTTCAACGGTATGGGCAAACCGATGCCGGCGGTGCATATCAGTCTCGCGAGAATGGTCCTCATCTACCTGCCGCTCGCGGTCCTGGCGAATCGTTACTTTGGTGTTAACGGCATTTTTGCGGCTTATGCAATAGCGAACATTATTATCGCGGTTATCGCGTTTGCCTGGGCACGGTCCTCTGTATCTGCGCAATGTACGGCGCATGCAGCGCCGGCTATTGTTGGTTAATTTTGCAGCCCGGTCCCAGGCTATCGTATGGGCAATCGCCCGTCAGGACGGGCGATTGCCAGGTCAAAGCGGTATTGATGGCAGCACATGCCGACGGTAGTAGTAGTGCATACCAATACCCCGACTGGCGAGAAACAACGTTAACGCAAGCCACAGCCCGTGATTCCCCATAAACTCAAAAACATAAAACGCCGGCACGAACACCAGGAATGAAGACACCACCATGATGTTGCGCATTTCCCGTGACCGGGTTGCACCAACAAACACGCCATCGTAAAGATAGGACCAGACAGCAACCAGTGGCAGCATCGTCATCCATGGCAGGTAGCGCAGTGTCGTTGCAATTACCTCTGGCAAGTTCGTCAACATACCGACGAGCCACGGTCCCGCAAAATAGAAAAGGATGCAGAACCCCAAAGCGAAATACAGCGACCAGCGTAGTGAGAGTGTTACCGAACGGCGCAAGGCCTCTTTGTCCCGGGCGCCAATAGCCTTACCCACGAGCGCCTCGGCGGCATGAGCCAGACCATCAAGTGCGAATGCCATAAGGTTCATCAAATTCATCAATATGGCATTCGCCGCAAGAACCAGGCTGCCCTGTCTGGCGCCCGCGGCCGTTACAAATGCGAAGGTGAATACCAACGCCATGGTTCGAATAAACAGGTTCGCGTTGACCGCAAAAAACTGGGTATATTCCCTGAGCGTTGTCAGGTGAGACATGAGCAGATGCCCGCCACGCCGCCGGAAATCCTTGAATGCGAAACTTGCGCCGACAGCAAGCCCGCTGAATTCGGCAATTACGGAAGCAGCCGCAACACCATCGACTTTCATGCCAAGCACGTATACGAACAGCAGGTCGAGAATGATGTTGGTCAGGTTTATTGTAAGGACAATATAAAGTGGAACCCGCGCATTCTGCAGGCCCAGGAACCAGCCAATGAGCGCATAGTTGGCGAGTGTTGCCGGCGCACTCCAGATACGGATATAGAAGTATTCATTGGTATACAGGGCGACATCGGGGTCTGGTCCCAATAAGTTCATTGCAAGCGTTGCAATCGGTACCTGCAGCACCATCAGGATTGCGGCAATAACGAGTGCGACGACAACTGCCTGACCCAGTGCAACCTTCAGTCCGTCGTTATCACCGGCACCAAAACGCTGCGCGGTAATACCGGTCGTACCCATGCGCAAGAAATTCACGCCGCTGTAGAGAAAACCAAAGATTGTCGCGCCAATGGCGACCGCACCCAGGTACACAGCACTATCCAGATGACCGGTGACACCCGTATCCACCATGCCAACCAGCGGCACGGAAATATTCGAGAGCATCATCGGCGCAGCAATGCGCCAGACATCACGATTTTGTGGGAGGGTGTTAATCGGCGAGGACCGGAATTGCGCGAAAGGCAAGGGGCTTCGCGGCGCAGACATTCGCGGCTAAAGCCGCTCCCACAGCTAGGCGAAATCCCACAAAGACGAAAAATGCATGCTCAAAAATTGTAGCTAACCAACCTTATTCGAAACCCAAAAATCGTAGCAACGCCACGTTGGAGCCCGTGCCGGTAGAGACATCTATCCAACGGCTGAGTCAGTGCTTCTATCGGGGCGACGGGCGACAAACAATTAAGGGCATGTTGAAAACATGCCCTTAATTGTTTGCAAAACACCAACCAACCACACCCGCTCAAACAAAACCCCCGGCCCAACTAAAACGCATTAACCCCAGTCAACTCTTTACCCACCACCAACTGATGAATCGTCTCCGTACCCTCATACGTAATAACACTCTCAAGATTCAGCATATGCCGAATCGGCGTGTACTCCGCACTAATCCCGGCACCCCCCAGTATGTCGCGTGCATCGCGCGCAATGTCCAGCGCCGCCCGGCAGTTATTCCACTTGGCTATGGATACCTGGGTCGGTGTCATACGGCCCTGGTCTTTCATGCGACCGAGTTGCAGGGCGAGCAGCTGCGCTGTCGTAATGCGTCTTGCCATGTCGGCGAGTCGCAGCTGGATTGCCTGGTTATTTGCCAGCGGTTTGTGAAAGAGGATGCGGTCCTGTGTGTAATTGAGTACCTCACTAAGACAGGCCTGCGCTGCGCCAATAACGCCCCAGGCGATGCCATATCTTGCCTGCGTCAGGCAACTCAATGGTCCTTTAAGGCCCGTGACGCCCGGTAGCACGCTTGCGTCAGGAACACGCACATTGTCAAAAAACAAAGCAGAAGTTACTGACGCCCGCAGCGAAAACTTATTCTCTATTTCCTGTGCCGTGAATCCTGGCATGTCTTTTTCTACGATGAATCCACGCACGCCCTCTTCAGTTGTTGCCCAGACAAGGGCGGCGTCGGCTAAATTACCGTTGGTGATCCACATCTTGGAACCATTCAGTATCCAGTCGTCACCGTCTCTTTTGGCGTGAGTTTTCATGTTGCTGGGATCAGAACCACCTTGTGGTTCGGTCAGCCCGAAACAGCCAATGGCTTCACCGCGTGCCATTGCAGGCAACCAGCGTTGTTTCTGCTCTTCCGATCCATAGGCGTGGATCGGATACATAACCAGGCTGCTTTGCACTGAAACGAAGCTGCGCAGTCCGCTGTCGCCGCGCTCCAGTTCCTGGCAAATCAGCCCGTAACAAATCGCGTTCATGCCGGCACAGTCGTACCCTTCTATAGAGCTGCCGAGCAAACCGAGTTCGGCGACCTGGGTGATCAGGTCGCGCGGAAAATAATGATTCTCAAAAGCGTCACGGATAACCGGGATTACTTTGTCGTCTACGAATCGTGCCACGGTTTCCTGCACCATGCGTTCTTCCTCCGAGAGCTCGGCTTGAACGTCGTACAGGTCCATTGGGTTTAACTGGCGTTTTGCGGATGCAGGGTTCTGCATGGAGTTATCACTGGCCACAATGCCTCCGGGACATCGGAATGCTGAATTGGGCTGGTGATTCTACAGAAATGATTGGCGCTGGTAACTCCTTATCGTCCGGTCAATAAGGAATCCCGAAGCGGCGGTAGATGTTGGAAAGAATCCAGACCGGGGCAATCATCATCAGCTGTATGTCGCGAAAAACAGCCCGGATACCGCCATCCGGAAGATTGCCCAGGTACAGGCCAATAATGCTCGCGGCCAGCAATCCGCTGCTTGCCATGTAGGGAGAATAGGGTGAGTTAGCCAGCCATATCTGCAGCCCTGCAACGCCAAGAATGAACGGTAGCATGCCGATGGCCAGGGACATCGAAATGATGAAGTAATAAACGACGGCAGCCATCAGAAAAGCGCTGCCCCAGTTCAGCACCGGCGAAATATCGGCAAATTCCTGCGGAATGGGTAACGACCAGAGCAGCCCCACTGTGCCCAGTACGAGGAGCGGTACGGAAATCCAGAATACGAAGGGATTTCCAATGTCGCTATGGCTCTCGCCGTAATCAACCAGCCAGCGGTCTGTTTCGCTCATCCGTTTCCTCTGCAGTCAGCCTGATGACCTGTGACTATTCTACACACCACCCCGCTGGGGCGTTCAGCCGCTTGCGGACAAAAAAACTGAGACATGGCGCACATTTCACACAAAAATGACGGCTTGTGGAACCGGTTTCAGGGTCTGTTCAGGAACACAACGCATACAATGGCGTCGAATACTTCGCTAAGGGTGGCTTGCCTGGAAATGCAGGCAGAGGAACGATTATGAACAGCAAAATATTGAAAGTTGTATTGGCGTCTGTGGGTTTTGCGATAGTGCTAGGTGGTTGCGAAACGCTTGATCCATACACACAGGAATCGAAAACGAGCAGCGCAACCAAGGGTGCCATCATAGGCGCGCTTGCCGGCGCGGCTGTTGGCCTGGCATCAGGTGATGACGCAGTTGAACGCAGACAGCATGCAATGATTGGTGCGGGTGTCGGTGCGTTGGCTGGTGGTTCGGTTGGCTACTACATGGACAAGCAGGAAGCTGAATTGCGTGCAGAACTGCAGGGCACCGGTGTCAGCGTTACGCGCATGGGTGACAACATCACTTTGAATATGCCTGGTAATGTGACATTCGCTACCAACAGCTCGGATCTGAGCCCTGCGTTTTATGATGTGCTGGTGTCAGTAAGCAAGGTTCTGAATGAATTTGACAAGACCGTGGTTGAAGTGGCTGGTCACACTGACAGCTCGGGTTCGGATGCTTATAACCAGGCATTGTCGGAACGACGCGCCGGATCAGTCGGACAGTACCTGCGAGCCCAGGGTGTCGACGCACAACGGCTTATCGATATCGGTATGGGCGAGTCAATGCCGGTTGCCGACAACAGCACGTCTGTTGGCAAGCAGTCAAATCGACGCGTTGAGATAACGATGGTGCCAGTTACAAGCTAAGAAACATTCGGCTTTGAGGAGCGTGACAGACTAGAATCTGTCACGCTTTTTTTTCGCCTGCGGAATACGCAAATCAACGGGGCATTCCCGACAACGTAAATACGATCGACGTGATTCATCGAGCTGGGTCGAAGCATCCGGCAGGATTGACCTGATCGTATATCAAAGGAACCAGATTCGAATTCGCTACGAGTCAGCCGTCACCCACATGCGGCCATCGAAACCACCGAAAAGAACAGACGTCTT
>Ga0164315_10002384_pt1 | contig 14407 bp, 11 predicted proteins | sample GuaBasSedimGuay6_FD_113737 | JGI IMG/M metagenome (GOLD analysis project Ga0164315, IMG submission 113737) | Subseafloor sediment microbial communities from Guaymas Basin, Gulf of California, Mexico - Guay6, Core 4569-2, 0-3 cm | ecosystem: Environmental > Aquatic > Marine > Hydrothermal vents... | reverse complement strand
TTCCAGATCGAGAATCAAGCCATCGGCATTGGTACCCGAACCTTTGGCAATCTTCTTCTCACTGTCAGCGGGTAAAAAAAGCATTGATCGCATCAATATTCTCCGCAGCTTAGTCTTTGGGGCGCGTGGCCATTAAGGCAGTACGCTTAACGGTGGCAACCAGTTCATCGCGCTGATTAAAGCCTTCGTGAAGGAAATTCACGATACCCGAGTCATTACGCGACTTGCTGATGCGCTTATCGAGCACAGTGGTGCGTGCGCGGATGGTGTCGCCATGGAAGGTCGGGCGCGGGAAGGAGATATCAGTCATGCCGAGGTTGCCCAGGGTTGTACCCAGAGTCAATTCCGTCACCTGTACTCCAACCACCAAAGCTAGAGTAAACATACTGTTCACAATGCGCTCGCCATAAATGCTGTCTTTGGAAAACTCGGCATCGAGATGCAGGGGTTGGGTATTCATGGTCAGGCAGCTAAACAAGGTATTATCGTATTCGCTCACGGTGCGACGCACCTGGTGATCAAAAACCGCACCTTCTTCAAAATCTTCAAAATAGTAACCGGCCATCTCTCTTCCTCTCGCTAATGAATGTGGAAATGAAATTGTAGCATTCGAAGGACTATGGATACGACTCGATCCCGCACCAGAATTTTTAAGCGCTAACCTGCACAGACACTACTCGTAGTAAACTAGCCAACAAATAAATAATAACGCCAACCCACTAGAAACCGAGCCTAGCCATGACAGATAACAGCACAGCAAAACCCCTCACTTTTGATCAGGTGATAGAACAGCGCAAATCGGTACGCGGCTTCCTACCCAAGCCCATACCCAAAGATGAATTACATAAGATTTTCGCCCTCGCCCAGCAAGCTCCATCAAACTGCAATATTCAACCCTGGAACGTCGTTGTCGCCTCAGGTGAGTCTTGCAAGGCCTTACGTGACAAGCTCGTAGCGGCAGTTGAGCAAAAGCTGGCACCCAATCCCGACTACTCTCGCACTGAACGTTTCGAGGGTGTGTTTCGCCAACGCCAGGTCGACACGGCCGTCGAACTCTATAACAATATGAATATCGGCAGGGGTGATAACGAGGGCCGACAGTGGGCAATGATGCGCAACTTTGAGCTCTTCGACGCCCCTCATATCGCCTTTATTTCTATGCCGAAAATATTTAATGAATCTGTGGCTATCGACGTCGGCATGTATGCCCAAACGCTGATGTTATCAATGACCGCCCACGGCATCGGCTCCTGCGCCCAGGCCAGTGTCAGCCGCTACCCGGATATTATTCGCGAGCACTTCGGGCTCGACGACAGCCTCGCCGTATTGATTGGTATTTCCTTTGGTTACGAAGACACGTCAGTTCCTGCCAATAAGACAATCGTGCCCAGGGCCAACATTGAAGAGGCGGTATTATTTTTAGATTGAAACCTAAGGACTAACAAGATCACTCCTTTAGTTACGGTGGAGAAACCATTAATACATAGATAAATATTTTTACTCCCACCCTCGTCTTAATCACACAAAGGGGCATAAATAAGTTGCTACCCTTAAATACAAAAAACCGATGTTTTGGCATCGGTTTTTTGTATTTAAGGGTAGCCTTTCGGCAAATTAGAACTGGTAGGTTAATCGCACCGTAACATCATCTGACCACTCCACAGGGGCAAAGATTGAGCCATTATCTTTAGCATCAATGAAGTTAGCAAAGGCTTCAACAGTCCACTCACCTGAGGGCTTATATCGCACCGCTGGCTGAATCATAAAGCCGCCGTTTAAATCATAGAGCACCGATAGATCAGCACGCCATGTAAGGTTGGGGAAGGGCTGCTGCAGCGCAAACACCAAACCATCCCAGCCCCGGCCTTGCTCACCATTACCGGGCAGGTGATTAGCATCACCACCAAGACCGCTTAAATGACGACCCAACATGTCACTCTCTGATTTATGCATCCACTCAAAGATAAAAAATGTTGCCGGAAAATTATCAGAAAAACGCTGGTATTTCTCGAACGTTAAGCTGGTCACCCACTCATCATGAGAAATAAAGTTACTGCCAACACCAGGGTTAGTGAATTTTTTATCGGGGGTATAGCTACCCTCAAAACGCACCACCAATTGATCTAAAAATGTATCCGGCTCAGCATAAAAAATGTAGTTAAAGCCCAGACCAAAAATATTCTCCGATGCATACTCTGCCTCTACAGACGCTATAAGAGGCGCCTGAAAAGCTGTGACCAATGTATCCACGACAATTTTACCCTGGGCTATTGTAGAAACATTCGGATCACCTACCCCGTCAGTCAAGCCATAGAAAGATAACAATGTAAATACATCATCAATATAACCATAATCCGCAATTAAGCCATTCAGCACCGCAAGGCCATCGATACCTGCCAAAGCAGTTCCATTAAACCAGTCGGCCGCTGAATTAAAACCGAACTCTCCCGTTAGATCCTGAGTGAACGGTTGGCTAGCGGCCAACTCCCCGGAACTACCTGGTACAGGGAGGGGCCCGTTGAGCGGACTACCCGGCAAGGTCAGTCCACCTGGTATGGTTTTCATAATAGGGTCTGGATTGTGACGGCTGATGGCAAAAAACTGCATACCTAAATTGCCAACCTGCCCACGTAAGCGCACACCAGCATTCCAGTTGTCATCGACTTTGTCATAGCCCGACTCAAAATCAACTGTCGCTTGGTAAGGCAACAGGCTATAGGGTGAACCTCGATTGGGTATGACAGAGGGCTGGAACATTTGAGTAAAGACTTCTATCTCCCAATCCTGGTTTAAGTTGTAGCTAGCTCGAATACCCGGTGCCGACAAACGCTCATCCGCATATTCCTCTGCGCCAAAATCGAGGAACAAGTGGCGACGTAAATCCAGACCATTAGCCATATCAGCCACGCGGAAAAACAAGGCCTCACCCCAGGCAATTTGCTGTTGACCGACACGTACCCATAACGGCCCTTTCGCGTAATCGAGATAAAGCGAAGGTAAGTCGACCATATAGTCGTCATCACTTATCGATAAAAAAGTCGCTTCATTGCCGTGATTGTCGACACTAAAAAGATTGTTGTCACCGTAATCATCAAATACATCCGGCTGATAGTAGCCGCGCACTTTAACAAAGCCTGTAAGATTATTCGTAAAATTAACACTAACATCCACTTCGGCACGTGTGGCAAACACATTCCAGTCTGTCTCCTGGTCGAGCTTCGGCTTGGTCAGGTTTGGCGGTATATAGCCGTTAGAACAGGGATTTAATCCGGGTGGTGACAGCCCATCAATCAAAGCACAAGCCCCCGGGTCAGTCAGCGCACTATTAGGCTGACTTTTGCCATTAAGCGGGTTGCCATGGGGATTATTCGGATTTTGATCATTATTAATTTTATAGGCCATTTCCTGGCGAATAAAACCAGAGACTGAATAGTCAAAGGCCGATACGGCGGGCGACAACAAAGGTGCCCCAACCAGTGCCAGCATCGATACTCCTAGCCGTGCTTGTTTATTATTTATCATGTAAAACCCCTTTAATTTCTACTTCTCAATTATCGTTATCTTTAAATTTTTACGATAAGAACGACCGAAGGGATATGGCTCTGTAGCCACTCCGCTTATTATTTTTATTAAGCTCAGGTTCTTATTGTTCTAATATTTTCCAGCAGTCGTTATCAGCTACCCAGTCGACGAATAGCCTGAATGGTCAGGTACTTGTCGTAGGCATCTTCTGTATTGAACTGCGTCTTCAGGCCGCCCTTAATGCTTTGCGCGTGGTTAAAACGCGTAAAGCGGTTGGTCTGTACGTCCATTGCGTGAACGTAGGACCAGGACCATTCGGGGTTACCGTGGGAATCAGGATTGATAACGTCGCCACGCTTCTGTTGGCTAAAGCCAATTTCAAAGGAGCGCCACAGTTCACCACGACGGTCATAAGTTACATAGCCAATGGCGGCCATGTTGCGCACGTCGAGCCATACACGTTTTTTGCTAACCGGTGCCCGTGGGAAACCCAGCGGCTCGGCTTCAACAACGATGACTTCGGGGCAAAGCTGGAAGTCGACTTCGTAGAAGTTGAGACCTTTTTTACCGCCGTGCAAGGTTTTGTCTTTGGACCAGTTGTCCTGATCGCCGTGCCAGGTGTTGGACTGTGAGCCAAGGAAAGGACCACGGCCAATGATTTTGTAGTTGCCCCAGGTAAGCATGGGGTCGCCAGCGGCCCAGGCGTCAGACAGGAAGAAGGTGATGCCGGGTACCAGCGGCTCAAAGCGCTGGTTAGTGGGGAAGCGACGTACGCGCTTGAACGCAGGCAGGTAGCCAAAGAGATCGGGGAATTCACGCTGATCGTACTTCCAGATGTTGAGGAAGCTGGTGCCTTTTACGTCATTGGGTGAGGTGAACCAAACGGCCTGATAGCGCAGTTTGTCTTCATGACCTTCCCAGTAGGGGCCATCGGGATTACTAACGAGGCCAACGGTGTTCTTTTCACACCAGCCCAGGTTGTATGAGTATTCGATGTCGCCATCGGGGCCGATGTCGTTATCTTCAACGCCGTAAACGGAGGTGTCATGGCGACCCCAGCTCATGGTGACGTTGGCAAAGGCTTCGAGGCCAGTTTGTGGGTCGGGGAAAGGTGAGCCACCAATCCAGGGCTTGCCGGTACCTTTAACGACAACATTGCCGTTCTCGTCGAATGCGCCCATGCCCTGGTTGCGCAGGGTGGCTTCGAGGTAGTCGCGAGGGTAGAGTTCTGTTACATCAGTGGTGGTCGGTGCAATGCGAATGCGACGGCCTTGCTGGGTAATCTGGATGTAGACAACGGGGTCGATAATGTCTTTAACAAACTCAACGTTGTTAGCATCGACAATATCGCCGGTTTTGATTTTACCTTTGGTCAACACTTCAATGTTGGTCAGTTCTTCCGGGTAGGCTTTACTGATATCACCGGTGTTGCCGACCAGCGGCATCATGGAGGTGAGAACACCAGCGCCCATGGCACCTTTGGCCATCTTGTCCATAAAAAACCGACGGCTGTAGTCAAAATCGTACTTCTTAATGTGCATTAACCATACTCCTAAATACTAGTTCCAGCCCCTACCATTCACTCGGTGGGGCTATGTTTCTATTACTTACAAACCCTGTATAACATTTACAAACTCACCCTATTTTAGGGATTCTTCGCCACCTGCATACTCTGACAAGTCAACGCCTTCGCCAACCAGGAGATCTTCAGAGCTTACAAACTTCGGCTTAATCAACCAGACCAATAAGGGCACAACGATCAAGGCAATGACCATATTGATCAGCATCACCATCACCAGCAATAAGCCCATGTCGGCGAGGAACTTCAATTCAGACATAAAGTACCAGGGCAGTATGCCGATCAAAACGATGGTCGCCGTAAAGAAGATGGCCTTACCCGTGGTTGCTACAGCGGCGTAAATCGCTTTGCCATAGTCTTTAAAGCCCTGGTATTCCTCACAGATACGACTCAACAAGTAAATGCCGTAGTCGATACCCACACCGATACCAATCGCGGCAATCGGCAAGGTATTTACGTCGAGGCCAATACCCATGAACACCATGGCTGCCGCGAGGAAAATATTCGACAAGTTAACCGGTATCAGTAGCAAGACACCTGCAACCACCGAGCGATAAGCCCAGGAGCAACTGATCAAGATAACCAGGTTCAATAAACCCAGAATAATGTACTGGTAGAGATCGACGGTATCGTTAATTGACTGCTGTAGAGCGATCGTGCCTGAGCCTAAACGGATGCGGTAGTTGTCGTGATCAATACCAATCTCGTCTAATGCCGCTCGCACTGACTCTAGCGCATCGTCCACAGTCTCTTGCTTGTTATCTTTGTACCACAGAGAAACCGTACCGTTTTGCTGAACAAAATCCGTAACGTGGGAGAACGCCTTAGGACTGGTGCCGAAAAGCACTGCGCCAGAAGCGGCCTGTACAGCCATATCCGTTTGATCGAGCGGCGCCCATTTGGGATTACCACCACTAAACAAGCGGTTAGCCTCAGGCAAATAATCGGCAAATGACAAGGTTGCCACCGGTGGGTTTTCACCACTCTCAACGATACGCTGTAGCTCAGTCATCTTAAAAATAGGATGGGCCTGCTTCAGTAAACGCTGCTGCTTTTGCTCTTTAACTTCAAAGATAATTTCGAGTGTATTCAAGCCCGGAAAATGACTGTTAATTTCCGCAATGGCGACATTGTATTCAGAGTCACTCCACAGCAAGTTACTACCCGCAACCGGGTTGCCGATTTTCAACTCGAGCATTTTCGCAACGCCGAAAACTGACAATAAAATCACAACAACAGTCGTAATCTTCGCCGGCTTACCATAGCTCAGCTTGCTGACCTTTTGCAGCATGTGCTTGATGCCTGCATGAATAGCCGCATGCTCGCCATCAAGACCAATGATTTGGTTGACGTTTCTCGGCTTAGGCATCATTGACAACAAAATGGGTGTAAGGAATACGCCAGTGGGGACCAGCATCAAGGCCCAAAATCCGCAGAAGACGGCAAAACGCTCCATTGTCGGGATAGGCGCGATGGCAATCAAGAACAGACCAATGGCATCGGTAACAATGCCTAAAATGCCCGGCGCCATCATTACACTCATGCAAATTTCTGCCGATTTCTTTTTATCTTTAACGTGGTAGTAAATCTCGTAATAGCGCTCGATAAACTGCACCGCGTGACTAAACGAACGTGCAACCAGCAATATCGGCACTACCATAATCAGTGGTTCTATGGGGTCGCCAAGCCAACCAACGAAACCAAATCCCCATACGGCAGCGACCACACTCGTCAACACTGGCACAACGATGCCAACAACATTGCGCATATAAAGGAATAATGAAATTAACAGTGCCGCGCCAGTGATTCCAAAAATTTGCAGCATTTGTTTTTCATAAAAATAAACCCAACCGGTAAGCACTGGCTGGCCTGCGACATGGATTTCATGGGCATCATCGCGCTCAGCGTCGATGATTTTTTCCTGAATCTCGTTAAACACCACGCCGTAATCGAGCAGGCGCTCAATAAACGTTGCCTGGATAATGGTCGCTTTTTCATCGTGAGAGATAAGGAAGGCACGGCTACCCGGTGACTTTTTGACACGCTCTAAAAACTCGACCATTTCAGCTTCGGTCTGCGGCGAGTGATCACCCATCAACGGCTGGCTATCGATGCCAAAGGGGGTCGCCTGAGCGTATCGTGCCTTTTCTGTCGTAATTGAAAGGATCTGATCGTGATCAACACCTGCGATCAAATCAATATTACGTGTCATATCCCAAACTTTTTGCAAAGTAACGGGGTTGTAAATGGATTCACCATCGGTGCGTTTAATCATCACCGTAACGGTCAGGGGATTACCAAAATTAGGATGGTCTTTATACGTCTGTACAAAAGGATGAGTGCTGGGTAACAAATCGGAAAAGATCGTTTTCAGCTCCACCCGACCGATACCCACGGCAAAGAAAACAGTCAATGCGAAAAACATCAGCAATGACACCCAACGATGTCGTATCACATATCTAGACAGACGGTAACGTGCAGTCTCCAATTCAACTCCCCCTACATGTATCTTTTATTGCATTAAAATCGACGACGAACTCTATCATGATTATGTGATGGCCACCACATGATTCAAGCGCATAATCAGCCAAAAAAGCTTGCTATATCAATAGCTTCAACACATAAAAACAGGCTATAAGTGTAAGCTTGTTGACACACCTCAAGCTAAACCGAGTCTATTCCAGGCACAGGGAATTACTGGTCGCGAGAAACATAACGACTGCGGGTCACTTCGATACAGTTGACGCATTACTGAATACGGAGGGGGCGCTGAAACAGAAAGGGGGCTAACGGAAGTCGTTTTTATTAACGAAAAAACCTCAACCCGACGAAGAATACAAAAAGAAAAACCGGCACAGAAATTAACAAGGCATACCAGGGTTTAGAGCTAAGAATCCCTGCAGGGCGTTCAAAATCTGCCGTGACACCCGGGATGCTCCAGAGATCACCACTACCGCTACCCACGACCAATTGAGCCTTCATGCCTTTTTCCATATGCTGGGCAATATCACAGTGCACCAGATAGGTTTTATTGTCACTTGGCACTATAAAAACACCCGTTTGACTATGACCGCCAGCCGCTTCCATGTGGAACATGCCCCGATCATACAAATACTTGGGTAAGCCGTGAAGCATCCACTGATGACGAACATCATCTTCATTTTTAAAATTGACTGTTATGCGACTACAGGGCTTAACCTGCCACTCATGCTTATCGAAACCAAACATCGTGCTCGCATAGGGTTCGGCGTATTCAGTACCCGCAACCACATTAATTTCAAAATCCCCGTTGATAGACTCGCAGTCATCAGGCAATTTATCTTTATTGCCACCCATGACCATGCCCGTAGCATCCATAGTCATGCCCGGCATGTGATGGTGATGCGCATCAGCCCCATAACCTGGCGAGCCTAAAATCAGTGCAAACAAAAACAAAAGAGGCCGCGAAAATATTTTAGACACGTGAGCGCCCCTTTAAAACCCAGCTGACCAAAAGTCCAAAAAACAAACCCGCTAATACTGCAAGTAAAGCGAGTCTCATTATCGACGGCCCGCTTTCTTCAACACTAGCCAATAAGGCTGTAGCGCCGGATCCATCTTCCTGTCGCTGGTAAAAACCAGGAGTGAGAAAGTTTTTCCAGCCCATACCGAAAGTCATCGGCCATCCATTATCCTGCAAATACCGCTCATAAACGATGGCACTTACGTTGCCACCCGGGCCAAAACCATTAGTTGTCACGCCTTTTTCCTGGTGATCGTGCATCAACCACACGCCCTCACCATAACTGTGTAAACCATCGTTTTCAGTCGACAATTCAAGATCTACACGCTGGGCAGAGGCTATCCAGACGACATCACGAGTAATTCTGGCAGGCTCAGGGTGCTCAACACCATCATAGTGGGTAATCGTGACTTTATGGCCGTGAGTATGTATCGCAACGCCCTCACTACCACCGTTAACCACCCGCAATTTAACTGTTTCACCCGGGGCAGTAACGATTAAAGAGTCCCGCGCTGTGTAGGGAAACGAGCGTCCATTCAGGGTGTAATACTCAAAGTCGGCCTGACTAATGTCATATTCACGATTGATCAACTGCGTGACAATTCGCGGGTCATTGCTTTGCTGAATTTTCTCACCCAGCTCTTTATCGAGATCAAGGTAGTGGAGATCGTATTCCCTATCGTATTTCTCTTTCACAGCGACCGAACTATTGCGCACAAAGCCATCGCCTATATTGAAGGTCTGCACCCAGTTATTGGGGCGGTTCTCTTCAATAATAAACATGCCATTCAAGCCCATCAGCACATGCGCTTGAACTTCGACATGGCAGTGATAAAACATCGTGCCCGTCTGGCGCGGCTGCATTTCATAACTGCGCTGCTTGCCCGGCATCACCGGCTTTTCACTGATCACCGGTACACCATCATTGCCCTCACCATTTGCCGTTAGGAAAGGATGGTCAACACCATGGAAATGAATGGTGTGGGGCATATAGTGGGTGTTTTCAAGAGTTACGATAACCTTATCGCCCTGCTCAACACGAATGGCGGGAGAAGGTAGCCTCAAGCCCGGCTGAGCAAGTAGAGACTCAAAATTTTCTGTCGACATACCCGCCGATTTTGGCGCGAAAACCCAAAGCCCGGGGGTAATACCGGGAGCAATTGAGTACTGCGTAACCGGCACGTCTAAATCAGGCGAGCCGCCATTCAACTCAAAGACTTCGAGGCGAATATGAATTGCATCGGGATCGCCATCGCCATCAAGATCTCGCCCCTTAACGACAGCATCAGGCGAAAGGCGAGCATTCATCAAGGTCATGTGACCTACGTTATTTGTGCCCTTAACGAAGGCTGCTACAGCGTGGGGATTGTCGGCAAGACAGTTTGGCGACGCAGTAATCTCAATACCAGCAATGGTTTGAGCCTTACGCCAGCCCCTGATATCGGGAGGACATGCCTCTTCAGCATTGTCACTCGGCGTTGGTGGAATAACTTCCGCCTGCTGCTGAAAGCCACTTGCACCGAAGGTATCCGCGTACCAGACGCGCCATTCACGAGGGTACCACTGCCACGGTAATATCACGGCAAAGGCAAGGACCAAAACAATTAACAATAAGATCCGATATAGACGCGTCATAGTTTTATTTTTTAATCAGTGTTTTCGACTTTTAGGTGCTTTTACTTTAAACACATGCCCCCGACCCCCGGCATAAATGAACACTGCGCAGGCCATGAAAAGTGCTAAATAATATCTAACATACTTCCCGTAACGCACCTGTCCCACCGTGAAAGGAAACACCGAGGTATATTTCAGCCCTGTTTCGATATGATGGGCATTGACGATGCCAATATAGCCACCATCCTGGGTAAAGTTATGACGAATATTCATCACCCCTTTGTGGTAAAGCTTGGGTTCAGCATAGTAAGTGGTGGCACCTTTAATAGCCTGCTCACCACCCAAATCAGCTAGCGTTGCCATAACGCCAATTTCGTTAACGTCGCGAATAATACGAAAATCTAATTCCATTTCTCGCAGTTCATCGCTAATAAAATCAATAACAAAGATGCTCTGCGTCGCTATTGGAATATCTTCACAGAACTCCTGGGTCGCTCTCTCCTGGGGCAGGTAACCAGTGAAGTGAGCCTTATACCTGTCGATCTTGATAAGACAAACATCATCTTCAACCGAGACCCCACCGTGAGCCAACACAGTGGAAACTCCGCAGGCCGCCCAAACCCAAATCAAACACGCGATCACGGGTTTTACCAAAACTGCAACCTGCTTTACCAACATCAAACAACCCTCTCTCTAATTATTTTATCGACTTCGATTAAAAGAAGTTAGGCAGTACTGCACCACCGACTTCCTGGAAGTAACGCTCACCATTTTCATCGTAGTAAAAGATCATACCGGCGAAACGGCTATCGGGGTCATGAATCAAACCCGTCATGCGATATTGCTCCCATAGTGCATCAGAGGCAACCAGCTCTACATCAACAGTCTGGCCAGGCTGAATAGTATCAACCGAAACCGTCAGACCATCTTTAGAGACCATTTCTTCACCTTCGTAAATCTCACCCTCATTAATATCAGGGTTCAGGAAGCGGATATTAGCCGTTAAGAACTCGCCTATACGCAGTGGGCTATCGCTGTTGTTCGTCATCTTAACTTGCATGCTCAGGCTACGCCCAGCCAGATCATAAGTCGCATGATCAACCTCGAGCTCCAGACCACCCGTTGGTATGTCAATGGGTTCAACTTCTACCAGGCCCGTCTGCAAGGGAATGGTGATCGGATACTTATGTTCCGCCCATATATAACCACCAAGTATTAATGCCAGTGTTGCAGTGAAGAAAATACTACCGACAACAAAATCTTTTTTCGTCATCAGCTCATTGGCACGATCAGGGCCTAGCTCTCGGATGCGAATAAAGCGCGGAATAAACAACTCTTTGCGAAGCAGCCAATACAAAATATAGGCAACACCCATCGCAATCCAGATCAGATGCCAAGTATAAACCCCTTCAAGACCGTACGTTTCCAGATTGATGGTATCACCGGGAAGGGTTGTAACTTCATTGACAAAAGGCGCATCGCTATCACTTTCAGCAACCTCTAACCAAGTACCCTTATCGACCAAAGAGCCGGCATCCTTCACATTCAAAATAGGATGAACATGATAACGCCCGGCAATTCGTGCACGCAGAACCGTCTTGTACTCATAGACTTTACCGAGAGGAAATGCCGTGGAGCGCATCATCGGCACGCCGTTAACCTCGGAGTGCAACCTTAGAAAGGTTGGGCCGGGAACACCGATATTCAAAAATACGGTTTCCTCAATACTGGGCATATGCTTAGGCCACCACACGGATGTCACCAACTTACCCGTTACTGTAACGATATCGCCAACTTTGACATTTAATGGCTCTACTTTGGTATCAAACCAGTGGACGGTACGCATACGCATACTGGCCAGCTGAGCTCGCTCGCCGTGAGCCAAGGCATCACCTGCCAACAAAACCAACATCAGGCCTGCGAGCAAAGAGCCCAGCCCTTTTTTACTTGCTATTAATTTATTCATTTAACCGCTTGCTCCAACGTCAGTCTAAATAATGCGCTTGGTGTATTTGTCTAACCCGTTAATCCACGAGCCGACCCATAAAAAGATCATGTAAATCACCATGCCACAGAGAGCCGAAAACACGGCAGTTAAGGGTGTCACCGAGCCACCAAAGGTACGCAGTGTTGATTCTTCAATAATGCGCAGGTACTCAGGCGTTGTAGTTCTAATGTACTGGTAACCCATCAGGTCAGCCACCGACATCAACATACCGTTAAATTCTACCGGCACTTTATAAGGCGCCATAAACGACCAGTTAATTGGGTAAACCAACGCACCAAACAAGCCACCACCAATTAGGCTAGACACAATGAGGCTGCGACTAATGGCTAAGGCACAGTCCAACAATATACCCAAGCCTATATAAGTCGATGGGAAAACAAAGGACATGGGAAAGTTTGTAAACTCGTAAAAATTGAGATAACGACTTAACCATGACACCAGGCACAGCAGTGTTGTTACCGCCGTAGCCATTATCGGCAAGCGCACTCGCGCCCAGATACCGTAGGTAAACGGCGCAATAAACAACAGCAATGAAAATGGAGCCACCAGTGGCCACCAGCGGCGGTCGCGCCAGTCAATCCAGTAATCCCAGTCGCCTGCCGTCAAAGTAAACTGTATCTGAACACCCAGTATTAGAAACATAAAAAGAACAAGAATAATAATGCCGTCAAAACGACGGTATAGCTTCATCGCCCTCGGGTTGTCGAGCGACTTGAGATCAAGCAACCTCGCTTTAGTCTCGGCTTCTGTTAGCCCATTTGCCTGTACTTCACTCATAACGATACCTCACTACAAAAGAGTAGACTTCTCAGTGTAGTCAATAATTAACGGCGGAGAAAAATTATCCCCGCAAGCCCAAGGCTTACGGGGATAATAAGGATGTTGCGGATACTGCGGATTTTTAAGCTGACTGTCCAGCGTCTTCAGCAGTGGCTTCTGCAATCAGGCGAGCCATTTGACCGATCAACTGCATGGCCAGAGGTACCAGGAAGAACAGAGACCAACCGAGGAAAACAAAACCCCAATGGATAGGCGCTGCAAACAATTCCTCAGCGTAGAAGAAGGTGTGGCCCCACTCGTTGAAACCGTAGTTAGGCATAATCATTAAGATGCCACAAACAACCGCCAGGAAAGGCAGGGAGATTTTGTTCATATAGGCAGGGATGCGAGTGTGAGTCCAAATAAAGGCAGGAATCAGCATCGCAGTCAAAGCCGGCAGAGCAAAGTAGAAGATAATGATGTGAGTCGGTGTAAAGTCAGTATCGCGAATAGTCACCTGATGCCATGCAGCGTCAGACTCAACAGCATTTGATGCAATACAACCTGCCCAGACAGCCATTACTGAGAAAATACCTAACAGCTTCCAGTATCGCTGCAACTCTAACTCTTTGCTTATTGAACTTGCATCGGTCTCTCTCGTCATCCATAGGTAAACAGAAAGAATGACAGTAAAGCCACTCAGGAAGATCAGCTCACCATATAGGAGAGGCATCCAATAGGTTTGAAACTCGTCAGAATAGTAATCGGTACCGACGGTAAAACCCATAGTATCCAGATAAATGCGTAGTGCCGCACCCACTGCAATAATGATCGCGCTAAAAGTATAGACGAATTGGTTGCGCTTAAAATGCCCTGCCACCTTGCCATCGGTGCCGCTATCTAAGGCGACGGATTGTGTATTTTCTCGTGCCATATTGATGTACCCCTGTCTTTTTGTATTAAACTCTATTGCCGCGCAGAGCACTTAAAAATGTCTACACAACGCCTTTTCTAACAACTTGGCGCTAAATATACGCAGGTCAATGAGCCAAACGCAGAGCCAAAGATGACAACCATGGTGCAGAAAGTGACAACCCAATGACTCAATTACCTTTAACCAAGCCCATGCTTTTGTCATGAGCCGCCATAACCAGCAGTGTATAGGCGCATAACTGCTTGTAATCTATAACATAATTCAAAGGAATGGCTATTATCTCCACAATTCATGCTTGTCTGATCAATTGTGACAACAGCTTTATTCAATAATATTTTAATCTGAGTTATTTTTTCAAATGACCCCATCATCAGCTTATGGAACACATTCCGCGCTTGAGACCGAGATCTACCTCTCTCTTCAAAAAGCGAACATCCCCCGTCTTTTACAAGAAGAGGCTTCTCAAGCCAGTACCTTCCCCTTCCAAAC
>Ga0164315_10002383_pt1 | contig 14407 bp, 9 predicted proteins | sample GuaBasSedimGuay6_FD_113737 | JGI IMG/M metagenome (GOLD analysis project Ga0164315, IMG submission 113737) | Subseafloor sediment microbial communities from Guaymas Basin, Gulf of California, Mexico - Guay6, Core 4569-2, 0-3 cm | ecosystem: Environmental > Aquatic > Marine > Hydrothermal vents >... | reverse complement strand
TAGGTCAGGTACATTTTCTTTGGGAAGGGGCAATTAAGAAACTCCATTTTGTATTTGATGAGTTAAAACTTTTTTTGCGTGAACGTACTAAAGAAATTACTGCCAATATGGAAAAACGTGGCGGCGGTATTATGGACTTTGAACTTATTGACTTCAGTGGTGAGATAGATAATTATTATCAAATAAAAGTATCCTTCGATACCCGTGATTCAATGGGTGCTAATTTCATTAACTCATGCCTTGAGGAGTTTGCCATCTCCATGAAAGATTTCTTTAATGAAAAAGATATTTTCAAGGGTAAAGAAAAAGAATGCAAAATTATTATGTCAATATTGTCGAACTACACACCTGACTGCCTTGTAAAAACATGGGTAGAGTGCGACATAAGCGAACTTGACAATATTGACAGTGAATTGACCGGTATGGAATTTGCCGAAAAATTCAAACTTGCGGTTAAAATAGCAGAAATAGATCCATACAGGGCAACCACACATAATAAAGGTGTTTTTAATGGAATTGATGCAGTGGCTGTTGCCACTGGAAATGACTTCAGGGCAATTGAGGCTGCAGGACATACTTATGCTTCCAAAGATGGTAAATACACAAGTCTTTCCCATGTTGAAATAGCAGGAAACAGATTTAAGTTTTTTGTTGAAATACCACTGGCCATGGGGACTATTGGTGGCTTAACCTCGTTACACCCCCTTGCAAAACACTCCCTGGAAATGCTTGGCAACCCTTCTGCAGAAGAACTTATGATGATAGCCTCTGCCGTGGGACTTGCTAATAATTTTGCTGCATTAAGGTCTCTTGTAACAAAAGGTATTCAAATTGGGCATATGAAAATGCACCTGATGAATATTCTCAACAATTTTAATGCAACTAAAGTTGAAAAAAAGAAGGCCGTTGAACACTTTGTTGTACATAAGGTTTCATTTAGTAATGTTGAGCAGTACCTGTTAAAACTTAGGGGTAAGAGTATTGAAAAATAATAGTAAATACTGGCATTCCAATGGAAAACTTCTCATAACAGGTGAGTATCTTGTACTTGAGGGTGCCACCGCCTTTGCCATCCCAATTAATAAAGGTCAGTCACTGGAAGTTTTTAAAACTGAAGAAAAAGCAAGTTTGCTTTGGACAGCAGAACATGAAAATGGAAATTGGTTTTATGCTAAACTGAGTTTACCCAATCTTGAAATATTAGAAACAGATAACGAGGAAATCAGTAAATATCTAGTTAGAATACTTAACAAAACAAAAGATATTAACCCTAACTTTCTTGTTAAGGCAGATGGACTTAAAGTTGAGACAAAACTTGAGTTTCTTCCTAAACATGGTTTGGGTTCAAGTTCAACTCTGATAAATAATCTTGCCATGTGGGCTGAGGTGGATGCATTTGATCTTCAAAAAGCGACTTTCAAAGGCTCTGGATACGATATTGCTTGTGCAAAGCATAGCAAACCTCTGTTTTTTAAAATTAATGACAACGAGATTTTTATTAAAGAAACTATTTTTAATCCTGATTTTAGTGATCAGGTTTATTTTGTTTATCTGGGGAAAAAACAAAAATCACTGGAAAGCATTAAGGACTTCAGGCAAAATGCGAATTACACCAATCTTGAAATCGAAGAAATAAGCGAAATATCGAAGGCACTTATTAATTGCCAGAATCTGGATGAGTTTGAAAGACTTATTGAAACTCACGAAGAAATAATGTCGAAAGTTCTGGGCCGACCCACCATAAAACAACTTATGTTTAGTGATTTTGAAGGAAGTGTAAAATCCCTAGGTGGTTGGGGTGGTGATTTTGTAATGATGACAAACAGATTGGACAAAATAGATTTTTATGATTATCTTGCAAAAAAAGGACTTGATACTTTTTACACTTACAATGAACTATTAATAAAATAAATGCCATGAACTCTCAAAAATTCTCAGGAAATATTGTTGACCTTGTCAACGAGAAAATATTTAAAGGTACTATTCACATTGAAAATGGGCATATCAAATCAATAGTGGCTGATGAATCGGTTGTTGAAAGCCAATTTATTTTACCTGGCCTAATCGACTCACATATTCATATTGAAAGTTCGATGCTGATACCTTCTGAATTTGCCAGGGTAGCAGTAACCCATGGAACTGTTGCCACTGTTTCCGATCCCCATGAAATTGCTAATGTTTTGGGTATTGATGGAATAAAATACATGATAGAGAATGGCAAATCAGTTCCTTTTAAATTTAATTTCGGAGCATCCGCATGTGTTCCGGCCACTCCTTTTGAAACTGCCGGAAACAAAATTGGACTTGAAGAACTGGACGAACTATTATCAATGGATGAGATAAAATATCTGTCGGAGATGATGAATTTCCCAGGGGTAATAAACCATGATGATTTCGAGATGAAAAAACTTGAAATTGCAAAGAAGCATGGCAAACCAGCCGATGGCCATGCGCCTGGTGTAAAAGGGGAAGCCGCTAAAAAATATATTGAAACAGGCATAAGTACCGACCACGAATGCTTTACTATGGAAGAAGCCCTGGAGAAAATTAAGTATGGAATGAAAATTCAAATCCGTGAAGGTAGTGCTGCCAAAAATTTTGAAGCGCTAATTGGTTTGATAGAGGATTATTCCGACAAAGTCCTATTCTGCTCAGACGACAAACATCCGGATGACCTTGTTGATGGTCATATTAATCAAATGTACAAAAGAGCAATAGCAAAGGGCTATGATCCTTTAAAAGTGCTGAAGAGCATTGTAATTAATCCTGTTAATCATTACAAACTAGAAGTTGGCTTATTACAAACCGGTGACCCTGCTGATTTTATTATTGTCGACAACTTAGAAGATTTCAATATTAAAGAGACATACATCGATGGCACAAAAGTTTATGATGGAGAAAATACTTTGATTAAGTCAGTGGTAGTGAAAACGCCTAATTTGTTTAAGGCCAAAAAACTTAATGCAGATCAAATCTCTGTTAACTCCCAGGAAGGAAAACTAAAGGTAATACAATCCTTCGATGGTGAGTTAATTACCGGACTTAAAGAGTTTGAAACTAAAATAGAAGATGGTAAGGTTGTTTGTGATAAAGATAATGATGTTTTAAAAATTGTAGTCTTAAACAGGTATGAAGATGCTCCGCCTGCCATTGCATTCATAAGAGGATTTGGATTTCAAGAAGGGGCAATAGCATCCAGCGTAGCACACGACAGTCATAATATTGTTGCGGTGGGTACGACTGATGAAGATATCGTTAGGGCTATTAACCATGTGATAGATGTAAAAGGTGGGGTTGTAGCTGTTTCAGGAAATGAGGAAAAAGTACTTCCATTGCCAGTTGCAGGTTTAATGTCAAATGTAGATTCTTGGGTTGTTGCGGAGAAATATCATGAAATAGATAAAATGGCCCATCAAATGGGTTCAAAACTAAGGGCTCCTTTTATGACTTTATCATTTATGGCATTATTGGTAATCCCTGATATTAAACTTAGTGACAAAGGATTATTTGATGGAACAATATTTGGTTTCACAAAGTTGTTCGCAAATTAAGATATTCTACTTTTTTTTAAATCCATGTAGAATTAATTATTCATCAACTTAGTTTTTGTACGCTAGATTAATCTTCTTGCACTTTTTTTATATTATTAGTATTCAACTAAATAGATTCGCTTTAGCACCATATTTAACTGATTTATCTGGCATGCTACTATTTAGAACAGTTATAAAATATATATATGAGCAATATATGTATATATATAATTACATGGCAAGTATTAATTTTTCTAGTTTTGCACATTAATTAATAAAAAACAAATGGCTCATTTGGATATTAATGTTTCAAAACTTGAATTAGCAGCTAGTAAGTTGAGGGCAATCTCACACCCTATGAGAATTGCAATTATTGAATTACTAACTCAGGATGAAAAACTCAGTGTAACAGAAATATACAAGGCTCTGGATATTGAACAAGCAACTGCTTCGCATCACCTAAATATTTTAAAAAATAAAGGTGTTTTAATTTCATCCAGAGAAGGAAAGAAAATATTCTATTCGATAAAGAATATGACTCTTACTGAGATTATTGAGTGTATCAACAGATGTAATGATTAGATATTATTCGTAATTCTTAGTTTCACTTTACGCTCATCATTCCCCTATTTGCCAATCTTCTTCAATATCCCAATTTGCTCTAATATCTAGTTCCTTTTCAAAATAAACTACTCGTTCTGCCAGTTTCTTTTTGAGATACTCACCAGGATCCCATTTCCCATTATTGTTAGAATCGAAGATAGCTTTGATCTTGTGCTTACCAGCATCTAAATATTTATATGTTATTATTGTATCTGATGAAAAAAAGTCTTGTTTTATTATTTCATCACTATCATCCATTAATTGAAGAACTATCGATTGCTTGACTGACAAACTAATACTTAGTATCAGAGTACCATATTCACTTAAAGGTTTAGTCGAAAAATTAGTTACTATTTCCTCATTGTAAAGACCGTTCCAATCGAAAATAGTTGAATCGGGAATCACAAGAGTGTAACGTGTATCCTCAATATTTTCGACAGGTATTTCAATTTGCATCTTTAAACTGTCGATAAAAAAGTGTTCTGGTTTTACAATTGTGTCTTCACCAGAAATTAACACTACAGAATCGAAATTAAAACTTTCGATGGGTTGAAAAAAATCTAGTCGTGGTGATTGCCCAGGTTTAAGAGTTTTTGTTTGAGCATTCCATTTTAGATATTCTATTTCGTCTTTATTACGCCTCTTGGCTAACTTTTGTTTATGTTTATTTAATCTGATGTTCAGATATTCTAACGTATCAGCCTCCTGCATCATTAATACTTCGAGAGTATCACTGGGTAAATTTTTGTAAAACCAGGTTATTGTATCTGATTCTGCCGAAGTTTTAATAATATACCATTGTTCTCTATCGGCATAATTCAGAGGTGTAATTTTTACATTATTTGCAGGCAGGTTAAATACAAACTGTAATGTATTTTCTCTTATGACCTTTGAACTTAATAATTTAAGTAGCGTATCTTTTTCTGTGTAAAGAAACAATTCATATGTTTCCAGTTGTTCGCTGAACAAATTATCTTTTGCATTTAGAAGGCTGTCAGAAATAAGACTACTAACAGTATCAGTTATAACTGCAATTGCACTATCAATTAGTGTTGTATCTATTTCTTCCTTCTTAACAAATGAGGGACTAATTAATGAATCTACAAAAGCAATCTGCTCATTTGGCTGATCGAAACTAAGGCTGGAATTCATATCCATTACCGCGAATAATAGATATTCATCCACACCCAACCCATTAAACCTAAATCTACCTTCTTCATTAGTTTTACTTAAATAATACGGACGTATGAGTAAAGGAAGTGAATCGAGTGAAATAGTATCATTGTCATCTTTGTAAAGCATAACAAAGCATTCTTCAATAGGCTGGTGGTTAAATGCATCTACAACTTTTCCCTGAAGGCTCAATGAATCAACATATGACCCGGTTGAAAAAATGTAAGTGTAGTTGCTTACCGGATTACCTTCAGTGATATCTGTAATGGCATCACCAAAATAAACAGAATAAGTAGTATTTGGTTTGAGTTCCTCGTTGAATTTAACCTGCAACGATTTCCCTTTTACTTTGTAATCTGGCCTTTCAAAAAGGGGTGGTGAAATGAGAGCCTGATTATGAATATCCTCAAGCATTATGAATTCATCAAATTCAACGGTAAATTTATCCGTGTTGAAGTTGGCAGAACCATTTTCAGGAAAGGAAGATAATACAACAGGTGCATCCGGGTCTTTAGGTCCACCTCCGGGATTAACCGGATGTGCACAAGAAAACAATAATGCTAGCAAAATTGCGTACGATATTGCTTTTAATGAAATATTCAAATCCTTAATTATTAATTTCTTAAACATATTTTAAATAATATTCAATCACTTCAAATCCTCAACTCAGAACACTAAACTCCATCCCCTGTTTGTAGAAGTGCTTCAAAAAACCTTTGAGAGCAAATAACATATTTTCCTTTGCCTTGTCGCTATCATGAAAAACAATTATTGTTCCTGCAGTAGAATTCTTTACTGACAGTTCCAGGCATGTTTCCTTACTAACTCTTGTATCAAAATCATAACTCAATGCTGACCACATTATTATTCGAAACTTCTTTTTAAGATGTTTTATCTGGGAAGGACTAATTCTACCGTAAGGTGGTCTCAACAAATCAGATTCGATAAACTCAGAGGCTTTGTCAATATTTTTGTAGTAATCCCTGTTGTTAGTTTTCCAGCCATTTAGATGATTAAAACTATGGTTACCCACAGCATGGCCGTTTTGTTTTAATAAGGCATATGTTTCAGGATACTTTTTCACATTTTCACCAACACAAAAGAAAGTAGCTTTAGCATTGTAATCGTCAAGCATTTTTAGCACCTGCGGGGTGACTTCAGGGTGAGGTCCATCATCAAATGTAATGTAGATTTTATTGTCGATAGAAGGCATATCCCATATCAACGAAGGATAAACCAATTTAGCAACATATGGAGTTTTAAACTGCATTATTGCAAAGATAGGAACTTATGGAGACGTGGGAAAGAGAATAAACCACAAAACTAACAATCGTAACTGTCCTCCTGACCAAAGCGCAGCGGAGTGGAAGGATCTCCCCGGAATTAACCACTTTGTCTAGAGATCTTTCGACTTCTCAAGTAATCCTATCGTCATACTTGATACGCAAGAGGACAGACTCTTTTCGAGGTTCATTTACTTTATCAAAACATCTTCATACTGTCCTCCTGATCGGAACATAGTGGAGCCGAAGGACCTCCTGGGAGTCAGCCATACCCTCAGAAGATCCTTCCACTTCGCCCCTCCTTTTGTCGGGCCTTTGGTCAGGATGACAGACTTTGTTATTGAGAATAGTGGGAATCACCAAATATTATCAAATTAAATCAATCTACTCAACCAAAACCTTACCTGTAATTTCAGAAGTCTTTTCAACTCCCATTAAATGAAGAATAGTTGGCGTAATATCAGCAAGAATTCCATCCTTGAGTTTTGCATCCTTTAGTTTATCAGAAATTAAAATAAACGGAACAGGATTTAGTGAATGAGCAGTATTAGGGCTACCATTACCATTGACTGCAAAATCGGCATTACCATGATCAGCGGTTAGCAATACTGTGTAGCCATTAGCCTTAGCAGTTTCAATAACTTCCTCAATGCATGTATCAACTGCTTTTGCTGCTTTTAAAATTGCAGGGTAAATACCAGTGTGACCAACCATATCTCCATTGGCAAAGTTAACTACTACAAATTCATTGTTTTGCTGTTTTAAGTCTGTAACAAGTTTGTTTTTCACAAGGTAAGCACTCATTTCGGGTTGTAAATCATAGGTAGCAACCTTTGGCGAATTTACTAGAATTCGATTTTCATTCTTAAAAGGCTCCTCCCTTCCACCCGAAAAGAAAAAAGTAACATGGGCATATTTTTCAGTTTCCGCTATGCGAAGTTGACTTAAACCATTATTGGAAATAATCTCCCCAAGAGTATTTTTTAAGTCATCCTTATCAAAAATTACATTAATGCCTTTGAACTGTTTATTGTAATTTGTCATAGTGTAATAATCAAGGTCCAGGGTTTTCATGCCAAGTTCAGGCATATTTTCCTGAGTCAGAACCTGAGTGATTTCCCTTAACCTATCGGTACGAAAATTATAGCAAATTACAGTGTCTCCATCATTAATAGTGGCAACAGGGCTACCGTTTTCAGTAATAACAACTGGCTCAATAAACTCATCAGTGGTGCCATTTTCATATGATACCTTTATTGCATCTTCAACACTTTCAAATTTCTCGCCTTTAGCATTCACCATTAAATCATAACCTTTTTTTACTCTCTCCCATCGCTTGTCGCGATCCATGGTGTAGTAACGGCCAATTAAGGAAGCAACTTTTGTTTTTTCCCCTTTAAGGTGATTGTTTAAGTCCTTAATATATCCCAATCCACTTTTAGGATCGGTATCTCTACCGTCGGTAATAATGTGAACAAAAACTTTTTCAAGCCCGGCAGCCTCCGCAATATCAATTAAATTATAGAGATGATTATTCATTGAGTGAACTCCACCATCAGAAAGTAAACCAATAAAATGGAGTGCTTTACCATTGTGTTTTGTATTACTCAAAGCAATATTTAATTGAGGAGTATCTTTAAGGAAATTATGCTCGATAGCATTATTTATTCTTTCCAGATCCTGAAACACTACACGACCAGCACCAATATTTAAATGGCCAACCTCTGAGTTACCCATTTGTCCATCGGGCAGTCCTACATTCTGACAGCAGGTAAACATTTCAGAATTTGGATACTCATCCATTAGTGAATCAAAGTATGGAGTGTGAGCATTGTAAATAGCATCGCTATTACTCTTATTTCCAAGTCCCCATCCGTCTAATATGATAAGCAATAGTTTATTTATATTTTTTTTATCCATGTGTGTAAATCTAAAAGTAGCATTATTAATTCAATGCAAAAATATACTTTTTAGATATTTGAGTATGTTAGTTATTAAATGAAAGACTTATATTTGTATTAAAATACTACTATCACGATAAAATCGCTGTTTTAAAACGTTTGCGAAAAAACTAATGGAATAATATGATAAAAAAATGGGTTATCCCAGATATACACGGCTGTGCACTTACTCTAAAATATCTTATTGAATCGCAGATTAAGCCCAATAAAAATGATGAAATTTATTTTATCGGAGATTATATCGATCGTGGTCCGGATAGCAAAGGTGTTATTGATTACATAATGAATATGCAGGAAAACGATTTCAATGTTACCTGCCTCATGGGAAACCATGAAGATTACTGTATCAGAGCTTGGGAAGAAGATTCAAAAAAAAGAGGATTTCTTGGTATTCGTTCAAAAGGCAGAACTCAGAAGGAATGGGAGAAATATGGTGGCAAACAAACTATGGAAAGTTTTGATGCTGAAAGACCTAAAGATATTCCTGAAAAGTATATTAACTGGATGAGAAACCTGAAATACTATGTTGAACTAGATAAATTTATTATTGTTCATGCAGGCCTTAATTTCAAGAAGGATGATCCTTTCGAGGACAAACGCGCTATGATTTGGGCACGTGATTTTAAAATTATTCCTGAAAAAATTGGCAATAAAAGAATAATCCACGGTCATGTTCCGGTTAATCATGAGTTTATTGATCTGGCTATAAATTCGAATGATTACAAATTTATTGACCTTGATAATGGTGTGTACATTCAACAGCGGGCAGGCTATGGTAATTTAGTAGCATTGGAACTTACCGAAATGAAGTACACTACTCATTCGCTTATGGATGAAGTAACTTACAAAGGGATATAATTATTGCTGGTTGCAAATTAAAAATTATAACTTTTTAAAATCCAGTTTGTTAAAATGGAAATCAGGAGCATCCATATCTATTGTAAATCCTGACACCTTGCCTTTACCATCAATAATGAAAGTAACGAACCCAGGAGGGAGAAATGGATCATTAAACTCTATTTTAAAAGTATCGTAATGCCAATGCTCCATATTGCTGGTAAACAGTTTAGCCGTAGGAACTAGTGTTATTTGCAAACTATTATTTTCTATTTCAATTTTAGCCATTCCATACATTTCATCTTCATAACTACCAATGTATGCCGAATCAGATAATGAAAGATTAGTATTCTTCACACGGTCTTCTTCAAACTGCTGCCAAGTGTTAACTAGTTTTTCTTTTTGCTTTTTCTCATATTCCAAATATTTCCCAGCCCAATCTGTAGTATCTGAATTATCTAAGTAAAAATTTATAATTTTTCTATCAATTGCAGGAACAAGAGCCGACAGTTGGTTAGCAAGAATAACATAGGCAAGGCTATCTTCGGGCACTACAACAACCTTTGAATGAAAACCAGGTAATCCTCCACCATGATTTATTATTTTCATTCCTTTGTAGTCTTTTAAAAACCAGCCAAGTCCATAAGCTGAAAAGTGCAAGCCTCCCTGCTTTTCTGCTCTTCCAGAATTTAATATTGTATGCGGAGAGACCATTTTGTAATAATTCCTTTCCGAAAAAATCAATGTGTCATCTGTTTTTCCCTTATTAAGAATTAACTGGGCCCAATTCATCATTTCTTTAATGGAACTATTTATTGCACCAGCGGCACCAATATTATCATAATTTATGAAATCCATCGATTTTCCGTCAATATGTGGCCAGGCAGCATCTTTGTTTTCCTCAAATCCTGTGTTGGTAGTTGTGGAGGTTTCCATATTTAAATTAAATAATATGTTTTCCTCAACAAACTCAGGCCAGGTTTGCCCTGTAACGCTTTCAATTAATTCACCGGCAGTAATAAACATAAGGTTTGAATATCCAAATTCCTCACGCATACTGTATGGGTTTTTACGATATTTAAACCTCTTAACAACCTCGCTAGTCTTTCTATCGGTTCCATACCAAAGTAAGTCGCCATCGAAAGTTTCAAAACCCGAGCGGTGGGAAAGAAGATCTTCTACGGTCATTTCTGCTGTTAAATAAGGATCGTACAAACTAAACCCCGGCAAGTGATCCACTACTTTGTCTTTCCAGTTTACATCTCCTCTTTCTACTAATATGGAAATACAAGCAGAAGTAAATGCTTTTGAGCAAGATGCAATTCCAAAGAGAGTATTCTCATCCACTTTTTTACCTGATTCTGTATTCTTCACACCATAAGTTTCCATAAATACAATTTCACCATTCTTAATAATTCCAACGGCGAAACCAGGCATCTCAAACTCACCTACATATTCATCAATATAATTGTTGAGTTCTTTGTAATCCTTTTTGTCCTGTGCTGTTAAATTATTACCAACAACAGTAATAAACGTAATGGCTATTACTAGAAATAAATTTTTCATGTTCATGTTACTTAAAATATTATGTAATCTTCAGGGTTTACTGGGACTCCATTATGCCATAGTTCAAAATGAAGGTGAGGTCCGGTTGATATTTCACCCGACTCTCCTGTAATAGCAATGGGCTCTCCTGCACTCACTATCTGCCCTTCTTTCTTAAGCAATACAGAATTATGTTTGTAAAAAGAAACAATATTCTGCTGATGCTGTAGAGCAATAATATAACCTGTTTCAAGGGTCCAACCAGAGAATACAACAGTCCCGTCAAGGATCGCTTTTATTGCTGAATTATGTTTTGAAACGATATCTATGCCATAGTGATCTTTGCTAAGGTCAAATTTTGAGGTTACTATTCCAACAACTGGAGGATAGAAACTAAGGTTTCGGATGCTAACCTTATTTTGTTCAATGGTTTCATTTGCTTCCGAAAAGTACAAATTATGAAGACTTTGACTCTCAAATTCCAGTCTCAGTAAACTATCTTCAATCGATTTCTTCAATTCTATGTTATCGTAGTCTGTATTTTCAGTTTCATGAAATTCAGAAGGCTCTTCAAATTCTTTTTCTTCAATAATATTTTTTATACTTTCAAAAAAAAGATCCTTACGGTCAAGTTCTCTTTGAAGTGAGTCGGCCATAATGTTCAGCCTTATGAGAGATTCGCGTTCATAATTACTTGAATAGCCAGGTATGTACTCTTTAATAGGGCTGTAAATAATTAGCAAAAAAGTAAGCACAGTAAAAATAATACTCAGACTTACCACCACGCTAAGCACATTCAATCTTGTAAGTCTGAAAATTAACCGCTCCTCAAAAGTTTCATCGTTGAAAATAACCATGCGGTACTTACTCCTTAGTTTGTAAAACCACTTTTTATTAGAAACTTTCTTGGCCATTTTTTTTAATTAAAACGCAAACCTACATAAAAAAGGTATTGATGGAAATATGAAACTGAAAAGTAATATGACTTTTCAAGCACAAACATTTAATCATAGTACAACTATTAGCACTTCTTTCTTATTTTTGCCCTTCTTTCAGTAATATTTTATCCTGAATTAAGTTATTAAGGAAATTTATACTTTGAACATAAGCAAAATACATAGGTTAATACTTGGTCTTCTGGCTTTTGGACTGATATTTTCAATCACTGCCTGCTCTACCAAAAAAAATGGTTGGACGAGAAGGGCATTTCATAATATCAACTGTCATTACAATGTTTACTGGAATGGGATGATGAGCCTTCAGGAGGGTGCCAAGACGCTGGAAGAAAGTGTAAATGATGATTACTCTAAGATTCTTAGAGTTTACAATTATGGTGATAAAAGAGAGGCTCAAAAAATATATCCTAAGATGGATCGAACCATCAAAAAGGCTTCAATAGGGATACAACGTCACAGTATGTATTTTGGTGGTAAAGAACAAGTTAAATGGATTGATGACAGTTATCTGATGATGGGCAAAGCCCACTTTTACAAACATGACTATGTTAGCGCAAAACGTGTATTTGACTATGTAGCAAAGAATTATCAAGATGAACCAATACATTATGATGCTTATCTTTGGCTTGCAAAAACACACATAGAAGCAGAACGATATGAAAAGGCTGAAGCTACCATAAACCTATTACAAAGCAAACTCGATGAAAATGATTTTCCCATTGAGGTGGAAAATCAAATACCACTAATATTAGCCGATTTTTACATTGCTCAGGAAAAATACGACAATTCATATCAATTCCTGGAAAGATCGCTGGAAGTTAACAAGAAGAAAGATATTATTACGAGAGTTGAATTTATTTTGGGCCAACTTAATCAGGCGGAAGGTGACTTTGAAACTGCAACAGCATATTTTAAAAGTGTTGTTAAGAAGAATCCTAATTATGTTATGGCTTTCGAGGCTAAGATGAACATGGCTGAAACTTATGCCTCGGAAACTGGTGATAGCAAAGGAATAAATAAGATTCTGAATAAAATGCTCAAAGAAATTAGAAACAAAGAGTTTCAGGATCAAATTTATTATGCCCTTGCAAGAGTTGCTTTAAAAGACGCTAACGACACACTTACTATCCATTATTTAAGACTTTCTGTAAGCAGCAGCGTAAAAAATAATGTGCAAAAAACTAAATCATCTCTGGAAGTTGCTGATATGTTTTTTGAAAGGTCTAATTATGTTTATGCACAGGCATATTATGATACCGCTGTTGCGTCATTACCTACCACTTATCCCGATTACGATGCAATAAGTCATAAAGCTGGCGTGCTATCTATTTTAGTAACCCAAGCGCAAACGATTAAAGTGCAGGATAGCCTTCAAACTCTGTCCCGTATGGATACAACAGAACTCTATGCCATAATTGACAAAAAAATAGAGGAATATATGGCTGCCGAAGAAAAGAAGAGAGAGGAAGAGGAAGAGCTTGCTGATGGTGGAGGTACTCAGTTTGTTGATATGAATTCAGGTGGAAGACAAAATACAAGTCTTGGAAGTGGTGAATGGTATTTTTACAATACTACGGCTTTAAGTTTTGGGTTTTCTGAATTCAAAAAAAAATGGGGAGACAGGAAACTGGAAGACAACTGGCGACTAACTGATAAAAGAATGATTTTACAATCATTGGATGACGATATTAGTGGAACTCCATCTGACTCTGTATCAGCTGATACATCTACATATTCTGTAAACCCAATCGACAGAACTTTTTATCTTGCAGATATTCCGAATACGCCCGATAAAATTAGTGCCTCCGACGAACAAATTATTGAAGCATACAACAAACTTGGGTTTATTTATCTTATGGAACTTGAGGATACTACTAATGCCAGAACAACCTATTTAGAATTTCAGGAACGTTACCCTGAAAATGACTACAGACTTGATTCATGGCATGCCCTTTACAAAATTTACAAATGGCAAAACAACACAGGTGAAATGAACTATTACAAAAACCTGATATTAACTAATTACCCTGAAAGCACAATTGCCAAAGTTATCATTAACCCAAATTATTATACTCAACTTGAAGAAGAAAAACTAAAGGCTTCAGAATTGTACATGAGAACATACAAGGCCTTTAATGATGAGAAATATTATCGTGTGATTTCCTACTCAAATAAGGGAATAGAACTTTACCCTGATGATACTGCAGTTATGCCAAGGTTCATGTATTTAAGAGCCCTTTCTTTGGGGAAAGTTGACACACAGGACACATTGTATGCTTCGCTTGATAGTTTGATAACAGCCTACCCTAGAAGTCCTGTTACCCCTAGAGCAAAAGAACTTTTACGAATTCTACAGCAAGAATATGGTCTTGGCGATGCCGTCAATAATCAAGGAAAAGAAGAGATATTAGCACAAAAAGAAGAACCATCTATTTATACTTACGAAGAAAACGAAGTCCACTTTGTAATGTTTGTGGTTAATAATAAATCAGTAAAAATAAGTCCGTTAAAGATCAGAT
>Ga0164315_10002382_pt1 | contig 14413 bp, 10 predicted proteins | sample GuaBasSedimGuay6_FD_113737 | JGI IMG/M metagenome (GOLD analysis project Ga0164315, IMG submission 113737) | Subseafloor sediment microbial communities from Guaymas Basin, Gulf of California, Mexico - Guay6, Core 4569-2, 0-3 cm | ecosystem: Environmental > Aquatic > Marine > Hydrothermal vents... | reverse complement strand
CCGTCAAGGGTCACGGTCAGATGGCCGGAGTTCAGGGGTGAGTCAAAGCGAAGGTGAATCTTGACCAGGCCCGGGATGGGTTCGGCCTGTGGTGGGGCCGGTTTTGGCTGTGCAGCAATGGCTGTGGTTGTCCGGACTGGGGTGGTCCGGTGGGTTGGCTGTCTCCGGGTATCCTTGAGCCGCTCTGAAGCCAGCTCGAAATAGCTGGAGGCCAGTTCGTGGCCGGCATCAATGTCCAGAGCCTGTTTGAAGCGTTGCACGGCTGACTGGTATCGGCCCTTGCGATAGAAATCTCGTCCCTCGCTCACCAGATCCTCCACTCGATTCCGGTCAGCGAGGATGGTCTCTTCGGCTTCCAGGGCTCGATGGATCTGGGCGGCCAGTGCCCGTCCTCCTGGTGAGGCCGGGGCTTGGTGGAGGGCCTGGAGGCAGGCGGCTTCTGCAGCCGGCAGATTACCGTGCGCCAAAGCGTCTTGCGCGTGCATGTACTTCTTGACCGTCCAGTGTCGCCCGAGAACCGCTTCGGCCGAAGGGCTGGGCCAAGGTCCACGGTCGACCGTCATGTTCAATATCACGACTGCGATCAGGATGATCAGTGCCCAGCCGCCGATGACCGCTGCCGCCCAACGGCCTTCGACAGGCCATTGGATCCAACTGGGGAGCGGGAGATCTTTGAGAGGGTGGCGAAAATCAAACGATCGGCTTTTTGAAACGGGCTCGGATGTGGGTATGTCGGGCTGGGAAGATGTGACGGAGGTTCGGCCGGCATCGTCCTCCGAACGGGGGACGAGAGCCCGTGCCAGGGCGCCCAGGACCTCGGCCAATTCCGCCCCAGTTTGGAACCGCCGGGCAGGATCCTTTTCCAGACACTTCAGTACGATCGGGTTGAAGGCTGCCGGCAAGCCGGGGACGACCGTCGATGGAATTGGGCATGCTTCCTGGGCGATTTTAAGGGTCACTTCGTGCATGTTTGCGCCCTTGAAAGGGCGGGTTCCGGTCAGGAGTTTGAACAGTACGACGCCGAGTGAAAAGAGATCGGATCGGCCGTCGACCGTCTTGCCCGTGATCTGCTCGGGGGACATGAAATTCGGAGTTCCGATGAACTGCCCGTCGACGGTCAGATTGGAGCTTTCGAGGCGTGCGACGCCGAAGTCCATCACCTTGGGAGACCCATCGGTCGTCAGGATGATGTTGGCAGGCTTGATGTCCCGATGGACGACGCCGAGATTGTGGGCGTAATCCAGGCCGAGCGCCACTTCAGCAACAATGCGAGCTGCTTCGGCAGGGTGGAGGCGCCGATCCGCCCCCAGCATCTGTTCGAGATCCTGGCCCTTGATGTACTCCATCGCAATGTAGACCAGACCGGTGTCGGGGCATTCGCCGACATCATGGATCGTGACGATGCCGGAGTGGTTGAGACGTCCGGCGGCTCGGGCTTCGCGAAAGAACCGCTCTCGGAACTCCCCGGCATAATCAGGGTCGATATCAATACGGAGCGTTTTGAGAGCGACGCGCCGGTCAATGATTGAGTCCCGTGCCAGGTAGACGACGCCCATGGCGCCCTTGCCCAGGGTCTCGAGAATTTCATACCGGCCAATTCGTTCGCTGGACACCGCGCCATTGTAGCGCGACCCGACCGCGACAACCCCGATGAAATCGTCACAATAGGGCACGGAAATGCACAAAAGAGGGAGTTGCCGCCTCTGTTGCTGACAATCAAGAGAAAGATATTCGACGCCAATGGATGCCACTAATGGAAAAGTTGTGCCGAAAAGGCGCCACCGGTCTTTTCGGCGCGGTTGATTGGATGAAAACGAGCCAATAACTCGGCATGGTGTTTGCATTAAGGGCTTGGTCGGGCCAACTGGCCCCGGGGGAGCGTGATGGAACAACGACTTGAAGAACGACAGGTAGATCGGGCTGCGGCCCGGTTGGGAGAAATTCAGCGGGCCGTATCCGCAGTGGTCGTCGGCCAGGATCGACTTGTGGAAACGGTGCTCGTGGCACTGTTGTGCCGCGGTCATGTCCTGCTCGAGGGCGTGCCGGGTCTGGCCAAGACCCTGCTGGTTCGGAGCCTGGCCTCCGTGGTCGGCGGCGCCTTCCAACGGCTGCAATTCACACCGGATTTGCTGCCGTCCGATGTGACGGGGACCTTAATTTTTGACCCCAAGACCTCGGAATTTGTGGCTCACAAGGGGCCGGTATTTGCCAACCTGGTGTTGGCAGACGAGATCAACCGCGCACCGGCCAAGGTGCAATCGGCCCTGCTGGAGGCGATGGAAGAACGTCAGGTCACAATTGGTGACGAGACCTTCCTCCTGCCCGAGCCCTTCGTCGTTCTGGCAACCCAGAACCCGATCGAACAGGAGGGAACCTACCCGCTGCCCGAGGCGCAACTTGACCGGTTCCTTTTCAAGGTTCTGGTCGACTATCCGGCTCTCGACGAGGAGCGCAAGGTCCTGGAGTATCATCTGGGCGAGTCCTTTCCAACCGCACAGTGCATTACCTCCCTCGATGAACTTGGTGAGTTGGAGCAGGTGGCCCGAGAGGTCTATCTGGACGACCGTATTCGGTCTTACATCGTCAATTTGGTGGCTGCTTCGAGGCGCCCGGCTGAGGTTGGCCTGGGTGATCTGGCACCGCTAATCGCCTTTGGTGCCTCGCCTCGTGCCTCGATCGCCTTGGCAGTCGGGAGCCGTGCCCTGGCCCTGGTCCGGGGCCGGGCCTTCGTAACGCCGGAAGACGTCAAGGAGTTGGCGCCCGCCGTCCTGCGGCATCGTATGGTTTTGACCTACGAGGCGGAGGCCGAGGGTGTCGGCGCAGAGGATGTGGTCGAACGACTGTTGTTGGCGGTGGAGGTGCCGTGAGTTCGATCCCGGGAAATTTGGCCCGGTGGTTGGGCAAAACGGTTCCGGCCGATCCTGTTCAGCGCGTCGGTCCTGAACTCCGTGCCCAGGTCAGGCGCCTGGAAATCCGCGCGCGCCAGGCGATGGAGGCGGGCATGGCGGGGCGCTATCGCAGCGCCTTCAAGGGTCGTGGCCTGGAGTTCGACGAAGTCCGGGAGTATCGCAGCGGTGACGACGTGCGGACAATCGACTGGAACGTGACGGCCAGAACAGGCGAACTGCACGTCAAGCGATATCACGAAGAACGGGACCTGACGGTGTTGCTTCTGGTGGATCTTTCGGCATCGACCCGGTTCGGTTCCGGAGTGATGACAGTGCATGATTTGATTGCCGAGGCCTCCAGTCTGTTTGCCCTGGCTGCATCGAAACAGGACCGGATTGGCGCTGTCTTGTTCGATGATCGAATTCGGTCGTTGATTCCGCCTCGTTCCGGTTGGCGCCATGGTCTCCGGGTGGTTCGAGAGGTACTGGGAGCGGCTCCTGGCGGCCGAGGTACGGCGGTTGAGGAGGCGGTCAATGCCGCAGGGCGTTTACTCCATCGACGCGGCGTGGTGATCTTGATGGTCGACCGGACCTGCAGCCTGCCCCGCCGAATGCTGGCTGCGTTGGCCGGACGTCATGATGTCGTGGTGGTTCGGGTGGGAGATCCCTTGTTGACCAGAGGCGTCGAGAGTGGCGTGATTCCGGTGGCCGATGTCGAGAAGGGCAGGCGTTGGATTGCCGGGCGGACCCGCGGGACGCGCGAGAAAATTGTCATGCCTGGGGTTGACGTGGTCGATTTGTCGACTGACCAAGACTATCTGCCGGCGGTACAGGCACTGTTTGATCGACGGGAGCGCCGCCGTGCGGGATAAAGCTCTCAGCTCTCAGCTCTCAGCTTTCAGGAGCTCTCAGCTTTCAGCTGAGCCTCTTGCAAAAAGTTCGAAACGAGGGGGCGCTCGTTGCGGGGCTGGGACATCGCGCGTCGCCCGGCAGGGCGACCATGCCGCAGGCATGAAATCCCAGAGGGATCAGCGTGGGCTCAGAGCCCCGCGCTCCATTTACGGTACCCCAGGTTTCGCGGTGGGAGCGCGGGCCTCCCGGCCCGCATCGTGCCGATTGATTTTTGCAAGAGGCTCAGTTCTCAGCTCTCAGTCATCCTCTTTCAGCGGGAACGGTTGTGAAATCCCGTTGTGTGGTGTAGCAATTGGGTCGAAGAAGTTGAAGAAGGACACGCTCGTTGTCTCCCCCTCTCCCCCTCTCCCCCTCTCCCCCCCCCTCCTCCTCTTTGTCTTTTTGTGGCTAATCCTCTTCTCTTCTGTCGGGGTACTTGAGGCCGGTGAGGCCTCCCTGGAGATCAGGGTTCCGGATCACGCGGTGACGGTTGGCGATCGGGTCTCCATTCGAGTTCAGGCTCGCGGTGGCGAGGATGCACTGTGGGGTGATCTGGCGCTGTCCGCGGCACAGGGAGATCCCTGGGCCGTCGTTGAGGGTCCGAGAGAAATTCCTGGTGCCAAGCCACCGGCCTGGGAGGTTGTCCTTGTGCCGCTCGATATCGGCGACCTTGAATTACCGGCTATCGAGGCTAGTCTTCGAAACACCGATGGTGTGGCGGTCAACATTGCAGCGGATCAGAAAATGACTGTCACGGTGGCCTCGGTTCTTGCGCCTGAGGACGAGGGCCAACCGGCGCCGCTCAGGGATCCACTGAGTGTCCGCGGTTTTCCGTGGGAGTGGGCGGGACCCTTGTTTGTCGTCTTGTTGCCGCTGGTGCTTCTGGCCGCCTGGTGGTGGAGGTCGCGCTCACGTGGAACCTCCGAGACTGGTGGGGCCCCGAGGTTGGCGCCCTTTGAAGAGTTGGAACGGTTGCTTCGGGAGGTTCACAGTGCAATTGGGCTCCAGCCGGCGGCGGTCGTCTGTGATCGTCTGGCTTCTGGGGTTCGGCACTACCTCGAGAGGCGAACCGGTGAGCCGGCGGCCGAGATGACCTCCAATGAGTTGCGGGTCTTGGCCCGTCGGGCGGGGTGGTCACAGGAGGTGCAGCAGGGATTGCAGAGATTGACGGGTGTGGCCGATGGGGTCCGCTTTGGTCGCCGAAAGGTTGCGGATTCCGAACTGGAAGCCGCCGGGCGTTCTGCGCACGAAATCGGCAAAGAGTTGGAGATCTTCTTGAAGCCGGATGACAGTGGTGACGAAGGGGAGCAGTGATGCGTATTGCCTCACCAGAATGGCTGTTCCTCGTGGTGGTGGCGGCGATCTTCGTCGGCGTGTGGATCATGCGTCGGCGATGGCTGCGCTATCCCTTTCCCATTGTTGATCGTGCACATTCCGGCAGAGGGCGACGATTTGTGTGGGCGGCAATGGCGACCACTGCGGCCGGGGTGATGGCGGCGGCGGCCATCGTGCCCCTGGCGGTGGGTCTGGCACGACCCCAGGAAGTCTTGTCCCGGAGCATCGAAACGGCAGAGGGAGTGGACTTGGCCGTTGTTTTGGACGTTTCCGGATCGATGGCGGCGCTCGATTTTAAGCCGACAGACCGTCTCGGTGTCGCCAAGGACGTTATCGGAAGTTTCCTCGAGGGCAGGCCTCACGACCGGATCTCCCTGGTGGTGTTTGCGGGGGCTGCCGTGACCCTGTGTCCCTTGACCCTGGATCATGAGGTTGCCGGCCGAATGCTCTCAGATGTCGAGATGGGCGTTTTGCCTGACGGTACGGCGATCGGAATGGGCCTTGGCACAGCGGTCAGCCGATTGCGATCATCGGAGAGCGAGTCCAAGGTCGTTATTCTGGTGACCGACGGGTCCAACAATGCAGGGCAGCTGGATCCCCTGACCGCGAGCGATCTTGCTGTCGAAGAGGAAATTGTCGTTCATACGGTCCTCGTGGGCAGGGGTGGAGAGGTGCCGTTACCGGTTCGGGTCAGGGATCCGAGAACCGGACGTGTGATGGAGCAGATTCGACAGGTTGTGGTCGAGACCAACCCCGAGCTGTTGGCGGAGATTGCTCGTCGAACCGGAGGCAGCTCCTTCCACGCCAGGGATGCCAAGGCCCTGAAGGAGGTTTTTTCGGAGATCGATGCCTTAGAAACCACTGAATTCAGTTCGACCCGGCTGGAGCGCTATAGAGAGCGGTTTGAACCGTGGGCGATGGCCGCTTTTCTGGTGTTGCTGGTGGCAGCCGGCGTTGAAAGCCTCGCGGGGAGGACTCCATGGTGATCTTCGCCCAGCCCGAACGGTTGTGGCTGCTCTTTGCGGTCGCCGGCATAATCTCTTTGGTTCTTGTGCGGCACCGCAGTCGTCTGGCACGCCAACGGAAAATGGCGTCACCGGCGGTGTGGGATCGATTGACGGGAGGGGCGCCGGCAACCGGTCTGTGGCGGATGGTCCTGTGGTGTGCCGCGGCCGCCTTGATTGTTCTGGCTCTGGCTCGACCACAATGGGGGGCAATGCCGGATGAGGTCTCCATTAGGACCAGAGACCTGGTCCTGGCTGTCGATGTATCTGACTCCATGCAGTGTCCTGACGTTCAGCCCAACCGTTTAGGGCGTTCACTTGAGATTATTGGCCGGGCTCTGCCTGGCCTCGGGGGCAATCGAATCGGTGTTGTGGTTTTTGCAGGAGAGGCCTATTCGCTGATTCCTCTGACGACCGATCTCGAGGCGGTGGCATCCTTCTTAGACGGGGTCCATCCCGGCATGGTCGGCAAGCCGGGTTCAAATCTCGAGGCGGCGGTCGGAGCTGCGGTTCGTCTGTTGCCTGCTGAGGGCGAGGGTCGAGTGGTCGTTCTTTTCAGCGATGGAGAAAATCTTCAAGGCAGAATCGATGTGGCGGCTTCGGTGCTCAAGGAGGCCGGGGCCGGGTTGCTCGGAATTGTTGTCGGGACCGAACGAGGTGGTCCAATTCCGGCCTTCGATGCTTCGGGCGCCGTGCACTACAAGAAGAACAAGGATGGCCAACCGGTGGTGACCCGGGCCGAAACGGCAACCTTCGAAAAGATGGCCGAGAAGGTCGGTGGTGAGGTTTTGGTGGCTGGTGGCGCCCAAACCGAGAAGGAGCTGATTGCCGCCGTCGAAGGCCTGAGGACACGTGAAGTTCAGACCGAACAGAAACCTCGCCGGATTGAGCGGTTCCCAGTGTTCCTGATCGCGGCGACCCTGATGGTGATCGGCAGTTTTCTCCTGTCACCTTGGCGGAGACGGGCTGCTGTTGCCCTGATTCTCCTGGCCTTCGGTGTCATTCCGGTTGAGGCACAGCAGAGTCCTCCATCGGTCCCCGTCATCCATGGCCCTCCACAGGGCGAGGTCGCTGCTGGACAGGTACAGCAGCCGGAGTCGGTTTCATGGTGGCAACGGTGGATTCCCGGTGGCAGCCGGCGGCTGGCACGGGCAGGCATGTCCGGATGGGAGGGTGGAGACGCCGAAAAAGCCGTCAAGAACTTCGACGGAGCCGCCCAGTTGGATCCCGAAAACCCCGAACGGATCTATGATCTGGGAACGGGTCTGGCGGCCCTGGGAGCAGCGGAACCGGCGATTGCTTTATTGACTCAAGCGGAAGATGGCGGTGTGGCTGGATCGTCCTACAACGCCGGGACCGCAGCCTTGACCGGCGAACAGGCAGAGATGGCCGTCGAGTTCTTGCGTCGGGCATTGTTGGCCGACGGCGAAAACCCGGAGGTCAAGCGGAATTTCGAGTTGGCCCTCAAGATGCAGCAGGAACAACAGGAGCAGAAGCAGGAAAACCAGGACGAGAACGAGGACCAGAAGGACGAGCAAGAAGAACAAGAAGAACAGGACCAGCAGGATCAGCAGCAGCCGACCCCAACTCCTGATCCTTCGGGTGAGCAGGGTCCGCAGCCCACCCCCACCCCTGATCCGAATGGTGGTCTCTTCGATGCGTTGGATCGGGCCGAAGCCGAGGCCCGAGAGGCGATGCAGACGCCGGTGCCCCAAAGCGGGAATGTGGAGAAGGACTGGTGAGAGTTCCGGGGCGCATCAGTCAGAGCATTCGACGTTGCATGTTGCACGTTCAAGCTTCGGTGTTGTCTCTCCCCGTTACAGGTAAGGGGTTAGGGATTAGGGATCACGGATTAGGGATCCAGCGATGGGCGGTTTGTGCTGCGGTATTTCTGATCTGCCTTGCGGCAGGGGTGACGACCTTGGTTGCCGCGGAGCCTTCGCTCCGGGTGGGTCTGGAGCCGCAGCGCCTTGGTCTTGAGGATCTGACCCGATTGACCGTACAGGTCGTTGAACCGGGGAATGACCGCCCGGAGCCCAATCTTGGACAACTGGTCAATTTCGAGGTCGTTCAGGGACCGTCAACCGAGACCCATTTCAGCTGGGTCAACGGGCAGTCGACGTCATCCTTGAGTCTCAGCTGGGTTTTACGACCCCTTGGAGTGGGTTCGGCTGTGGTTGGTCCGATCACCGTCAAGCTCGGTGCCCGTGAACTTGCGGGTGGTGCGGTGACGGCGGAAATTGTGCCCGGCTCGGTGCACCAGCAGCGACGAACCAGACGCACGGGGCCGTTTGGTAGGGTTGATCCCTTCGCCGAGTTCTTTGGCAATTCCAGAGGACCTGCTCGCCAGGCGAAGGTCGAAATGCGACACATCCTCTCTCGGTCAAAGGTCGCCGATGGACGGCCGCTGGTGGTGAGTGTCGTTCTGGATACGACCGGTGGTGGCGTTGACGGTTTTGAGTGGGTTGACGTACCCGAGTATCCCGGGTGGTGGGTTCAGCGTTTGGAGAATCCTGAAAAAGTTGAGGCCGAGGTTGTCGAGGTCAATGGAGAGAGCTTTAATCGTTTCATTTTGGCCCGTTTCGTCCTGATACCCCTCAAGCCTGGGACCCTTCAAATTCCTGCGGCCAAGGCCCGAATCGGATTCCGGGGTCAGAGTGTTTTTGCGCCCCATACGGTTGTCGAACGCTCGACCCGGACGGTGGACGTCGTCGTTACGCCGAGGCCGGCCGCGCCTCCCGGGTTCTCGGGTGCGGTGGGGGACCTCAGGTATTCGGCCACAATCACACCCGACGTGATTCCTTTTGGGGCCTCTACGGTCGTCACGATCACCCTGGAGGGTAGAGGAAATCTCCCCCTGGTGCAGGCGCCGTCCCTGTGGCCGGCCTGTGGAGATTGCGAGAGCTATCCGCCGGAAGAGGAGAGTGCGGTCACTATTGACCGTTCAGGCATTCACGGCTCTCGGAGCTGGAGTATGACCTTGCTGCCACGGACGTCGGGTGAGCTCATCCTTGAGCCGGTCACGCTGGCGGTGTTCAATACCGTCTCCGGTACTTATGAGAACCATCGCCTCGGTCCCATGACCTTGATGGTCGAGGCGCCCATCCCTACGCCGACTCCGGTCACGCATGTTTCTGCCGCAGGGGTTGCCGACGGACACGACGAAGGTCCGGTGGGAGATCAACCGGAGTTTGATTCCGGCCGAGGAGTACCTTCCGATGTGCCGATCTGGGTCATTGTCGGTAGTGCTCTGCTGATTGGTGTCTTCGGTGGAGGACTCCTGGCCTGGTTGGTCACCCGGCGGCGCGGCGGATTGATTCCGGCCCGAAAGGCCGGGCAGACGCCTGCTGAGAGGGCGCGCGAATTGCAGTTGGCGATGGAGCAGTGGTGGGTTACTTTGCCCGAGGACCAGAAATTCGGCGCCAAAGAGGCCGAGATGAAGGCCGTCCGAAAGGCCCTCGAGGCCATTCGTTTTGCTCCCGGGCGAGCAGATCACAGTGAAACCGCCCGTGACCTCGAGAAAAGACTGCGTGCGTTGGTGCGGTGAGGGGAAGCTGTCAGCTATCAGCTATCGGCTCTCAGCCCACTCCGCCCGCTTCGCGGGCCTGAGCCTGTTGGCTCGGTAGGATTTCGGCCTGGCGTCGGTTCCTAACTGGCATGCAATGCCGTCGGGATGATTGCTTCGCCGGGGCGGCACATCATCTTTTGGCTCAAATAGAAATCGTCGTGAGCGTTGTGATGGCTGATAGCTGACGGCTGAGAGCTGAGAGCAACCCGGCGGGGTCGGCCGGTAAATATTATTGTTCCGGCTCCGCCGGATTGGTACACTGATTCTCATGAATCTGTCGCCTGATGTCAAGACGCTCGCTCAAAAGGCGCTGGAGCCACACCTCGAGCGCCAGCGCTACACGGCATTGACCATTCCTCGCCTGGACCTGGGGCCCTTTCTGGTCGAAATTCTGAGCAAAGCCAACGACTTTGTGCCCTCGGAGGCCGGTTCTTTTTTGATGGACCGTCCTGGGGACCGGGTCGGCGGAGAGGGACCGGATCTTTATTTTCTGGCGGCCTTCGGCCCGTCGGCCGGGACCGTGCTGGGGCGTACGCTCCATTCGAGTGACGGGGTCGTCGGACGGGTCTATAGGACTGGCGAACCCTATTTGATGGTTGATCCTCCGGCAGACCGCCACTTCTGTGACCGTTTTGATGCCGCTTCGAATTTTAAGACTTCCGGTGTCGTTGCCGTTCCGATCAGGATTGAACATACGGTCTGCGGGGTCCTCGAATTGGTCAATCGGAGGAGTGGAACCTACACCTCGCAGGATATCGGTATTCTGGAGGTCTTTGGGGCCTATACATCCGCCTTTCTCGAGAATCTTCTCGATGCGCGGCGAGCAGGTGAGATGGCCCGAAGGGACGATCTCAGCGGCCTCTACAACGATCGATTCTTTCACCATCGACTGACCGAGGATCTTGTACGAGCCGATGTCGCAGGGGCTGAGGTCGCCTTGCTTTTCCTGGATCTCGACAACTTCAAGGCGGTCAACGACACCCTGGGCCATCTGGCGGGCTCACAGGTCTTGAAAGAGTTTGCGGTCTTGTTGTCTCAGGCGGTCGATGTACCCGAGGCGACTCTGGCGCGCTACGGAGGTGATGAATTTGTCGTCATCCTGCCGGGGTTTGATGCCGAGGAGGCGGCGAAGGTCGGGGAGAGGATCTGTGAATCGCTCCGGGGGGCGACTTTCCTCCGGGGGAGCTTCACCTGGGCTGACGGACCAGTCAGCCTCCGTTCGGTCTTGACAGTGTCCGTTGGTGTTGCCGTCTATCCTCTGCACCTCCCTCGGTCGGGATCGACCGATCTGAAGAAAAACCTGCTGATGCGAGCCGCCGACTTGGCGATGTATCGGGCCAAAGAAGACGGCAAGGACCGTGTCGTCGTGGCGCCGATAGTGTCATCGTAAGAGGGCATTTGTTCAGCTGGTTTTCCAGAGAGATCAATTCATCGAATGCCAAATTGGCAGACCAAAACGGTGGAACGAGCCGGCGAGGTTCTCCGCAAGGTGGGAACGAGCTAACCGCCAAAAGCTAATGGCTAATAGCTCCCCTTTTGGTGCCGCTTCGACAGGTTGGGAATTTGGCATGCCCTTTGCTTTGTTATTGAGGGTTGCAGTCTCTAGGATGCAAGGGCTCGACGCCCACAGGAGGTCTTGATGAAAATTGGTTCGAACAATGTGCTTTCCCTCGCTGCCGTCGTGGTGGCGGCGGTTCTCTTTGGAATGATGCTCTCGGGTGGTCTGGACATGACCCAGACTGTCGGGGCCGATCGCTCCGACACGAGTATGCAGGCAACTCCGGCGGCGGTTAATTTTCTAGCCCCTGACTTTGTTGCCCTTTCCGACCGGGTCATTCCCTCTGTCGTTTCCGTGAGGGTGATCGACTTCCGGTCTGCCCGCGAACAGGCTCCACAGGATCGTTTTCACTTCTTCTTCCGCCAGCAACCGACTCCGGAAGATGAAGAGCCGATGCCGCGACGCTCTGAAGGTTCGGGTTTTTTCATTACTGCGAATGGTGAGATTATCACCAACAATCACGTCATCGAGGATGCCGACAAAATCGAGGTCGAATTGGTTGACGGCACGACCTACGCGGCCGAGGTTGTTGGCTCCGATCCGGCAACTGATCTGGCATTGATCCGTGTCAAGAAGGGCAGTGGAAATTTTCCACATCTGCCGTTGGGGGATTCGGAAACCTTGCGTGTTGGTGAGTGGGTGATGGCAGCCGGGAACCCGTTGAATCTGGATCATACGATTACGGTCGGCGTCGTATCTGCCAAGGGCCGGGCGCTTGGCCTGTCGGACCGTTCGTTCGAAAACTACATCCAGACCGATGCCGCCATCAATTTTGGGAACTCCGGGGGGCCGTTGGTCAATCTCCGGGGTGAGGTCATCGGGATCAACGCAGCGATCAACGCCAGGGGCCAAAACCTTGGATTTGCCATCCCGATCAATACGGCCGCCAGGATCGTCCCGCAGTTGCGGGAGCACGGCAAGGTGATTCGCGGTTATCTTGGCGTTTCAATCAACAACATCGACCAGAAGGCCCAGGGCGCCTTCGGCCTTGAGTCCAAAGAGGGCGCAATGGTGGTTTCGGTGACCGAGGATTCGCCGGCGGAGAAGGCGGGCCTGACTCACGGTGATGTGATTGTCGAGGTTGACGGCCAAGCGATGAAAGATACCCGTACGCTGATCGACACCGTTGCCGCGCTGCCGCCGGGACACATCGTGACCTTGGACGTGATCCGTGACGGCAAACTGCAGGAGTTCAAGGTCACCCTTGGGGAACGTGACGCCGATACTGAGGCGTCTCCGGTCGATAAGGGTGAGGGCGACGATGCGGATGCTGCCGCCGAGAGGATTGGTGTGGCGGTCACGACCGTGGATGATCGTGTTCGGCAGATGACCGGCATCGATGAGGGCGTCACGGGTGTCATGATCACGCGCGTTCGGCCTGATTCTCCCGCCGGTCTCGAAGGTCTTGTCCGGGGAGACATTATCCTCGAGGCCAATGGAAGGAATGTCAAAAGCGTTGAAGATTTGCTCGGCCAGGTGCGGGACGTCAAAGAGGGTGGTTATCTCCGGCTCTATGTCTTGCGTCCCCGGGCGGAGCGTTCCTTCTTTTCTATTCTGGAACTCGGCGAGTAATCTCTCCGGCTCGAAGTTATTCAACGGGCGGGCCGTCAGGGCCCGCCTTTTTTCCTGTGCTCGCTGCGCGTAGCGCAGCTTTACTCAAAGTCTGAAGTGCAGAGGCTTAGGTGTCCTCAGATGATTGACCGCCAACAAGCCCCTGCACTCCAGACTTTTAGTTCGCGTTCCCATCACCGATCGGCGGCATCTCTTGGCCCGCCGGAGGGTCTGTGATCGCACCGAACTTCTGCTCATAGAGCCTGATGTTATGGCTCAAGGCCTTGATCAGTTGTTTGGCGTGGAACGGGGTCATGATCAGGCGGGAGACGATGGGGATGTCCTTGCGGCCCGGGAGGGTTCTGCCGAAGTCGAACAGAACCTCCGTGTAGTTGTGGGCGATGCTGACGAAATTGGTGTACTGGCCCATCGAAACTGAAGCCTCGATGGTCAGCTGTGGTTTTTGCGGTGATTTGGGTTGCTCGCTCATGGTGGCCTCCGAGGTTGATTGTAACCTGCGAGAGTGCGTGTTTCTCCCGAGCCCGAGCCCGAGCCCGAGCCCGTTACCGTTCCCGAGTTTTCTTCGGGTCTCCCTCCCAGCCGGAGTACCATCGAAACATGGACGTACTCTCCGTGTTTCGGTTGGCCCTTGCTGATAGGCGGCATGGGGCGACCGATGTTGAGCGGCGTCTGATCAGGAGTCTGTTGGAGTGTCGAACCAATTGGAACGGTGAGGTACTGCTCCAGGGGGCTTCGTTGATCGAGGTGAATTCATCGATGGCAAATCTCATGCATTTGGCGGCGAATATCAAAGAGTTCCCGGAGCCGGACGAGATCGAGTGCCGCCTGGTCGAACGTCTGGGTGTTCTCGATCGCCTCGATGAACTTCTGGCGGAGGGCGGATTCGAACTGGTGATGGCATATTCGGTCGTCGTGACGATCTCTCGATCGTCTGCAGTTGAGGCAGTACTCGTCGGCGCCTTCAGCAGTCGTGGCGGACAGTGGTAAGGATGTGGGGGAAGACGTGATCACCAATCTCCTCGAAGCCGGTCGGATTCAGCGGGAAAGCGGTCCGGCGCGAGCATGGCCGGTTTTCGAGGCTTTTCAAGAGATCTGGTGCGGGACACTGAGAGGTCGTCGCCGGACTCGTCTCTGTGATAAAGTGCTCGCCGTGCGTCATTTACTGATCTCTTCCGTTGTCGTATTTCTCTGTTGTGTCGTGAGTTCTGCTGTATTTGCGGCCGATGAACCCCGTGGTATCGAGGCCTTGGATGGGCTGCGTGGCGGCGCCAAGGTCGACGCGTTGGTCGACCTCGTCGTCGAGCGCCAACGGGCACTGATAAGTCTCAAGTCCGCCTTTGTCCAGGACAAGAGTTCGGAGCTGCTTTTGGAACCGGTGACCTCGAGGGGTCTTTTCCGGTTCAAGGCCCCGGACAGGGCTCGCTGGGACTACGAAGCGCCGGATGAGATGATCGTGCTCTTTGCCGGGGAGACGCTGACGACATTCAGACCCGATGACGGTGTCGCCGAGAGGATCACGGTGCCCAAGAAGCACAGTCGATTCGTCAGGGTCCTTGCCGGGACGCAGCCTTTGGATGAACTCAAGGTTCAATTCAGT